>Ga0306869_1000734_pt1 | contig 14018 bp, 16 predicted proteins | sample AntRauTorckE6833_FD_190421 | JGI IMG/M metagenome (GOLD analysis project Ga0306869, IMG submission 190421) | Saline lake microbial communities from Rauer Islands, Antarctica - Metagenome Torckler E6 #833 (v2) (version 2) | ecosystem: Environmental > Aquatic > Non-marine Saline and Alkaline >... | reverse complement strand
AGTAGCCCATACTTCAACCAAGCAACGACTAGTCCGCCGCCCAACCCCACACCCAACCCTACACCTACACCTACACCTACACCTACACCTACACCTACACCTACACCTACACCTACACCTACACCTCAGCCTAACCCAAACCCGCCCACGCCAAACCCTCAACCTAATTACACTCCGCCCTCTGGCTACCTAAACTTCCGCGTAAAGGGTAAATGCATGGATGTACGAGGCCCAAGCACCGCGAACGGCGCTCAGATCCAGCAATGGGATTGTGCAGCTGGAAGTACTCAAACAAACCAGCAATTCAGGTTCGATGATCGCGGCAACGGCTACTACAGATTAATTGCTAAGCACAGCAGCAAATGCGTTGACTTTAATTCGAGTGATCTAAGAAATGGCGGCGGTATCCAGCAGATGCGCTGCAACAGCAACGACAACCAACTGTTCCGAATTGAATCAATTGGCAACAGCCAATACTCGATTAGAAACAAGGCCAGCAACCGTTGTATCGACTCGCCCTATAGCAACAACGGCGCTATTCTCCACCAGTGGGATTGCACGAGCGGAAACAACAACCAGGCATTCTTGTTCAACCCAGTCACAACCACCCCAACTCCACCACCGAGCCCTACTCCAAACCCTAGCCCACCACCAAAAGAAGAAAACAACGAAGCTTTAACTGGTTTTTGTAGCAACGCATTGATTAGATCCGTATTCCCCGGCAGGTGCCAAGGCAACTAAACCCAGCTTTGCATAAATCAACACTGTGCCAATAGATCCTATAGATACAGCGTCTAAAGCCAACGTTTACGTCGGAACAAATAAACCGTCGCCCAGCTAGTCGCTAAGACAAACAGCGTAATATACCAAAACGCGCCCGGACTATCATCAAATGGCAGTCGCACGTTCATGCCATAGAAGCTAAAGACAATCGTGGGTATCATCAAGAAGATCGAAATTGACGTCAAACGTTTGAAAGTTCGGTTCAAGTCCGTCGCGGCAATCGCATCGTATGCCTGACGTATGTTAACCGTAGTTTTGAGCCGACTTTTGATCAATTCAATTAATTCATTAGTGCCTAGGTTCAAATCCTCGACCAACTCACGATCTTCCTCATATAGACGTAAGTAGCGAGTATTCAGCAAACTACGCAGCATAGCCGACTGTGGCTGCAATGCGCTCAAAAACTCGTTCAAATCATCTTCCAATTCAACAAAATTCGCTAGCACATCTTTACTGATGTCGGTCTGCTTCAACTGCGAGCGGATAGCCAGAAGCTGCCGGTTCGTTTTGACCAAATACTGCCGGTAGGAATTGTTCACCTCTTCTAGAATCTGCAGCACGGTCTTCGTTTTTTGAGTACTAACTACTCGCTCCTCGCCCCCAGTCAGTTTATCTAAAACTCCTCCATTGATTCGCAGAAGCGTTACGATCTGGTTCGGCCGATAGATAATCAGCAGCGGCTCCGTAGCGTTGATCACGCCGTTGTTGGCATGATAGTAGCGCATGTAAACATAAATCGAGTCGTCTTGACGCTCAATACGCGGCGATTCGTACAAATCCACAGCATCAGTTAGCAAATCTTTATCAAGCCCGTAGGTTTCGCTGACTTCATTAATCTCATCTTCGCTAGGCGCAACTATATGCACCCAAGCACCATCGCGTATTTTTTCAATCTTAGTCAGCCCATCAGACCGGGCATTGCCGTAATAAATCGTTTGCATACCTACAGTGTACCTATAGCCATTCCGAAACAAAATGGCCAAATTTTGAGTGATGTATGGTGAATCTAAAAACTAGTTTCTTTGACTAAACCATATCTGTGGATACGGTGCAGACAAAAAACTAGTTTTTAGGCCGCCAGACGCGGTCAAAAATGGTCATTTTGTTTTGGGAGGGCTATACAACGCACCGTATACGGCTAGCCTAAAAGCATTTTCCTTGCTACAATTGCCCCTGTTGCAACCCGCAATAGTGATTGGTCAAGTAGCGAGTAAGGTACCCTCTTATGGTAATGGCATTCGGGGTGAAAGCCGCCAGTGACGGACGGCAAGGAAAGCTTTCGACGGCAACTTGTTGCCAATATTGAAGTTTCGGGCCTGCGGAACATAGGTCGAATCCATTCGAACCGTTATAATAAGTTCCACGTGATAATGGGGAGTGGCCAAGTGGTAAGGCACCAGTTTCTGGTACTGGCATTCGGGGGTTCGAATCCCTCCTCCCCAGCCAAGTACTGCACCTAAGGTGACCTGAATGGTTTCAAAGCGTTAATCCAAAATAAGATCACAAAATAACGACATTTTTGTCGTTATTTTGTTTTATGTCCCGGATGCTATGCTCATCTGTTCAAAAGAACCTTTTGTATTGCTTATGCTTGTTTAATATTTATGCATAGGGAATAATTAACTTAATTAAAGGGGGTAGAATATGGCCGAGGTATTAGTGATAGGTAGTGGTGGACGCGAAGCAGCATTAGAGCAGGCAGTCGGTGCATCTGATGAAGTCGATCGGGTAGTTGTATCAAGTGGGCTTGAAGCTGGGCTAGATCAATTCTCAAAAAGCGGAAAACCGTTTGTCATTATTGGACCTGAACTACCCTTAGTGCAGGGAATGGCTGACGATCTTCGAGAAGCTGGCTACACAGTCTTTGGTGCTAGCAAGGAAGCTGCTAAATATGAAGCAAGTAAATCGTTCACGGTTGAGATGATGAGAGCAGCCGGGGTACTCCACCCGGAAACCAGTATTATAAATAACTGGGAAGCAGCAACTAACTACATAAGCCGTCGTCTTCCAGGTGAATATGTAATCAAGGCTGATGGCCTAGCAGGAGGCAAAGGTGTTGTTCTGCCTAAGACTCCGTCTGAAGCACTAGATGCAGCCGCTGGCATGATGGAAGGGCGCTTGTACGACGGCGCTGGTAAGGAAGCAGTCAATTTTGCAGACCGCCACAGCGGTCCAGAAGTTTCAGCAATGATAGTTGTTGGTGACAATGACGAATTTACTATTCTCCCAATTGCTCAAGATCACAAGCGTCTAGGTGACGGTGACGTCGGCCCGAATACAGGTGGTATGGGCGCATACGCCTCAGTACCAAAGTCTATCCTCAGCGACGAACAGTACTCACAGCTTTATGAATCCGTAGAAAAAACACTTGCAGGTATGCGTGCCACAGGTACGCCATTTGAGCGTGGCCTTCTATATGGCGGATTCATGCTTTCTGACCAAGAAGACGGAAAGCCAGTTGTTATTGAATACAATGTACGGTTTGGTGATCCTGAAACGCAAGTAATTCTTCCGCTAGCTCGCCGAGCTGGCGTTGATGTGTATCGTCTTCTTCGCTCTGCTGCTGAAGGTTCGCTCGAAATGCCAGCCATTGATTTTTCTCAGATTGCTACCTCGGCTTTAACAGTTTGCTTAGCAGCCGAAGGCTACCCAGAAGCACCAAATAAAGGTGAGCAAATCTGGGGACTTGAGAATCAATATGCGAATGTAGAAGTCCAATCAGCAGGTGTTAAAGATGTAAAAACATCAGGTGGACGAGTGCTATATGTCACTGGAGTTGGTGATGACATTGATGCAGCAGCCAAAGCAGCATATGATGCAATTGATATGCGACGCACAGGAGCCACGAGTGGCAAGATCGGCTTCAATGGGATGCAAGTTCGAAGCGATATTGGCCATCAAGCTCGTTCTATGGAATCTTAGCTAATTTCTACTTGTAACACTATTCTCCCTGAGCTAATAGATAAATGTAGCTTAGCTCTTAGCGATAATTGATCACATAACCATGAAATAAATCACATCTTATTGAGGATACTACTTGACTAGCTCATAAAATTACGGTTATGCTGGACGCCAATAAATTTTTGTGCTATAGTCATTATTACCAATATAAATTGATGGATACCGAGTTCGGTTTTAGTTTAAGTTTCTCGCTGTTCATCTGAAGATACGTTCATCTTACAAGACAGACAAGAGAAACGTTCTATTAAACCGAAAGGTATACATGTACAACAATTCATTTACTCGTGCGCCTCGGCGCTCTGGCAGTGGCTTTGGTCAAAGACCAGCTCGCCGTTCACCCCGCTCCGGTGGTAACAGACGCCAAGGTGTATATATTAACCCTAACAAATTTATAAACAAAGCCATCGAGCGAAAAACTGAAGATGCCTACGTACCACAACACATGTTCGCTGATTTCGCACTGGCTGACGGCCTCAAAAAAAATATCGCTGCTCGTGGATACACCGCGCCTACCCCCATTCAGGACGGCTCTATACCATCAATTATTGACGGAAAGGACCTTATCGGTTTGGCTAACACTGGTACCGGCAAAACGGCGGCGTTTATTTTGCCTATTATTAACCGGCTGTTTACTGCGGATAAACGCGATAGTGCGCTTATCATGGCTCCTACCCGCGAACTAGCCCAGCAAATTGACGAAGAATTCCGTGCTTTCGCACACGGCTCCGGCTTGCAATCAGCACTCTGCGTCGGTGGCATGTCCATTGGGCCACAAATCAACGCTCTGCGTCGGCGGCCAGCAGTCATAATCGGCACACCGGGCCGTTTGCGCGACCTATTCGAACAGAGCAAACTCCACCTTGCAAACACCAATACATTAGTCCTGGACGAAGCTGACCGTATGCTGGATATGGGTTTTTCAAAAGACATTTACTTCTTAATTGACCAGCTCCCCAAAGTTCGTCAATCACTTTGTTTTAGTGCTACTATCACACCCGCTATCGAGGTACTCATGCAGCGCTTACTTGTCGACCCGGTAACAGTTTCTGTCCGCACACGCGAAACTGCTGATCATATCGACCAAGATGTTGTAGAGGTTAAATCCGGCAATAATAAGTTCGAGACATTGCATAGCCTGCTTAGCCAACCAGCGTTTGAAAAAGTTCTCATATTTGGCGAAACCAAACACGGCGTCCAGCGTCTAGCCGACAACCTCAGCCAGCAAGGCCATACCGCCGATGCAATTCACGGAAATAAATCCCAGCCGCAACGCCAGCGAACGCTCAACGCCTTCAAGCAAAATAAAGTTCAGATCCTAGTAGCTACCGATGTAGCTGCCCGCGGATTAGACATTCCCAATGTCAGCCATGTCATTAATTATGACCAGCCTAACAATTACGAAGACTACGTGCACCGCATAGGTCGTACTGGTCGCGGCGGCAAATCCGGCATCGCCCTGACCTTCATCCACGCTAGCGACCACTAGCGCAAGCTCTCGGACTTCAAGCTTGGGTAAATTACTTTGCCTATGATGTTTCTTGACGCTACCCAGCCAAATTGACGACTGTCAGTACTGGATGAGGCATTGTCGCCTACTAAAAACACGTTCTGGCCGTTGACATCCCGCACTCGCTTAATTTTTTCTATGCCTTGATGATGCACTACGACTACATCGCCAGCACGGATCCGCCAAAACCATCGTCGTGCTAAAACTAATCTTCCAGAAGAAAACCTAGGAAGCATGCTTTCACCCCTAACCCTACGTACCAGTATCATGTTATGCTTTCTTGGTTTGCTGAAAAATATCAGCAATTTCACCAATCAAGTCTAGTAACTGCTGCCCGGTTTCGGGGTTAACTGACTTTTTGGTATCCCCTGCGGCTTTAGTGGCGCGCCAGAAAAGATCGTGCAAGTTTGGGAAGTCTTCGAGGTGCTCTGGCTTGAAATAGTCTGTCCACAACACCCATAAATGATGTTTTACCAACTCGGCTCGCTGTTCCTTTATAAAGATAGCCCGCGTTTTGTCCTGATCGCTCAAGCCTTCATACTTATCCATAATCTTTTTAACTGACACGGCCTCTATTTGCGCCTGTTGCGGATCATAAACACCGCACGGCAAATCACAATGTGCATAAACTGGCTTAATGTTAAACATAAAAAAACCTCCTTTATCCTTATAGTATACCGTTATTGGGCGCTGGCGGCTGTAATAATTTCGGCTATTTGCGGCTCAATCTTCGGTAGATCTAAACTAAAGTCCCGCATAACTATTCTCCGCTGCGCCTTATGGCTGCCTGCACTACGTGCACGTCCGGCCTTCTCGGCAGCAAACATAAACCAAGCAGGAGAATATTGCCTTTTTGCGCGTGTTGGCAATCGCAAAGCAGCTCTCATTTGCGCACAGCGAGCTGCTGTGTAACCAATAACAATATCTTCCCTTTTATGCGTGTCAGCCCCTTGTGCAGGAAATGTGTATCCTTGTGCGCACCGCACTGTCAGCTCGCCAAGCAAGTTATGAAATTTGGGACTTTGTTTCCTTCGTTCAAACAACTCGTGCTTCAACGCGCTGTATATCACTAATAACTGATTAGTGTTAATGCCCTCCGAACTAAATGTTTCAGCAAAGCTATTAACACCAGCAGCACCCAACTGCATAGCCCCATTAGGAAATATGAACGGCTCATAATCATCCAAAAGCGGAACGATTGCAACCGTATGTGTTTCAAATTGACTACCACAAATCCGCCGTATTCCTTGAACCTCCTCTGACAAAAACGTATCATTTTGAGCAGTTCTGGGTAATAGGCTTACTACGTTGCCCGACATTATTACTGTTCCTTTCGCCATTTGTCAATTTCGGCGTGGTTGCCACTGAGTAGGACTTGGGGAACTTTTTGGCCACGAAAGTCTTCCGGCCGAGTATATTGGGGGAATTCCAGTGTATGACCGTCACTAAAGCTCTCTATCTCAGCTGATTTTTCACCGCCCAATACGCCTGGGAGTAAGCGCACCACACTATCTATCACCGTCATGGCCGGCAATTCACCTCCTGTCAATACGTAGTCGCCAATTGAGATTTGCTCATCGACATAATCGGTTACACGCTCATCGTAACCCTCGTAACGAGCACAGGCAAATATAAGCTCGTCCTCCTTTGCCAAATCCCGCGCTTTCGCCTGCGTATAACGCTCCCCCCTCGGGGTTAGCAGGACGGTCTTTGCGCTCGTGCCTCGTTCTGTGCCGCGTTTTGCTGCTTCAATCGCCGCCACCAGTGGTTCCGGTTTCAAAAGCATGCCATCACCACCGCCGTACGGCGTGTCGTCTACTGTCCGTCGTTTGCCAAGCCCAAACTCCCGTAAATTGATATACTCAAACGTAACCAATTCCTTATCTTGCGCTTTCCACAACATGCTAGTATTTAACACTCCCGGGAACATCTCCGGAAACAATGTAATTATTTGAATTTTCACCATTCCATGTTAACATATTTTTATGCAAATAGAGAATTCGACCGCGTCTATAACACCAAATGAGGCGCTATTTATTATGGAGGGCGCGGACGGTCAGGGCGACTATGAACTGCGTGACTACACGCACACGCAGCTAGTTAAAGGTATCGAGAGTTATGCGGCTCCGGGTGCCGATCTAGTCGATCACTACTATGCTTTTTTGGATGAATGTGGCAATAAACACTGCCTACAAGTTCCCGGCAACAAGTCTTTGGTCGAAAAATTAAGTGGCGCGCTTGCTATCGGTCGCGCCATGAATAGTGAAGCCGAGCGGTGCGCAAGCGAAATGAGGCGTGATCCGCAGGCTAATCGTACAGTAAAGCGAGCTACAAAACACTTTGCAGAAGAAACGCCCTCTAGTGTCGAAAAACCTAAATTGCGGATAGTCAAAAACGATTAAGCAACCCGAAAAACTTGCGGATTAAAATCCGTGTATCAACCCTTGGAATATTTGTGACTAAAAAGACTAGCACCCCGACCACCCTAACTTGATGAATATATGAGCGACGGTCGGATGCGCCAGACAACTCAGGCAGCTACAGATACAAACCCCCAGGTATTAAAGCGGAATGAATGGGCTGACTGGCGCATTTGATCGTCAGTCAGATACGTCATTATAAGGTTATCGAACTAGACCACGTCACACGTCGAGGTCGTCGAGATCGGCTAGTTCACGGCGTGTTTTATTGGCAGCGCTATTTTGATCTTCTGATTCTTCACTCTCAACATTGTTGCTGTCATCGTTATTGGTGTTGCTAGGTTGTGGCTCTGAAAAATTAGCATCGTCGCTGGCTCGTTCGGATACGACTGAAACGGAATCTGAATCATAGTTCTCGCGCTGGGGTCGCGGCTCCCCGTTGTCAATAATTTTCAAGTTGTAACGAGCTTCGTTCTTAGTGCCCAACGCACGCAATAAAGTACGCAGACTCTGCGCCGTACCACCGCGCTTGCCGATAACCCGCCCTAAGTCTTCGGGATCCACTGTCAGCTCAAGCAGCACCCCCTTCTCGTCTATGCGACGTTCAATACTAACTGCATCAGGATTACCCACTAGCGATTTAACGATGTACTCAATAAACTGTTGGTCTATACTGCTCATGCCTAGAACTCCTTCATTTACGGTCTATTAGGTTTTTCCACAGCAACTTCCACCTACAATCAGGTTTCAGGCTAGTCTGTAAAATCAAGATTCAAATGAACCTGTCGATCATTATAAACCATAACCAACGAACTTGCAGGATTTGAGTAGAAAATTTAAGCTTTTTCTTCGGTGTCGATTTCGCTAACCACAGGTTCAGATTCTTCTGTGGAAGTGTTCGAAGCTGCTTCAGTTTCTTCTAGCGTAGCATCGGTTTTCTCAGTCTGGGGTGCTGGCGCTTCGCTCGCAGCCGTTTCTTCAGCTACAGAAGGTGGGTCGGGTTGAGTTTCGGTGGGAGTTTCTTCCTTAGGGCGATTTCTGCGTAGCTTATCAGGGTTTCTAATCGCGCGAACTTTAGCCTTTTCTACCTTTAGCCACTTAGGTAATGCAACCCCTTCGGCCTTAAGAAGTTTAACTACTCTGTCCGATGGTTGCGCGCCGTGCTCTAAGTAAAAAACTGCTTTATCTTTATCAATTGCCGCAACTTTAGTGTGCGGGTTATAACTTCCCAAAGGAGCTACAATTCTGCCGCTCGTAGGCGTCAGGCGTGCTTCCTGAACAATCAACCGATATTGGGCGTGGCCTTTTCGGCCGGTGCGAGTCAAACGAATAGCGAGCATAGATGTATTTAGTGTTTCCTCTTTACCGCAGAACTTTAGTAAAACAATCTTTCGTTAGTTTACAGATTAGGTAATCTGTTGTCAACACTCTTTTTCATTTGTATAATGAATCAATCTGTGATAAAACTTTAATTATTATGCGAAGTTTAGAATATTCATCGACTGAACCAGGGAAATCCGCCATTCACGAAAAACGTCATAGCACGAGTCAGCGAATCGTGATGGGCATCGGTGCGTTGCTACTAGTTGCATCTTGTTCAAACTCACCTGAGGCAGTTAAATCATCCGCGGCTAGCGCAGAAAAGAAGGTATTCGAAATTGATACCCAAGAAGGCCGGGTAGAATGCTTTGGCCAACAGAGATTAGACGTCTTGCCTGGTGAAACTTTAAGCGCTATGGTGGCTGACAATACAGCGAGAATTTTGAGTAACAGAAGTTGGGTACAACCAGATTTAGCACCTATCGTAAGCGGAGCTGCCGAAATTAACGAAATGAATAACCCGGATTTACTACAGCCAGACGATATCGTCATACTACCTTTGTATTGTAATTTCAGCCCGTAATAGTGCTAGCAACTTTTTATAAAATTAATGTTGGAAGAAACTAACTTACTCACCTTACGCAAACTCCCCGTGCCACTGGGTTATTATGGCGGTAGCGAACCAGTTCTTTATGATGAAAAGGTAGCTTAAGCTACATTGAGAGCAAAAAGGATCTGGTGTAGCTCGTCAGAATGAGGCAGGAGTGCGGGGAGTTTGCGTAAGGTGAGTAACTTATAGCCCTCGATAATGTACGAGGGCGGATTCGGCGGCGCACTGTTGGCCAGATTGTTTACTTGGACCACTGCCCTGACCTTTGAGTTTACCGTCGACAAAAATGCCAACCGTAAATATTTTCTCATGATCCGGACCTTCCTCGCTGAGCACTTTATAAACCGGTGTGTGCCCTTCCTGACTCTGAGCCAGTTCTTGTAAATGCGATTTTGGATCCATCCAGGAGCCAGTTTCTAGAATTTCCTGAAAGGTGCTGATAATGCTGGCAGTAATAAACTGTTTGGCCGCTTCGTAGCCTTGATCCAGATGCAGCGCACCGACCACAGCCTCAAAACAATTAGCCAAAATCTGGCTTCTTGCGCGTTCAGTGCCGCGCCTTTCGCCGCGCGAAAGTCGCAGCAGCGGCTCAAAAGAAAACGCCGTAGCTGCAGCACTAATGCTCTCTGTACGCACAAGTGCGCTTCGCCAATTGGTCAACGTACCCTCTGGGTCAGTAAAGTTGGCGTACAAGTATTCGGTCACCACAAGCTCCAAAACAGCATCTCCCAGAAATTCCAACCGCTCATTGTGCTCATGAACGGTTTTTTTATGCTCATTCACATAAGACCGGTGAGTGAATGCAGTCACAAGTAAACCTATGTCAGCGAAAGTTACTCCGAGCTTATCAGCGGCAAATTTTTTGTATACACTAACGTCCTGCATGACGAATTTGTTTAAGCCCAAGAAGAATTATTTTGCCAATGTCTTCGTATTCAATTTTATCAAGCGCTTCAGCAGTCGAAAACCACCGTATGCCATTCATCCAGTCTTCTGGCTTGAGCTTGTCGGTATCGCCCTGTGCAGCAACCAGAAATATCTCGGTCGTCATGAGCACTAGGCTTTGCTGGCGGCGGTAGCGGAAATTGATTTTGCCCAGCCAGTTCATAACCTCGACATCAGCCAGGCCAGTTTCTTCGCCAATTTCGCGCTTTGCCGTTTCTTTAGCTGTTTCACCTTCTTCTATGTGGCCTTTTGGGATAGTCCAGCGATCTTTAGCGTCCTGGATGAGTAGAATTTCTACTTCTTTTTTAGCGTTACGCCTAAAGACAATTCCACCAGCGGTTGGCTCACGTACCACCTCGTTAATTACCGGCCGACGACGGATTACAAATTTTTTTATACCTTTAATTGGTTGTGGTCTCTTCATGATTAATCTGATTCCTTTTTCGATTCGGGTATGCTGCCAGCTGACTTCTTGGTCACAACGGCTGATTCTTGCTGCCTGAGCAACGTTCCGAGCACACCATTTATAAACTTAGAGCTTTTGTCACCACCAAATGCCTTCGCCAACTCGACAGCCTCATTGATTACTACTTTGGGCGGGATGTTCTGTTCGTAAAGCAACTCGTAGAGCCCTATTCGCAGCACCAGACGATCCATCCGCGCAATCTGATCAATTGGCCACTGAGGTGCTGCTGGCTGAAGCGCTGCATCCAAACCTGCTGCCTTGTCGTTCACGCCGTGCACTAGCACAGTGATAAACGTCGGGTCAGTGATCATCTTACGATAGCGTGTTATATTCCGCTGCAACACTTTATCGAGACTGAATGTCTTATCTGCACAATCAATCCGAAACTCTTGTTCATACAGCGTTTGCAGGGCAATTATGCGGCCGAGGTGACGATTGGATGCCATGTTGTTAAATCCCCGCTTAAACTACGTATTCTAGTATAACCTATTTTGCAGCTTTAGCGGCCGATTTACCGGATTCCCGGCTTGTAGTATACGCCTTTACTGGTGACTTGCCGTTTACGGCGCGAGCTAGCTTGATGACCAAATGACTTCGGCGAGTGCCGGTACGCCGCGGGCTAGTTCGTTTCTTTGGTTTACCCATAAATAAGTCCTTATTCCTCTCTTTGTATTAACCTGGTAAAGTTACTCTCCATCATAACGCATACGCAACAAAAAAACAATTGACATTCATAAGCTTAAGTGATATTATGGCAAAATGAGTGAACGGACTTTGAGCAGACCAGAACAACGAACTCGCGGAGTACCCTTTGGTAAATGGGCATTGGGATGTACTGCATTGGCTGCGGCAATCGCCGTTGTTGGTGACCGTATCGCTGACGACAGCACCACTCAATCCACAGCCTGCCACTATGAAGTGCCTGAAACTGATTTGGTCTGGAACATCGCGGCCGATCTAAATCAGGACGAAAACGATGTGCGGAAAGTAAGCGATGCTTTGAAGAATGACAACCCTGATATTCCAGAAGGCAACACCGTTATCGCTGGCAGCGATCTAGCCATCAGCGACCCAGCAATTTGTGATGCCAACGAAGCACGAGTAACCATGAGTGACCCTAAAGAATAGAAGGAAGCGCCCAATGTTTAACCGAAGATTTGGTAGACCAAGAGATCCTGACATGCATGGCCTAAAAAGCATTGACGGAGATCATAGCTTGAGACGAATGACCGAAGCATTAGCGAGAGGCAAGCAAGTGGAACTCGGCAGCCCTGAACATCTCGGAATGCTTGCTGGAGATGTAGTCAAAATTGATTTCGTGACCGGTCAGAAAGCAGACCTTGGCCAACAGCCCGATGCGCGGCCTAATATTAGCCACGTACTAGTCGATCAAACAGTAGAGCTTACTCCCTTGCCAGCGACACCCTTGTCATTTTTCAGAGACCACCATCTGCCGCAAGCTAGACAACAAAATTGACTAATTTTTTTGGCACATAGATGGTTTTGCGGATTGTTTTGTCTTTTAGGTAAGTGGTGACTTTGGGGTTGGCCTGAGCAGCGGTGATTACCTGTTCCTTGCTACTATCAGCCGCCAGCTCAATATTAGCGCGAACTTTGCCATTGACCTGAACGACGATAGTAATGGTGTCGGTTTCTAAATATTTGCTCTCCAGCTTTGGCCAATTATCAACATGCACCGAACCAGCTTGCCCAAGCTGCCGCCATAGTTCCTCAGCAATATGCGGCGCGAACGGCGCAACCACCTGCACCAGCGCAGTTAACGCCTCACTCCAAGTACCGTCCTTGGAAAATCCATGCTCAGCTTTGAATTTGTATAGATCGTTGACAGCTTTCATGGCAGTTGCGATGGCGGTATTGTAGCTACTTGATTCTATATCTTCGGTGACTTTTTTGATCATATGGTGGGTTATTCGCAGCAATTCAAGCTTTTGCTCTTCGGCTACAACCCCGTCAGCCGCTTCCAAATATTCCTGAGTCAAGTTCCAAATACGTGACAAAAATCGGTACGCGCCCGGCACGCCCTGCGGATCCCAGCGCGCCCACAGTTCCAGCGGCGCGGCAAACATTAAATACGTCCTGAGCGCATCAGCGCCATAGCCCTGATTGATTATCTCCAACGGGTCGATACCATTGCCTTTGCTTTTCGAAAACATTTGCCCATCTTTAGCCGTTACCTTGCCGTTAAACAAAAAGTGTTTAAACGGTTCCGGCTGGTCAACCAGCCCCAGCTTTTTGAAAAAATGGCCGATGAAGCGAGCGTACAACAGGTGCGCCGTCGCGTGATCAGCGCCGTTATAAAAATCAATCGGCTCCCATTTTTTAACAATCTCACTATCAAAAATCTTGCCGCCATTACCTGGATCAAAATACCGGTACATATACCAACTACTGTCTATATAGGTGTCCAGCGTGTCGGTTTCCCGCTCCGCCACACCGCCACACTTCGGACAATCAACCTTCAGCCAATCGGTCGCCCGTGCCAGCGCGCTGCGACCATCACCACTTGGTTGAAAATCTTCCAGCTCCGGCAAAACCACCGGCAAATCCGCATCAGGCAGCAACACCGGCCCACACACCTCGCAGTTAACAATCGGGATCGGCGCGCCCCAATAACGTTGCCGGCTCACGCTCCAATCCCGCATTTTGTAATTAACTTTCTCTGTAGCCGCGCCTTTACCTGCCAGCCACTCGGTAATTTTTTCCCGAGCGATTTCAGAACGCATGCCGCTGAATTCAGCAGAGTCAATCAGAAGCCCTTCGTCTGTATAGGCGTACTCTTTGTTTTTGACTTTTGCCGCCTCGACTGAATCTTCCGGTACTACGGTAACGCGAGCCGGTATGTCGAATTTTTTCAGAAACTCAAAATCACGTTCATCGTGAATATCGCCAAAAATAGCGCCAGTGCCGTAACCTGCCAACACAAAATCACCAATCCATACTGGAATTAATTCACCGTTTGCCGAATTGATTGCAAACTGGCCAGTG
>Ga0306869_1000733_pt1 | contig 14027 bp, 20 predicted proteins | sample AntRauTorckE6833_FD_190421 | JGI IMG/M metagenome (GOLD analysis project Ga0306869, IMG submission 190421) | Saline lake microbial communities from Rauer Islands, Antarctica - Metagenome Torckler E6 #833 (v2) (version 2) | ecosystem: Environmental > Aquatic > Non-marine Saline and Alkaline >... | reverse complement strand
TTGGTAGTTTTCTTAAAAATGACTCCATCGTGATTATTCTACAGGGCCAGCTGAAGTCTGCAACTGATTAATCAAAGCTCGGTTTATCTGTTCGTCGGCTTCATCGGCTCTCGCACGACGATAGCCACCCCAACCGCTATCTGCGTCTTGCTCATACAGCCCTAGCATGTCACCCCATAATTGTTCGCGTCGTTCTTGCTCTTGCTGAACCATGAGATAAAGCCATGGTGATTGGGCGCGTAGTACAGCGGGATCTTCACTGCCATAATATGCAGCGTCTATAATGCTACGGGCTAATCTTCCCCCACTGCTTATGTCTTTATAGCGTCCACTTTCAAGCAACGAATGCCCAAAATCTTCTAAGGCCGAGGCTCCAATAAATGCCGCTGCTTGATCTAAGGTACGTCTTTCCCATATTGCACGCTTAATTACATCTGTTGCCGTTACAAATAATCGTGCGGTTTGCCATTCAAGCCATGTTTCTTTATGCAGTCTGTCGCTGACATGTTGGGTTTGTCTCATTTTAGCAAGTCGTGCTTGTTCTTTTTCTTTAGGATCAGTCTCAAACCTGCGGTTGTGTCTATTTCCGCCGGTTACGTAGCTCGTATAAGCACTTGAGGTCGTCAATACTGGGATGTTTTCGCTAAATTTGCTGGTAATTATTCCCTTTTCATTGGCAAATTTTTTGCCAGCCTGAATAATAAGTTGTTCATGAATGACGGGCGGCGAGAGCCTAGATGGCTCTGAGTCACGTAATCTACCTCTAAAAACCTGCCCAATGCTCACCGGCAAAGCCGCTAGCTGTTCGGCACGTCGTTCTGCCCGTGCGTTTACTGAACCCATCATTGCTTCATGGTGTTCTGGACTCACACCTGTTGAATATTTTTTTGGCATCTTAATGTCCAAAAGTTTGTCGGCCGTCGCCATGCTGGCACGGCAATGGTTGGCCACAGTCACCACATCGTGGGTTTGTGTTTTCTACAGGTTCAACCTCAACTGGTAATGGAAATTCATGGGGCATATATTTTGACCTCACCGGATAGTACTCGCTTGTGTCTTCATAAGCAGGAATTACTTCACCATCAGGTGTTTCTTCGGAATTTCCATGATATTCAAATTGAACTTTCATACTATTTATTATACCACAGAAGTCAATTATTTACAACCAGAAGTATCCAGAAGAAGAGCGCCATCCCTACGAGAATGTTTATTTTCGGGAAGTATGTGTAGAGCTGGAAGAGTCGATCTTTGGTGGGTGCCCGCAATGAAGCGTACATCAACCATACGTACACCGCCGCACCGACAATGCTAAATACACCGATATACGGAAGCGCGAGTACTGCTGCCAGTAAATAATGTGCTGTACAGAATAGTAAAGTTCGTTTTGTGCCTAGCACCGTTGCAACTGTCTTAAGCCCCGCCTTTTTGTCTGCACGAATGTCTGGTATCGCTGAGTATGCATGCATAGCAGCGCACCAGAACCCTGCAGCCAAGAACAGTTCAATTGGAGGGTAATTATTTGTCAGAAGTCCATAACTTACCAATGCTGGAAATACGTATAGTACATTAAAATATGCGTCTATAAACGGTTTGGTTTTGGCCCTAATTGGTGGCACTGAGTAGCCAAGTCCAAAGAAGTAAAATCCCGTCATTGCCCACTTCACTGCCTGCGGCACATCTGCGGACAGAACCAGCAATATGCCTATCATCCCCCAAATCGTAAGTTGTCGTAAGATTGGGCGTCGTTGTGCTGGGCTCAAGAGCTGCTCATAGCCTTTTTTCTTTTGATTGTGCTTGTCGGTTTCGTAATCAAAAATATCGTTAAAGCCATATATCAATAGATTTGCCGGGTACGTAAAGAAAAGTCCTAGTGCAACCAATCGGAGAGATAACACCACATCTGGTGCTGCAGCAATACCGATTAAAAACGGTCCGAACAAATAGCTCCAAAAACGCGGCCGACTAATAGCAAAAAGCTTATGAAACATGTAATAATTGTAGCAGTGAATGTAGAAAACGTCCCCGATACTATTGCTGCTATTGCCCCGATGATTGGTATTTTGCTATTTGCCCTCCCGGGCTATATCGGCGTATTGAAGCAAAAGAAAGTTGTGGGTCTTTTAATTATAATTATTCTTGGCATCTACGCACTTGCTATCGAAACCATTGCTATCAAAACCGGCTTTCCTTATGGAAACTTCACCTACACCGATGTACTGGGCGCAAAGCTACTTGACACGACTCCGTGGGTGGTTGCTTTTGCATACCCCCCTATTCTACTGTTTGGCTTTTGGTTTGCGAGCAAGTTCACTAGAAAATTCGGTCGAGTCATAATCACTGCGATATTTGCAACACTCGTGGACGTAGTGCTGGATCCGGCTACAGTGAAGTTGCAGTTTTGGGCCTGGGATACACCAGGATTCTTTTATGGAGTACCCTCGATTAACTTCGCAGGTTGGTTGCTAAGCGGACTAATTGGTGGGTTGTTGTTGCATATTCTATGGGGCAAATCTCAACGCGTCAAAGCCCAGGTTGCCTACAGTGGCTTGGCGGTTCTTCTGTTTTGGACTGGTGTTAATGCTGGTATAGGACAACACATTCCATTTGCAATTGGTGCGTTCTATTCGTTAGTGATTATCGGCGTCGTACTACTTGAAAAACAACAGTTTAAAAACGAAATAGAATAATTGCAACAATTGCAGTTAAAGACTGTACAATAAGGGCTAATGTCTAAAAAATCTGCAATTATTATTGGCTCTGGCTTTGGCGGGCTCGGTTCGGCTGGTTTGCTCGCTAAAGCTGGATATGATGTAACTGTGCTTGAGAAAAACGAGATGATAGGTGGGCGTGCCAGCGTCTTTACGGTGACTAAAAATAACAATGGAAAGTGGGCGGTTACCCCAGAAAAGAAGACACCGGGTCGTAAGCCTTCTTCGTTCCGTTTCGACATGGGACCAAGCTGGTATTTAATGCCTGACGTATTCGAGCATTTTTTTGAGTTACTAGGAGAAGACGTTCACAAAATACTGCAATTAAAAAAACTTAGCCCTAGCTATAGAATTTTCTATAAGGACGAAGACTCACGAGTTGACATCTATTCTGATCTGGAAAAAGACCTTAAAACCATTGAAAAAATTGAATCTGGGGCGGGTGATGCGCTTAATCGTTACCTCGATCAAGCTGGGTATCAATACGAAATCGCCAAGGATCGTTTTATGTACAAAAATTACGACTCGATTCGCGACTTCTTTACTAAAGAAATGGCGGTCGAAGGTCGAAAGCTCAGTGTACTTAGCAACATGGACAAGCACGTGCGTAAATATTTTAAAACCGACGCTATGCAGAAGATTATGCAATATCCGCTCGTATTTCTAGGCTCTAGTCCTTACAACACCCCTGCTATTTATAACATCATGAGCCACATTGACTTCAATATGGGTGTGTTTTACCCGCAGGGTGGAATCTATGAAATAACTGAGTCCCTCGCTGCAATTGCGAAAAAACACGGGGCAACATTTAAGGTAAATAGCGGCGTCAAAAAAATAATTGTTGAGAGTGGAAAAGCGGTTGGCGTCCGATTAGAAAACGGCAAAGAGCTTAGAGCTGACATTGTCATAAGCAACGCAGACATCCACCACACTGAGCAAAACTTATTAGATGAACAGCACCGAACAAAGTCTAAGAAATATTGGGACACGCGTACGCTCGCACCAAGCGCACTGATAATGTACCTGGGCGTCAAAGGGAAACTGCCGTCACTCACCCACCACAACCTATTGTTTAGTAAAGACTGGAAGCAAAATTTCAGTGAAATCTTTGATAAGCCGCAGTGGCCGACTGACCCTAGCCTCTATATTTGTAATCCTAGCAAGACAGATTCCTCTACTGCACCTAAAGATCACGAAAATCTCTTTGTACTGGTTCCGATCGCTCCAGGGCTCACCTATACTCAAAAACAACTTGAGAAGTATGCTAATAAGATCCTCGAGACCATGGAAACAGAAATGGACATGCCGGGCTTGCGTGATAATATCGTTTTCCAACGCCTCTTTAGTGTCAAAGACTTTGCCGGGCGCTACAACAGCCAACAAGGCACAGCTCTTGGGCTGGCACATACGCTCAAACAAACAGCAGTGTTTCGGCCAAATAACATCAGCAAGAAAGTCAAAAATCTCTACTTCGTAGGCGCCGGCACCAACCCGGGTATCGGCATGCCTATTACCCTTATAAGTGCTGAGCTAATGTACAAGCGTCTCATAGATGACAAAACCGCCGGACCCTTGACCAGAGACCAACTGTAAGCTCTAAACTGTCTAAAGTGTAGTACTCAAATTAAATAAAAACTGCCCTGGCAAAATGCCCGGGCAGTTATTCTGATCTAAACGTGTATTACTTGCGCTTTACAGTCAAGAAACCGTTACGTGGGTTTTCGTTTACTGTGTAGCCATCAGGAAGGTCGCATGCTTCTGGGCGCTCGTCCTTGCTGAAGTAGTAAATTCTCTGTTCTTTGCCGCCACGAAGTACGACGTCTTTGCAGTTAAGGTAGTATGTCACCCCTTTAGAGTTTGTGTGCTTGTAAGCCATGATTCTTACTTCTCCCTCTCACTTAAGTAGTTGTACACCTAACATACTCTTGAGATATTTCACTTGTCAACAGGTTTTCAACAAGAGAGCACCCCTGTAAAGACTTATTACCCCTGTAAACAGATTAAAATTCAAGTGCTGTTAATATTGCATATCAATACGCTTATGCAGTACACTTAGACACGTAACTAAAATCCTAATATATAAAAAGGTGGAAGAAGACATATGGAATTCATGAATCGTGGAAACAATATGCAACAAGCTGCTCCGCAGCAGGGTGCTCAACAGCAAACTCCTGCGCAGCCGCCGAAGAAGTCTAATAGTAAATCTATAGACAAAGGACTCGTACAACGAGTTGCTTCAGTTGGATTATTGTTCGGCATAACAATATTATTAGTAGCTCTCGCAGCGTCGTTCATTGTTGGACCTCGTAAAGAAGCAAATTTTGTCGATAATGACAGAATGCAAGCAGTGTTTCTGAATGGAGGACAGGTATACTTCGGCAAGATCACTGATCTAAACGATAAATACTTGCGGATGGAAGACATTTTTTACCTTCGAGTAAATCAAGTCGTACAACCGAATCAAGAAAACACACAGCAAGCTGCAGGAAATGACATTTCACTCGTAAAACTTGGTTGTGAACTTCACAGACCAACTAATGAAATGGTCATAAATCGTAGTCAAATCATCTTTTGGGAAAACCTAAAAGACGAAGCTGGTGAAAACACCGTTCCTGGTGCAGTGCAAAACTACAAAGCACAGTTCCCTGACGGTCAGGAATGTCAGGAAGCAAACGCAGAAGCTGGTGCTGATGCAGGTGCAGGCCAGACTGCTCCAGCAGGCACAGATGCTGAAGACGACACTGCTCCTGGTGCTGATGCTGGTCCCGGTGGACTAGCGCCAACAAACTAGAACATAGTAGAGTCATCTAGTCAGTAAACACCCCTTCCGAGGGGTGTTTACTTTTTACTAAACTTGATGCTTCATCCATAAACCAACGATTATTCTAACTAAAAGGAGAGCAGCTAGCGTAGCGCTCAATAGCAGTGAGAATCCTGCTGTATCTGGTGACCATACCGGAGAAACGAAATCAAACTGATACAACTCTTTTGAGATTGTCTTGGCTTCTACAGAATTGGCTGTTATGTAATTTTGTACACAACGTGCACGAGCTTGAATTTGACCAGCTGGAAACTGAGCCTCGCAAGTTTTCGTAGCCTGAGCAGTCACCGCTTGGTTGACAGTCGCAACTCGATCTTTTTCTGCTTCTACTAATCTTTCGTAAGTGTATTTGAGCTGGATGGGAGGTTTAATCGGATTGTTACCACTACTTAAATCTGTTCCCATGTGACCATACACATACTGTCGCAATTCATTTAAAGCCTCTTTTACGCCCTCGCCTTGCTTATCAGCGGCAAAGACTTGGTTTCGTAACTCTAGCATCTGTAGATTATTGTTCCTGAGCGACAGTGCTGAAAATAATAAAGTTATCGCGACAAACAGAGCAATCACAAGTGGGTGGATCTTTTGGAGTCTTACGTAAGTGTGGTGTAATTTCCTTTTATTGACCATATGCTTATTGTAACGCCTTGAACCGCTGAGTATTAATTAATAACGAAGCAACTCCTCCAATAAAGAAGGCTATAACCAGTAATTGGTAGTCTGTGACGTAATTCATGATGATAAACAACTCGACCCACACCATAGCCTTCGCGAAGCTACTGAGAGATTCGATAGTGCTGATATAAACAATTCTCTGGCCTGGGTGATCATCGGCAGCATCATACCAGCCCTTGGCGTAAGGTATACGGTAGCTTACGCGCAGTGCCTCGTCGACAATGTTTACGGCTAAGACGGCAGGAATACCTCGGACAAACGGACGGAATAGATACACAATTGCGTTACCAATTGTTGCGAACTTCAATAATTGCCCCCCTTTGTGTGTGTCAACCAGTTTTCCGGCTACAAAAGCTGCTGCAATTGAAGCCATCACGCCCAATGAAGCTAATCCACCAATAGTTGCATAAACATTGTCTTTGAACACAAATAAAGTCAGAAATGCCGGCCAAGTTACAAGCGTTAAATTGTTCTCTATGGCAAAAAAGACGTACGAAATCAGGTCGCGTTTCATGGGCTTAAGGTCTAGTTTTTTAAAGTGAAGCTTTTGCTTCGTCTTAACTGGTTCAGCGGTTTTAAACAGTGGGATCAACCCTACTAGAAGCAAGCCGATGGCAATCAAAAATATATATTGTGCACCAAAAATCGTCGCCAGTATTCCGCCGAGTGCGGGACCAATCATTCCACCTGTTTTCTCCATAATGTTCACAAACCCAAGCTCTTTACCGCCGTTTTCTGTGTGCTTGATTTTAGAAAAATCAACGTGAAAAGCTATAAAAAACAAACTGTTGGATGCACCCCATATGACAGCTGGCAGAGCTAACGGCCAATTGTTTTCTGGTAATGTCAAAAATAAGAGTGCCGCTACAATCTGGAACACATAGCTCACCAGCATCGTATGTTTAGGCCCTATCCTGGCAACTGAAAACGCTCCAAGTATATCTGTTAAACTACGTGCAAAGAAAAAGCACATGAAGAAGATCGCAAGGCCAGGCAGCCCGTAGCCAAGTTTTAATAAGTAAACTGGTACAAAAATACCGATCAGGCCAAGCGCGAGACTACGAAACAGCATTGCAACATATACTTCACTTAGCTCATCAAAATCAGCATGACGCCAGAAATGGTGACGAAGAAGGGCTGAGTGGATTATTTTATTTAGCATATTTTTGTTATGTTTTATTCCTTAAAAGTGTACCATAGAACCATGCATATTTTCTTCAGTGGCATCGGTGGTACTGCAATTGGGCCCCTCGCGATGATAGCTAAACAAGCTGGGCATGAGATCTCAGGCTCTGACAAACAAGATTCTGAATATATTAAGTATTTGAGAAAAAACGGGCTAGATAACATCCATATTGGTCAATCGAAAGAGGCGATTACTGCAACTCATGACAAAAATCCTATCGATTGGTTCGTATACTCCTCTGCAGTCAGCATTGAAAATCCTGATGCACCAGAAATGATGTTTTGTGCCGAGCAACACATACGAACGAGTAAGCGGGACGAGTTACTTAATCTGATCATATCGGGAGAAAACTTAAAACTTGTTGCTGTTGCTGGCACACACGGCAAAACAACAACTACGGCAATGCTCGTTTGGTTATTCAAGCAACTCGATCTGCCAGTCAGCTATTCTGTCGGAGCAAAGATACCATTTGGCGACATGGGACAATACGATGCGGCTTCTGAATATTTTGTTCTGGAGTGTGATGAATTTGATCGGAATTTTCTTGCATACGAACCATATTTGAGCCTTATCACGGGGGTCAGTTGGGACCACCATGAAATATTTCCAACTCGCGAAGACTATCAAATGGCTTTTAAGGAATTTATTGAGCAATCCGTTAAAACTGTTGCCTGGCCTGCTGATATATTTTATCTAGAGCTCACATCAAACAGCAAACTATACGCGCCAAGTGACGAAGTTACATCTACACCTCTCAAAATACCTGGTGAGTTCAACAGACAGGATGCATTTTTGGCGATTCAAGCAATACAAGAACTCACGAACGAACCACTTGAAAAACTTATAGACATTATGAATGCCTTCCCTGGCTTGCAACGCAGAATGGAAGAAATAGCGCCACATCTCTACAGCGACTACGCGCACACACCAGAGAAGATCCGGGGTGCTATGAGTGTGGCCTTAGAAATGGCTGCCGATAAAAAACTCGTTGTTGTGTATGAGCCACTGACGAACCGTCGACAGCACTACATGATCGATGACTATAAGGACTGCTTTGAAGGTGCTGATAAGGTATATTGGATTCCTAGCTACTTAGCGCGCGAAGACCCAGATCAACGTATTATCACGCCTGGTGAGATGATCTCACGCCTTGATAACTCCGATATTGCTGAAGCTCAAGAGCGAGATGAACGTCTTCAAATAATAATAGAAGGTCATCTAAAAAATGGTGATATGGTAGTTGCAATGGCTGGTGGTGGTGGCGACTCATTAGACGAATGGCTCAGAGCTAATTTTGTTTCTAGTAAGACCTAGCTCCAACCGTATTCGCTAAATACTTCACCCTCGCCTATTTTGCCGACCGCAAACCGGACAGAAGGTATCACATTGCCAGGAAGAGCTTGAGGATCTAACCACACAAGTTCACTATGCATATCCGGCTCGGCATTTACTGGCTCCACGTCGTGCTTGACGACTTCAAAGAATACATCCACCCAGTCATCTCCTTCAAAGCGGTGCATTATATGAATGAAACGAAGGTCTTTATCGGCGAGATCTATCCCACCTCTTCTTTAATTTCTCGAATTGCTGCCTGCGTATAGGATTCATCTCTTTCAACTTTACCCGCCGGTAATCCATAATAATCATTCATCCAGCCGGTGTTTGACCGCAAAAGAAAAGCAATCTTTCCTTCTTTCTTAATAATTGTGTAGCTAGTGATACGCGGTGTAGCCGTCTCAAACTTTACCGGTTGTCACCGCTGCCCTGAATCTTATTGCGCAGCTGGCGGCTGCGTAGTTTGGCGATATTTCGCTTACCTACTTCGTCAAATTTAATGTCAAGGTGCTCGGCTAATACTGCCAGGTACCACATGACATCGCCTATTTCTTTTACAATCTCGTCCCTATCTTCTGGTCCTACTTTGCCATTTTTGTCCCGCACAATTTTCTTAATTTTTTCGGCGATTTCACCTGACTCTCCCGTAATTCCAAATACCCAGTGTGCCAAATCCTTAAATTCATCGTCGGAAAATACTGCAGTTACTAATGCTTCTTTTTGATATTCGTCTAATGTCATATGATGATTCTCCCTGCTTCATTTATTTTAACTGCGCCTTCGCGGACAACCTCTACTGTATCATCGACAACCCTAATGACCGTTGAAGGTTCCCTGCTGTTCAAGTCTCCGCCATCAACATAAAAGTCTACACGATCTTCGAAATATTCCTTAGCTTCCTCGATCGTCTGAGCACAAGGCTGGCCAGTGAGGTTGGCACTAGAAGTTTGTAGGGGCCCTGTTTTTTTAAGAAAATCGTGTACATTTTTGTTTGACGGAATCCTAGCAGGTACACTTCCCAGCCCGTGATGTAACCACCCTAATTCAACACACGGAATTAAGACACTGATTGGGTTTGGCCAGAAATGTTCGACAGCCTTGAGGTAGCGAGCCTTCATCCCAATACCGACCAACTGATCTATATTTGCAGCGATAATCGTCCCTGGTTTTCCAGTCCGTTCTTTAAGCTCATGTATTCTCGCAACAGCCGCCTGATCGTCAGCCTTCGCAACCAGTCCATACAACGTATCCGTCGGAACCACGCCGACTGCACCACTCTGTAGTAAGTCTGCGACTTCATCAAGATTTTTATACACCTTCATGTACAAAGTGTAGCATCGAGTCTAGTTCTTGTGACGTAAAGTGCTACACTATCTAGTAAGAAATGTTTACAGAATTTTTAGAAAACAACGCGCTCAATATTGTTCTAATTATTATCTTCGCCTACGTTGGGCGCCGATTTGCAATGATTTTTGTGTCGAGGGTCGTAAAAAAAACTATCCGTGCCGGTAAGTACAAAACCCTGGCTGACGAACGGCAACGAGAAGACACCGTGGTCTCTACACTCAGTACTGCGTTACGCGTAATGATTTGGGTGATTGCGGGTTTGCTGCTGATGTCTGAATTCGGAGTAAATATTGGGCCCCTACTAGCTGGTGCTGGAATAGCCGGTGTGGCTCTAGGGTTCGGCGCCCAGTCTATGGTAAAGGATTTTCTGGCAGGTATATTTATCGTGATGGAAAATCAGTACCGAGTTGGCGATGTAATTCAAATAAACCAATCGGTCTCTGGTGTAGTAGAGCACGTTTCACTCCGTGCAACGGTTCTTCGCGACCTTGACGGTATGGTGCATCATATATCAAATGGCGAGATACAAATTGCCACCAATATGACCATGGAATTTGCCAATGTAAACCTCGATATTGGCGTCGGGTACGATACCGACATCAATAAGCTTGAACTCCTCATTAACGAGATAGGCACCTCGATAGCTCAGGATGAAACCTGGCAAAATCAAATCTTTGAAGCGCCTGTGTTTCTGCGGGTTGACGATTTTGCCGATTCAGCAATTATCATCAAGATAACTGGCAAAACTGCACCAATGCGCCAATGGGCAGTTACTGGTGAACTTCGCAAACGACTAAAGGCAGCTTTTGACAAAGAAGGTATCGAAATCCCATTTCCACAGCGAGTTATACACGAAGCTAAGAAGCCAAAATCTAAGAAATAGACTGGCTATAGTTTTTGATTAGTTCATGATTCTTGATTAACTTTAGTTGGTCTTTGCACCACCACGAGTAGGTCGGAAGATCCGATGATCCATCTACAAAATCTACCAGTGCGATTTTTAAATAGTCATTGCTGTCAGCTTCGGCGTCGGCCACGAATACACTCCATGAAAGCCACCTATAAGATTCAACCTCTTCGGGGTTTGGTTGCGGCTCAGATGTTGCTCGAGCTACGAATACTGGACAAAATTCATTTTCGATAATGCCTTTATACGGCGGTGTCGTGTACCGATACTTTGGTAATACCAATTTAAATTCTGTAGCCGTCATGCCTAACTCTTCGCTTAAGCGGCGACGCATAGCCGATTCGAGTGATTCGTTCGGTGCTGGGTGCCCGCACACGCTATTGGTCCAGACTCCTGGCCATACTTTTTTGCGACGTGCTCTTTGAGTTACAAGAAACTTTCCGTTTTCGTCAAACACATAACAAGAAAACGCAAGATGCAATGGTGTTTTGTCGTGATGAGAAACTAACTTCTCGGCCGTCCCTGTCTGGCGTCCGCGCTCATCACACAACATGATATATTCAGGGATGTTCATTGGATTCAGGCTCGGAGCTTTTCTGGACGGAGCTGCTGACGACCAACTGCCGTAAGTCCCAAAAACAGCGCGGTTTCTATAGGCTGCAAGAGCCGATCAAAACGTGTTTTTTTCGTCTCCGCCTCTGGTCGAACAACATGAACCGCATCAACCGCAAGAGAAGGACGCTTTCTACTTGCCAGAATTTTACCAACACTGACATCCATAAACCACCTGTCACCAAGTATCATGATATGCTCTATTTCTCGTTCCTCCATTTTCTGAAGTGCTTGGTGGTATAGCCCGTACTTCACCCATTTAGGACGACTTGGGATATGGACACTGTGGGCTGTGATAATCTCTTTTCGCGCTCTAGCAAGCTGCTGGTCAGGATGAGCTGATACGAGCGCTAGGTACGCTAAGTTTTTGGACGCCAGGAATTCTCGAGCATCGTCATACAACTCAAATGAATCAGATCGGAACAAAGTATTGCATGCATCTGTCAATACCGCTGTGTGACTCTTAAGTTCCAGCGATTCGAGCGACGCAACCTCTTTGTCGATGTAACTCATTTAATCAATGTCCGCTTTCCCGGACTGCACGGGATCACCTGTTGTTAGATAATTTTGCAGCCTAGTTAGTGCATTGATCAGCAAGCTTGCCTCGAATGCTTTATCTTTCTGTTGAGATGCTTCGCTATAAAGTGCGTGGGCTTCTCCACGCATCCTAAACGCTGCATTCCTGTCTCCATTATGCATAGCAAGCTCGGATGCTGCCACCACACATACTGGTCCATTTTTTTGATTCACAATACTAGTAGGTTACAGTTCGAGTGACTCGTCGGTCAAGTCAGCGTCAGAGAAGTCGCTCTCCGCGTCAAGACCGTTTAGTGTTTTATCAATTTCATTTGTCACTTCGTCAACTTCTTGGACAGATGAAGTTTCTGATGTAGTAGATTGTTGGCTTGTGCTATTACTTTCAAGCTCCTGGTAAATATTCGTGGCTACGAACGCAGCGATGCTTGCTGCTGCAAGGGCTAGCCCTACAATAACAGCGAGTACAATCATGACTATCGGCTTGTTGTTGCCCGCCGGTTTTGTACCTGGGGTTTGAGTTGCAAGTGGTGGTGCTTTGTCGGTTTGAGACGATTCATCTGTTTGGACTAAAGAATCTGCAGGTACTGCTGATTCTTGTGGTTTTTCAGTAGATTCAGCCGCAGGGGCCTCCTTAACGCCAGAGTCTTCAGTCTGCGCTGGTGCTGGCGTTGGTTCTTGTAGTACTGAAACCACAGGTTCACTCGTCGCCTCTTGCATGTTTGCGACAACATCGGCTGGCAAACCGGGAGTTTGCGCTGCTGGCGGCTTTACATCCATACCCGGTTGTGTCAATTGCTCGTTTCGTTCGTCCATATTATTCCCCTTCCTTGGGCGCTACAGAGTCTGTTGTTGATTTTGTACTCTCAAGCTCTTGGCGGATGACCACCAGAGTTGAACTAATTTCATTTTTTAAGAACTGACGAATTTCTGTTGCATTTTGTCTCAGTTGGACGAGAGATTGCCTAGCGCTCAAAAGCGTTGCCTTAAAAGCCTCTGGATCGGTTTCACAATCCATCTGTCCAAGATCATTTAGTGCTTGCCTATACTCATCTAGTGATGTAAAAAATGTAGTACTTTTCATTTCCACTTCTGCTATTTGTGATGCAAACAGTGTAGTGTCAGCGCCTTCGGTTTCAAGACGTTCTCGAAGACTAACTAGCCGTTCAATGATATTTTTGTAAACCTGCTGGCGGCTGCTTTCAATGCCTTGCATGCGGCCTTCAAGGGATCGAACCTTGCCTTGAGCCGGCTTGCAACGAGCCGCAAGCCTTTGAGAGTCTGCCGCGATTAGTTGCACGGTTTGTCGAGCTTTTCTCTCATTCAATCGTGTTTGAAGACTTTGGTTTTGCTGCTGGCGGGCTGCATCGTTGTTTGGCGCTTCTTCATTCCTGTTGGTTGTCTGGGTCGTGGCGTCGCCTTCTTGCGCGACAGCTTGCACCGTCAAGACAATTGGAAGAGCTAGCAGCATTGCGCCGAATAAAACGCGTGTTATTTTCATCAGTAACCTTTTTACTCTTATTATTTTAGCATAAGCGATTATGGCAACTTATACCTATTGTTGCTTAAAATTATCAGGCCCTCTTTGCATAAATCTTTGAGAACTTCAGATAAACGAACGTCGTTAATTATAGATTCTAACTTCCTGTTAGTAGGTGACTGTTTAGATAAAAGCTTGATAACCTGCCCGCGAACCTGACGCCTTGACCCATCAAATGTGCTTTGAGTCTTAAATGTTGATGATCTCCGAGAGGCATTACCGCTTGTCCTTTTTAGCATTGAACCGTAATCCATAAGTGCCCAGTAGAATTCGCGGGGGTTTTGGGTGATGATAGTTTGGGCTAACAACTTTTCAATTTCTTTATCGGTCACCTTGTCTGTTTCTGGAAAAAAACATTGCAA
>Ga0306869_1000731_pt1 | contig 14076 bp, 10 predicted proteins | sample AntRauTorckE6833_FD_190421 | JGI IMG/M metagenome (GOLD analysis project Ga0306869, IMG submission 190421) | Saline lake microbial communities from Rauer Islands, Antarctica - Metagenome Torckler E6 #833 (v2) (version 2) | ecosystem: Environmental > Aquatic > Non-marine Saline and Alkaline >... | reverse complement strand
GTGTCTACTACTTTTCGCGTTTGTAACGCGGCCACCTAATGGCTTTTTTTACAGCGTTTATTTTTTGTTTTGAGTAGTGATGCCATTCCTGCAGGAGGTTTCATTACAAATGACAAGTTCAGTCGGCACGTGTCGCAGACGCGCGCCAGCCTTGGCTTTGCCGGGACTGGTGCACTATCTTTTTTTCTGGTGAAACTTTGTGCCCTCGTAAACCTCAAAAAGGCACCGCGGAGGAAGACGGATAAGAAATACCGTTTTAACCCTGCCCGCCACAGACAGGAGCGGCCTTATGAAAGAGGAAACCCACAATGTTTCTATACAACATCATCAACATGCTAAAAAAAGGTTATTGTCCTGCAAATTTTAGAAGCACAAAAAAATAAATACTCATTTTTTTCTTTCAGACCCTCCCTGCTTTCAAAGATTATTTTAATTTTGAGACATCTATTAACTATAAATGTGATATCAAACCTAAAAAACCATGAAGAATCTGAAATTACTTTTCACTGTATTGTTAATGTTGCTGGTCATTACGGTGACTTATGGAGAAAAAGTCCCTTCCGGCGATGCACAAAAAGTAGCCAGGCAGTTTATTTTCGAAACCACCTCCACCTATTATGAGCCTGTCGCCTACGAAACGATCACTTTTAACAACACCTTTACCCGCTATGACAAAAACGATGAAGAAGCCTATTATATCTTCAATTTAGACCCTGACGGCTTTGTTATTGTTTCAGCAGAAACCGCCATGGAGCCTGTGCTGGGATATTCCCTGGATGGGGGCTATGAAGCAGATATCAGGAATGAGGTATTCGAGAGCTGGATGCAGACCTATGTAGATGCTATCGACCATATCCGCGAAAGCGAAACAGAACCGGCAGCCGAAAAAGAAAATAAATGGCATTATTACCTTACCGCCACGCCGGAGGAGCTGCAAAGAAAAAGCCCTGCCGGCAGGGATATCAGCCCACTGCTTACCAGCACCTGGAATCAGGACTACCCCTACAACGCCTTCTGTCCGGAAGACGACCAGGGTCCCGGCGGACACGTCTATTCGGGATGTGTTGCCTCAGCGATGAGTATGATTATGTATCACTACAAGTATCCGGAGCACGGTTATGGCACACACAGCTACTACGTATATCCATATGGCACACAGTCGGCCGATTTTGGCTCCACCTATTACAAATGGGATGCCATGACCGATAATATTATGTCGGGCAGTCCGGAACACTCCATAGCCGGTATTGCCGAACTGCAGTATCAGTGCGCCGTTTCTGTAAACATGGGTTTTAGTCCGGAAGGCAGTGGTTCCTACAGCTACCTTGTGCCAGAAGCTATCCAGGATCACTTTGGGTACTCGGAAGATGCGCAGTTTGTTTCCAAAGATAATTATAGCCTCACGGAATGGACTGACATGATTACAGACAACCTGGAAAATGACCATCCCATATACTATTCCGGGCAAAGCAGCAGCGGAGGGCACGCTTTTGCGCTGGACGGCATGCAGGGTTCTGACATGTTCCACTTTAATTTTGGATGGAGCGGATACCAGAATGGGTATTACTACCTGGAAGGCTCCGGAGCTGTGGGAGGCTATAATCAGGATCAGGGAATGGTAAGGAATTTCTATCCTCCAGAAGAGGAGTATCCCTATTACTGTGCTGATGACACCATCCGTTACCTTGGCGGCACCCTTGATGACGGGGCGACGCCCTACAAGCCTTATGCTGCCGGTGCCGAATGCAGCTGGCTGCTGGTGGCTCCGACACCACAGGACTCTATCGACTATTTTGAATTCGAATTCCTGCACATGAATATGGAAAACAGCGATTATCTGAGAATCTACGACGGTCCCACGCCCGACCATGAGCTCCTGGGAGAATTTACAGGCGATATCCTGCCGGAAAACTTTAACTCTGCTAACGACAGTGTGTTCATTGTTTTTGAGACCGACGACAACCAAAGCGACCACGATGGGTTCAGACTGAAATATAAAATCAACCTGCCTTCATACTGCTCCGGAATCACCACGCTTAGCGAACCTACAGGAACATTTGATGATGGCAGCGGAGAATATAACTATATTAACAACTCCATATGCCAATTCATCCTTAACCCACCTGATGCTTCGGATCTTACCATCTTTTTCGATGAATTTGACCTGGGCGAGGGTGACCGCATGGTAATATACGAAACCTCTCCCACAACGATGCTGGCCGAATTGACATCAGAGGATGACCCGGAGTCGCTGGTCTCTTCCACAGGCTCTATGATGATTACCATGCAAACCGATAATATAGTTAATGGTGGGGGCTTTACCATCTCTTATCAGATAGGGAATATTGGCATAGACAAAACAAATATGTTTAGCGAATTTACGCTCTACCCCAACCCGGCCAGGGAGATGATTACTGTGAGATTAAGAGCTGACCAGCAGGACAATATGAAACTACAGATCACTTCCGTGGATGGTAAAACAATAGCTATGAACCGTATCGAAAACAGAGGGGGTGTGTTCTACAAAGAAATCAACCTGCAGGACGTTGAACCAGGAATGTATCTTATTAGTGTTTTTGCTGATGGCGGAATGATTTCAAAACGTTTTATCGTGGAATAATCCAAAAACCCAGCGCAAATTTAAGGAAATATTGAAGGGGCTGAGGCCCCTTCTTTTTTCCTGATAAAGGAAGACTTCCTGTTTGACAGCTTTGTTAGGTTTAGCTATGAGCGGACACAACAGCCACCAATTCCCTGCAAGAACGCAATTTCCGGAAAATCCAGACCTCCTTCCCTACACTAAAGGATTGCCGGTAAGGGGCTGTACGTGGGAGAGAAAAAAGGCGGCCCAAACTGCTCGTTTTAGCGGATCTCTGCTGAGCGGGGAAACATCCCACAAGAACATATTCTGTTTTCTTTCTGAGAAAAATGACGTTCCGGCAGGCCGTCAGGTTTCACGACTCTTCATCGCGCATCCTTTCCAGGGCCACAACCTGGAAGCCACCGTGCCGTTCAATACATTCCAGGATAGTTTTCTTAAACCGCCAACATGTCATCTGCCTGAGCTGCATCCTCTTCGAGAGCTTGTAGCTGCTGATATCATGGTTATTGCAAACCTGGTAAGATATCTGAAAAGCTTCAGGTAATGAAATCCGGCACTTATGAAAAACGGTGTGTGCTGTGGCAGATTCCTCGTATTTACAGCGGGTGCAGCGCCGGGAATAGGGGCTGCGCCCTTTGCAGTAATTTGTGTGCCCGCAACGCCTGCAGCGATACCCGCCAGCCCATTTCTGGTCTGCCAGCGTTTTCAGGCATGCCTCCTGTGTGGCAAACTCCCGCTCGAAACGCTCCTGCTTATAGTGTTTAAAAAACTTCTCCAGCTCTTTCATAATTTCTGACAGCCAAACATTTTAGGCTTTACATTGTTGCTTTTGGTATGATAATTGATGCAAAGTTAGAAAAAATTAGTGTTCTTTAAGCGATTTAAAAATATTTGTTTTACATTTGCAAAAAAATAGAAAATCATGAAACTATTACACATTTTACCGGCAATACTTTTCTCACTATCCGTTTTAAGTTGTTCAGGCAATGATAACAACGCTGCCGGGGGTGGTGATGATAAGAGCAGTTCGGGCGAAGCGAAGCCTGTTCACCTTACCAAAGAGACTTTTAAGAAAAAGGTGATGGATTATGAAAACAATAAGGAATGGAACTACCTTGGCGAACGGCCTGCTGTTATTGACTTTTATGCCGACTGGTGTGCGCCCTGCAAAAAGGTGGCTCCCATCATGGAAGATTTAGCCAAAGATTATGAGGGCGAAGTGGACATTTATAAAATAGATACCGAAGACCAGAAAGAGCTGGCGGCAATCTTTGGTATCAAAAGCATCCCCTCAGTGTTATTTATCCCGATGGAAGGAAAGCCACAGATGACCCGCGGGGCGCTGCCTAAAGATAATTTTGTCAGCATCGTTGAAGAGTTTTTGCTGAACAATCCCAATGAAAATAAAGAGTAATTAATTAAACCGGAAATACAGATAAACATAATAACAATGGAACATTTAACAAAAGAGACTTTTTTACAGAAAGTATTTAACTACGAACAAAACAAAGAGTGGAAATTTGAAGGTGATTTGCCTTGTATCATAGACTTTTATGCAGACTGGTGCCAGCCATGTAAAATGGTGGCTCCTATTCTCGAAGAGTTATCAAAAGAATATGAAGGTAAAATCAACATCTATAAAATAGATACTGAAGACCAGCAGGAGCTGGCTGCCGCTTTCGGAATAAGAAGTATCCCGTCAATGCTTTTCTGCCCCAAAGAGGGACAGCCGCAGATGGCGCAGGGTGCCTTACCCAAAGAGTCGTTGAAAGAAGCCATCAACAAGGTGCTCTTAACCGAAGGTGTTGAAAGCACGAAATAATTAGTTTTTAGACAAACACTAAATAGTAACTGTTTTAAAAAAGTGGCGCCCATGTGGTGCCGCTTTTTTTTATTCCCCTAAATTTGCAATAAAAAATTGAAGCCTGAAGTATTTCCGTTAGCCTACCTCCCTGATATTGCTTACATGGCGCACTATTATGCTGCCTCAAAGCCTGTTATAGACATTTATGAGCACTTTGAAAAGCAAACCTGCCGCAGCCGCACGAACATTCTCACGGCACAGGGCCGCCAAACACTCTCATTGCCGGTCTCCAAAAAAGAACACCATACGCCTGTAAAAGAGGTAAAACTAAGCTATTGCGAAAACTGGCCGCAGGTGCACTGGCGAACCATCCAGACGGCTTACAGCAGCGCCCCCTATTTCGATTTTTATGCCGGAGAACTTGAAGCTGTGTATGAGCAAAAACAAGAATTTATTGCAGACTTTACCGCTTCGCTTTTTCATATTCTCTGTAACCATATCGGGATACCCCATAAGCAAACCTTTTCAGAAAAATACATTGAGAAAAGTGATGCGTACCGCGACTACCGGAATTACTGGCATACCACCAAAGATCATCTTCTTGTACCCCGTTACTGGCAAGTATTCAGCGACAAGCATGGCTTTGAGCATAACCTGAGCATCATAGACCTGTTGTTTAACATGGGGCCTGAATCTGCCCCCTATCTTTTTCAGCTGGCACAAAAACTAAAAACCTACTACTCCGGATAAGCGATACGGACATGATAAATATTCATTAACTGCCGCTTAAGCACCTTCTTCACCGTATGAATATCTTTAAGCGTAATATCTGCATTATTCAGCTGATTTTCTTCAAAGAGCTTATCCACGATAGAGTCTACCAGATTATTAATTTTGTTCTCGTCCGGAGCATTAATACTCCTGGAGGCAGCCTCTGCAGAGTCGGCCATCATCAGCACTGCCGTTTCTTTAGAAAAAGGAATGGGGCCCTGGTATGAAAAAGTCTTCTCATCTACCTGCTCCTCCGGATTCTCCTGCTTCTGCTTGATGTAAAAATAGTCGGCACGTCTTGTGCCATGGTGGGTACGGATGAAATCAATTATCTGCTCGGGCAGGCGCTTTCTTTTAGCCATCTCCACACCTTTTATCACGTGACTGACAATGATCCTGGCGCTCTCTTCATAGGTCAGCTCATCATGTGGATTAATACCTGCCTTTTGGTTCTCGATAAAATAGATGGGCATATCCATCTTACCTATATCGTGATATAATGCTCCTGCCCTTACCAGCAGTGCATTGCCTCCTATTTCGCGTATAGCCTCTTCGGCCAGGTTAGCCACCTGCATGGAGTGCTGGAAAGTTCCGGGCGACTTGGTGAGTAGCTTTCGCAGCAGTGGCGTGTTGGTATCGGAAAGCTCGAGGAGCGTTACATCAGTAACCATAGAGAATGTTCGCTCAAAAATGTAGATGAGCGGATATGCAAAAAGCGTTAAGATAGCGTTGCCGGCAAAGAGCCCGTAATTAGCATATTCTATACTCTGCAACCCCTCGCCCTGCATCAGCGCAATACCGGTATAAGTGACGGCATAGGCCAAAAACACCCACAGCGAGGTAAGAAAAAACTGCCCGCGGCGATGAATCTGGACAATACTCATAATGGCTATCATACCAGCCACCACGTTCAGGATTACAAAATTAAAACTCTCCGGCGCAAAAAACCCTATCAAAAGCACGGTGATTAGGTGGATTACGATGGCCAGGCGCGCATCAAAAAATATCCTGATCAGCAGTGGCACAATAGTAATGGGGATAACATAAAGATAGTGGGCGTTATATTTTACAAACAAGCTGTTGACCATCACCATCAGCAGCATGATAAAGAAAATAAAAATAATCTTCTTGTTCTCTTCGAAGAGCGACTGCCTGAAGAAATAGTAAAACAAGAAAAGCACCAGCATCAAAATACCTATCACGATTGCTTGTCCGGCAGTTATCCAGCCCAGGTTGCCGCCGGAGGCCACCTGCTCTTTGTAATCTTTTTCAAAAGAGCTGAGTACCTGGTATTTTTTAGGGGTAACCACCTCTCCGCGGGCAATAATTCGCTCGCCCTTCTGCACCATCCCCCGTGTTATGGATACATTCTGCAGCAGCTGCTCACGAGCTATACGAGTTTTATCTTCTTCATACTCCACATTCTGTGGCAAAGCATCCTGAAGCATCCGGTAAATAAAGTCTTTTTTTAGCTGTTGCCCGGCCGGGGCCTCATCATATACCATCGACTCCGCAGCTTCATCAGCCTGCCTTATGGTGAAGAAAGAAGATAAAGGGCGTTTTTCCGCATTTTTATCCCTGATAAGCATAACAGATATATTTCCGGGGCGCTCTTTCAGGGTCTCTGTCATTTTAATGATACCCTGTTGCAGGATACTGTCTAAAACACCCATCGCAAAATCCCGATTAACCCTGTAAGTATCGCTGGTATCGCCGTAGGCTGAAAGCCACTGCTTTCTGAAATCCTCTTCAAATCGCGATTTGCGCGCCTCCGTATGTTCAGCATTGTATCGAAAATAAGGCTCCAGATCTTTCAAAGCTTCCTGCCTTTCCTCCTTAAGCGTTTCCTGTGTTTTGTATACAGGAAAATCATAAGGGGCTATCAGGTCGCTGTACATCCACGGTTTCCCCTGTTGGTAATCATACTTAAAATTAACCACTTTAGGAAAAAAGAAAACAATAAGTGCAATGGTAACCACCAACAAGAAAAACTTGTAGATGTTGCTGTATTGGATTTTCAAGAAATTTAAAATATTTTTCATATGCTTAAAATAACCGATAATTTTTCGGTTTTGTCCTGGTTTTAATCATGCTCCCCGAATTCATCGGGGTGTCTAAGACTAGTTCAGGCATTGCATGTTTTATTGCCTCAATTTGGCTGCTAAATTAATAATTTTCACTTTATAACTCCGGAAAGCAACAAACCGGCCTACCCGGGATAACCATAGACACTTGGTTTTGTTTATTTTCCGGTTAATTACAACTACCCGTGACCAATGCATAATAAGGAAATTCAACTTTTGCGCTTATAGTTGATTATAAAAAGAAAGGTGCGGCTGTGCTTATCCGTTAAGTTAACAGGCACCGGATTATCTTTACATGGATCTTCTCCGGCTGAATAATAATAACTGAAGTTTCGCATATCTTTTAAAATCATGAATGAGTTCAGTTTAAAAAGTTCGTATGTTTATAGGTTTGTAAGTTATTTAATTGAAAATCAGTAATTTAATTAAAAAATCATTTTTTTCATAAAATTCAGGTAATCAATACATTATGACATTTAATAAAAAATTGCGGCTTTTTAGACGGGCCTCATGAATATTAATCTTTTAATAAAAGATTGTTTTTATAAACAGTTCTGTATCAAGTTCTGATATTTTCCAATTTTGCTATACGACTACCTTAGTGAACCTCTGCGCCCTCATGTCTTGGTGGCCTTTCTGAGATTGGCAATAATAAATCACCTGAGGTTGCCCGGCAAGGAGTTGTTACAGGCTATCAGTCTGCTGGATTGGTCAACCTGCTTTTCCGGAGCTTCCGCCTGTTTCGGATTTGGCAGTGCTCAATAGTTCCGGCGGCGGGCTTTGAGGGTTAGCAGGATTCTCCCCCAGCCTGAAGGCCGCAACTAAGGAAACGGAGCTATACGGAGCGGAGATACTCAAAAAGCTATGCTCATTGTTAACTGAAAACGAAACCTGAAAAAAGAAATATTTTCACGCTTTTATTGTGGAAAAAGATAAATACTTTAGTTTTGATAATCAAAATTATATCCATGGAAAAATTTGGCATCTGTTTACTCAATCTGGCCCCGGTAAGAAAAGATCCTTCCGACGGTGCCGAGATGACCACGCAACTGCTTTTTGGCGACCTGGTGCAGATTACCTACCAGCATAACCAATGGTGCAATATCCGCCAGGAATATGACAACTACGAAGGCTGGGCAGACGGTAAGCAACTCTTCCCCTTATCCGAACAAAACTACCGCACCATTGCCTCATTGCCCACAGCCGTAAACCTTGATTTGGTAAACAGCCTAAGCAACAACAGCAGCTCTATCCCGCAACTTCTCCTGTTTGGCAGCTCCCTACCCGGCCTCATTAAAAAGACGTTCTACGTAGGAGACATTATCTATACATTTGAGGGGGAATATTTTTCTCCTGACGAAGAGGTAACAAGGGAAAACATTGTAGATAATGCCTATTCCTTCAGAGGATGCCCCTACCTTTGGGGTGGCAAAACTCCTTTTGGGGCAGACTGCAGCGGGTTTACACAAGTGGTTTACAAAGCCTCCGGCATACGGCTCCTGCGCGATACCAAAGAGCAAGCCACACAAGGCGAAACGCTCAATATGCTTCAGGAAGCAAAACCCGGCGACCTGGCTTTTTTTGATAATCCTAAAGGCAACATCTCCCATGTAGGCATCCTGCTCTCAGAAAACCGCATTATCCACGCTTCCGGCACCGTCCGCATAGACAGTATCGACCATGAAGGGATTTACAACAGAGAAGAAAAACGCTACACCCACAAATTACGCCTGATTAAAAGCCTGCTGTAAATATTGTCTTTCCACTACCACGTAACAACTTGCATGAAAAAAGGCCAACCGGTAAAAAGATTAACCGAAAAATAATTCTTCCCGCGTTGAAGGCTTCTTTCCGGATAATTTCTCCGAAAGCTCAGAAAGCAATCACATGCAGAGGTTCTGAAAATTCGTTTATACAGGACGCGGCGCTTTTTTTTACTGGTTCATAACATGTTCAAATTTTAACAAAACCGATGCAGCAGATTTCATAGTTTAATGTATTTTTGTCTCTCAAAAGATTTAACATTTTTTAAAATATACGCTAAATCAAAACTAAATTCAAACTTATGAGAAAATTCGCGGTTGCAGCGTTATTTGCATTTGCCTTCCTCTTTTCAGGAATGAATGCTATAGCGCAGACGGTTAGTGGTACTATTACTGATGAAGAGACGGGGGATCCGTTAATTGGTGCCACTATTCAGATTAAAGGTACTTCATCAGGTACAGCTACCTCGCTGGATGGTACTTTTTCTTTCAAAGCAGAATTGGGAGAAAAAACGCTGTCGATCTCCTATGTAGGTTATCTCAAAAAAGAGATGGATGTAACCATTACAGAAGGAGAAAACAATATCGGGACGATCAGCTTAAAGCCTGATGCCATAGGCCTTCAGGAGATAAAGGTGGTCTCTTCCTATGCTAAAGACAGGGAAACTCCCGTTTCAGTATCTACGATAGAGCCACAGGATATCGAAGAAAAGCTTGGTACCAAAGAGTTCCCGGAAATACTGCAAACAACACCAAGTGTTTATGCCACCAAACGTGGTGGTGGGTATGGCGACTCGCGCATTAACCTGCGTGGTTTCGATTCGGATAACATCGGGGTATTGATCAACGGTATTCCGGTCAACGATATGGAAAGCGGTCAGGTTTACTGGTCTAACTGGGCCGGCCTCTCTGACGTCACCCGCACGATGCAGGTGCAGCGCGGACTGGGAGCCTCCAAGCTGGCGCTCTCGTCTGTGGGTGGTACTATTAACATCATTACCAAATCCACAGACGCCGAAAAAGGAGGGTCAATATACATGGCTACCGGCAACAACGCTTACGCTAAACGTGCGTTTACAGCTTCCACAGGATTGATGGACAACAACTGGGCCATCACATTAAACGGAGCCCTCACCACAGGTGATGGATTCGTGAAAGCCACCAATTTTAAAGGCTATTCCTATTTTGTAAATGTGTCTAAAAAAATCAATGACGACCATTTCCTTTCGCTTACCGCTTTTGGCGCCCCGCAATGGCACAACCAGCGCAGCACATGGCATTATGCAGACTACTACCGTAACCACAAAGACGGTATCCAGCTGAATTCTGACTATGGCATCCGCGAAGGAAAGATATATAACACCGGCTATGCCTACAACGAATATCACAAACCACAGATATCGCTCAATCACAACTGGAAAATAGATAAGAACACATCGCTGAACACATCGGTGTATGCTTCTTTCTCCAGTGGTGGCGGACGTCGTGTTGACGGTGAAAAAGACCACTGGCTGGAATACCAGTACCCGTCGGGAGAACCTTACCAGATAACACAAATCAACGACCAGGGGCTACTGGATTATGACGCCGTCTTTACAGAAAATGCCAACTCTCTGGAAGGCTCCAAAGCAGTTATGTCTATGGCTGTTAACCGTCACGATTGGTATGGCATCCTTTCCAATTACCGCAAAGAGATTGAGAACCTAACCATTACCGGTGGCGTGGACGGGCGTTATTATAAAGGGTATCACTACATGGAAGTTACCGACCTGTTAGGTGGTGATTACTTTTTGAACGCTTCCAATGTGAACAGAGACCCTGACACCCCACTTACCGAAGGCGATAAATATAATTATTACAATATCGGTGAGGTTGCATGGGGCGGGCTCTATACGCAGGCAGAATATGTAACGGACAAGTATTCAGCCTTTATTAACCTGGCCGGCTCTAACACAAGCTATCGCCGGATTGACTATTTCGCTTATGCGGATGACGACCCAAAGCAAACATCCGATTGGGTGAACTTTATGGCATATAGTGCAAAAGGTGGCGCCAACTATAACATCAATGCTATTCATAACGTATTTGCCAATGCCGGCTATTTTACCCGTGCACCATGGTTCCGCTATGCATTCATTGGCTACACCAATGAAGTGAACGAAGGGGCTAAATACGAAAAAATCTTCTCTACAGAGGTAGGGTATGGCTACAGTTCTCCCAGTCTCAATATTGACTTAACGCTTTATCGCACAGAATGGATAGATAAAGCCCTTACTCGCAACTTTAGCGACTATGTTGCCAACCTTACCGGCCTTGATGCCCTCCACCAGGGTATTGAATTAGTCATCAAAACTAAACCCACCGACAAGCTGAAGCTTGATGGAATGGTTTCTGTTGGTGACTGGTCATGGACCGATAACCTTATTGCAGAGATTTATGACGAGGATCAAAATTATATTGGTACTGCAAATGTTTATGCCAAGGATTTGAAAGTGGGTGATGCTGCACAAACTACCGGCGCATTAACCGTAGATTATGAGACCTTTAAAGACTTCAATCTGGGATTCACTTTCAGACATGTGTCCAACGTCTATTCGCAGTTTGATATTGAAAACAGAACCGTGGAAGCAGAAGAAGGCGTGCAGCCCTGGGAAATGCCGGCTTATGAAGTGCTTGACGCCAGAGTACGTTACAATTTCAACATTGGCGACTATGATGCCACACTGATAGGTAACGTTGACAACCTGCTCGACACCGAATACATCTCAGATGCCATCGACGGCGTCAACCATGATATACATACTTCGCCGGTTTTCTACGGCTTTGGAAGAACATGGAGAGCAAGCCTGAAAATTCACTTTTAATTATAAAAAATGAAGAGAACAATGAAAAAATACACAAACATATTTTCCTATATGGCGCTCGCAGCCGTTGTATTCTTTACGGCGTGTAACCCAAACGAGGAAATCTACGACGAACTGGATGCAGTAGACACCGGCTATGAGAAAAATATAGAAGTAACACTTTCATCTTCTGACTATCAGGACATAGCGGACATGGCTTTCGACAATGCCACCACTCCTGAAGACTCCAGCGCTGCCGCATTCATTGATGCCAACCAGTATTTTACCGATGACATTCTGGCGGCCGACTATGTTCCTTATTACCTGGAGTCAACTTATGGATCGTATGGCCTGAACTCCAGCGCTGAAGTTTCTTTTAACTACAATGCCAACTTACCGGAAGATTTTGATCAGTATACGATGGCTGAAGAATATGAGCTGACCAGCGCCGACTATAACCTGGTGGGCTTTGAGGTAGGTGCTACAAAATACTTCTTCCCGGATAAGCCTGCTTCGGTCTATCTCGAAGACGTATTAAATGAAACAATCAACAACGCCCAGGAAGAGGATATCCTGCTGATATCTTATGAGCAGTCGAATGTAAATCCTACAATAGATACTACTTCGGCTCAGGATATCCCTATCTACCAGGAAGGATTTCCTGAAGAAGGGGATCTGGGTTCTTTCACCGATATCAATATCAGTGGTGACCAAACCTGGTATTGGCAGGAATACGGTGACGGATGTGCTACGATGAGCGGATTTGACGGCGGCAATGTGCCTAATGAAAACCTGCTGGTGTCTGAGGCTATCTCGCTGGAAGATGTGGAGGAAGCTAAACTGAACTTCAGCCAGGCTGTCAACTACATGGATGACCAATATTGGGACCAGCTGCAAGTGCTCGTTACTGATGATTACAATCCTGACAGCCCGGTAGACTCGCCATGGGATGAGCTTACCGTACCTAACTGGCCTCCGGGTAATGGCTGGTCTTTTTATGAATCAGGAGATATAGACCTGACCAATTATGCCGGCTCCACCATTCATATTGCTTTTTTCTACACCTCCTCGGCAGATAATGCCTGCACCTGGGAAGTAGGACAAGTGGATGTGCTCACTCCCGGCGAAGCCTCTATAACAGGTGAAGAGCCATACACTGTGGAGACCTTCTATAACTATGATGGCGACACCTGGTCACCGGTGGAAGATGTCTATTACCTTAACGCGCAGGATTATGACCAAATGGGCGCCCCCGGTAATTATAACAACTTCAGCGCTTCCGATTTACCTAAGGATTATCTTCCAAAATTTGTAGACTACAAGTATCCTTTGGCAGGAGAGGACGTCTCAAAAACCATTGTGTATAAATTCTATAACGGATCATCTACCGTTAGTCTGGCTACTACCTTTACCGTGGAAGATGGCGAATGGACTTCATCCTATAATTACATTGATGAAACCACACAGCGCTTTCTGGTAGCCGAAAAAAGAGGCAACTGGATTTTTGACCCCACCGTGCGTTTCACAATGAATTCATCTGATCATCAGATTATTGTTGAAGCCGTGAGATCGGAGATCGGAAGTGAATATGTTGACAGCTATGGTACCGGAGAATATTATACCGGCGCCAGCTCGTATTACGCCAACTTCGATCTCAGGATTGGCCCCCGCGAGGATTATGATCCGGAAACTTTTGAGGGACTTTCTGAAGAGGAAGCCAACAATGAAATAATCAGGAGACTGTTAACTGGCATGGAGTTGCTCCTGCAAAACAAATATCCTGATGCCGAGCCCCGGGTAAGCGGAGTAGACGTACACTACATCGTTACCTTCGAATCGTACAATCACGATTTTAGCCGAAGCACATGGGTAGCCGACATGCAGTGCGTGGAAGCAGGCAACCCGCCGCAGTTCGATTTGGTCGACAACACTTTTATTAAAGATGGCGACCCGGTTCCTGTACCGGAATAATGCAATTAAACGATTTTATCAAAAAGGGGATGGTTTGCAAATCATCCCCTTTTTCTCTGTTTAATCTTCTGATAAAATTGGAAATCAGGGGTGGCCATCTGCCTACTAAGGTTAAACGGATTTTACTTACATAATCTCCTGTCTGTCAGTCTGAAGCCTCATATTTTCTATCATATGTAGCAACTATTATATATTTTTAATTAACAATCAAATGTTTATAAGATAATTTGTTAATCTG
>Ga0306869_1000730_pt1 | contig 14077 bp, 4 predicted proteins | sample AntRauTorckE6833_FD_190421 | JGI IMG/M metagenome (GOLD analysis project Ga0306869, IMG submission 190421) | Saline lake microbial communities from Rauer Islands, Antarctica - Metagenome Torckler E6 #833 (v2) (version 2) | ecosystem: Environmental > Aquatic > Non-marine Saline and Alkaline >... | reverse complement strand
CCTTGACGTCCGTCGTTGGCGTTATTGTGTACCAAAATAGTACCTGGAGTACCAGAGAATGTTTGGGTGAAGTTCACACTGGACTCGGCGTTTGAAACACCACTTCCTCGAAACATATCAAATAAAACAGAGTTGTTTGTGCCGTTTCCAGTCTCAAATACTACGTAGTCAATATCTTCTGGTACTCGCAAAGTATCTACATCGAGAGAAACACCTAGTGAAACATCCATACTATTGACAGAAATTTCAGTCCCCTGATTGCCACCTGAGCTGACGGCTGTACTCACCCACTTGCTACCATTATTAGCACTGGAGACAGTCAAAATTGCTTCCGGTGCTGTGCTGAAGGCTGGCGAAAACGTTACGGTGGTTCCGCCGGTTCCATCGTAATTAGCAGATTCGATGTTTGATACATCAGCAGCCGTACCGGCTATCATCCGTAGACCAGTTCCTCCATCTTCAAGATTCCACTCACCAGACTCCATCACCACGTAGTCAAGAGTTGTAGTCCCGGCTAACGACTCGGTATCATTCTCGGCTCGCAACTCAAACGAGTTACTAGTTTTGTTTCGTACTTGTGGAGTACGGGCATTGTCTAGGTTATTGAAGCTAAATCGTGGTGAGGCCACTACCACCATATCGCTATAGGTTAGTTCAGTGTTGATTGTCACCCAACCACCACCCGTTACGGTGGTTACTCCGTACTCACCTACTTCGTTTGATAATTCTACCGAGTTAGAGGTTGATGCCACAACACCATCAATTACTCCTTTTGAGAACTGAGCTTGGGTCGTCTGGAACCAGGTAGAGATAGTCACAGCTGTATCAATTGTGAAACTGTCCGCTTCGGACCACGGAGAAAAGGCATCCGCTCCGGCTGGGTCTTTTGCGCGCACCCGCCACCAGTAGGTTTCGCCATCACTCAGCGGAGAGCCTCCGGGCACCGTGTAGGTAACAGTGTCTCCAGAGGTGTACGGACCAGCAACACCGCCATTGAAGTCCGCCGGTGTATCACCGGAGTTAATAGTAGTTGAACTTGATTCAAAAGTGATATCTGTGGAGTAGGAAATCTCGTACTCTAAATCATCGCCCTGAGGGTCAGTAGTAACAAAGTCAAACGTCGGGGTGGTGTCAGCAATTTTAGCGTTATCAAACGGATCACCGAGTGCCGGCACATCTACTCGCTGACCCCACGTGACTGTCCAGTCAAAAATCTCTGGGTTCACTCCTCCCAAATCAGCTACTAATCGCAATTGGTTGTAGATATCAGTGTCCAGCGCCAAGATATTAATCGGTGAAGTCGTAAAGCCAGTACTGTTTCCCGGCAGCGCACTGTCTGGTACTAACTGGAACCCAGAACCAGTCTGGTACTGAACCTGATAGGTTACGTCACCAGCATCGTTCCAACTCACTTCACCCCAGGCATTTCCGACTTCGGCATCATCATAATCCACTAGTGTACTCACTATCTGTGCGCTTCCAGCTCGAAGAATATTTCCAGTAGAGCCTTCAAAAGCCACAATAGCCAAATCCTCAGCCGCGTGATTTCTATCTGCCCCACTTCCACCCTCATCAGTTGATACAGTGATGTTACTCGCAGTAGCCGGAGTATCGAGGTCAACCTGGGCATACCCGCCTTGAGGACCATTCATGGTGAGTGCTTGCACTACTGTCACTCCCGGAGTAGACGTAAACGTTGGACTAAATGTAATTGTCTGGGGAGTATCAGTGACAATCGCTCCAGTTGTTAACGCATTAAACGCAACAGTATTATTCGTTCCATTTTCAAGATCGAAGGCAACCACATCAATATCTTCTGCTGCTCCATGACCATTTGAATCAAGGTTGTCATTCAAATACACACTGACCTGCGATGCAGTAGGTGGATTTGCTATGCTGTTTCCGTCATACACAGAGGAAACAACCCACTGTGAGTCATTATTTGTGGTAACCATAGTTAATACAGCTGGAGCAGCTGAGAAAGAAGTCGGAAACACAATATCAGTACCTCCCGGATCCGTAGGAATTGTATTACCAGCAATAGCGGTCACTGAGGTGCTGGTTGCAAATACTCGAGTTCCATTTGTACCATCATCTATCAAGTAATCTCCGGCTTCCATAACGATATAGTCCAGTGTAGAAGCGCCAGAAGAATCATTGGAGAAGTTGTCTGCTTTGACATCAAAGCTGGTACCAGTCTTATTGAAAACTCGTGCTGCTGGTTGATTTGGATCTATGATGCTGCGAGAATACCGCAGCGAAGCGACCACCACTGGATTTGTATACGTGTTGTTGAGACTTACTGTGGAAGTAGCACCGTTGGTCAATGAGACAGTACCGTATTCCCCAACCAAGTTGCTGCCGGCAATTCCTAATTCAATACTATCGCTTCCTGAAGTAACGGCCCCAGTTAATGAGTTTGTCTGGAATTGCTCATCTGTTGTCTGGAACCACTCCGAAACAGTCACCGACGTGTCGATGGTAAAGCTTTTGCTAGTGGACCAGTTTCCAAATGAATTTGAACCACTCGGGTCAAGGGCTCGTACCCGCCACCAATAGGTCACTCCATTAGTGAGAGCTGATGGAGGAGTAAACTCAATCAATTCGCCGTTACTAAACGGAGACTTGTCAGAGTTATTATTTACGTTTTCAAAATCAAAGAAGTTAACATCTGAGCGACGGTCGATATCTGTTGAACCAAACGTATTGTCGGTACTTACTTGTACTTGATAATCAAGCTCATCTCCACCTTGGTCTACTGCCGCAAATTGTAAAGTCGGCTGTGTGCTGGCGGTGTGCTCGTTGTCAAACCGCTTCACCGTTATTGGTGTTTCAGGTGGCCCGGCCGTCAGTACTTGCGGATACGTTGTATAGACCGCAAGTGCTTCAGAGGTTGAGCGAACCATTCGGAAACAGTAGTCAGCATTTGCGACTGTATTGACCGGAGTAACGGACCAGTCGAATTCTACTGCCTCACCGTTCCCTACTTCATTTGGAAGCGTGGCTGAAATATTCTCTTCCTCGTACGTACCAGCAATATCACTGTTACTCAATAGAGTACTAGCCAACACAGTACCGTCTCCCACGGCGGCATTATTGAATCCAGCAAACGCGGCGGTAGTGCTTCCCACGTCACCTAACTCAATCCAGTTACTTTCTATGACAGCGCTACAGGTTTCGGCTTGAGCGTACTGTAAGGTAAAGGCCGTGGAATCGACTGTTCCCGTACCGTTGTTGGCCAACAGGTTCATGCGCAAACGTAGTTCGTCGCCTGGGTTGATGGCTCCTTGATCCACCACCGGTTCCCCTTCAGCGACTGGAACACCCTCAATATTCCATGGTGTAGTAGGGGTAATTGCGTTGGTGTTTTCGTACCACCGATAATTGAGCTGTTCATACTGAGCATCTTCATTTTCCTCTTGAGCACCCGGAGTGAGGGTGTAATTCAGTGAATTAAATTTCTTTGCTTGCACGGCGCTCCAGGTGTTGGTTTCGTCGCTGCGAGTACTTTCGTCGTAGTACAGGTAAAACGGCACTCCATTAGTAGCCACTACTTGATAGCCAGCTGGATACGCAGTACCCGGGGTGAAATTAACAGCGTCGGGAGTACTTCCACCGGGCGTACAGGTATCAGTAGCAATGGTACCCCCGGTAGCATCTTGAACTTCAAGAGTAACTGCACCAAAGCGTGGAGCACAAGCAATAGAGACGTATCTAGCGGCTTGCGGAAGAATATATCTCGAACCAAATTCTGGCGTTGGTAAAAAGCGACTACTTTCATTACCGTTCGCATCGGCCTCTTGAGTGGCACCAATCGCACTTGTTTGATTGGCTAGTCGTACAGCATTACCGGTACCGTTACCACCGTTTGTACAAAAATCATTCGTTTCAAAGCCACCTCGCGTCATACCTGTAGTAGTACCTGTCGTACCCGATGAACAAAATATTTCTACACTGGCACTCGCACCAATCGTGCTGTACCGATAGTTAGTTGAATGGATACCATAGAGATCACGCAGGGTTGGTGGGTAGGCTACATAACTGTCTGTGTCATTGTTGTGGTACAGAAGAATTGGTTCGTCAGATTCGACAATACCAGCATTGCTACCGGCTAGATTTACGTTGTACGTAGCAGCAGTTCCTGCAGCAACTGTGCTCCCAGCGCTGGAGACCCCACTAGCCCCTTCGTACACATCAACCACCGCTGTCGCAAACGGTGCGTACACATAAAAATCTTCGTTGTTTCGGTTTGTGGTCGTGATATGAGTGGTGGTTGCAAACGAAATCGGTACCGGTGGCTCACTTGAATCATCAGTCGTCCGAGCTGTAATAGGCCCTAGAGCGCTAATGACTGAGGTTGAAGCATACGTAGCAAACGAAGTCGTTTCACCACTATTAAGTGATACGGGTGTACCACCATCAATACTGACCTCATTATTATCAATCAAACTGTACACCACAATCGGACTCGTCTGACTGTCATTGACTACATAATATAGGTCTGTGGAAGTGCTGTAGGTGAATGGTGCATACTCATCACTAGTTGTATCAGCAGTTGGGTTACCGTAATACACATACAAAGTAGAAGTTGCAAACCCAGCCAGTTCCTCTAGCTGCACCCAGATGTCAGTTTCTTGAGCGGTACTGTCAAAATGTTGCACCCAGTAGTCGAGTTCTGTAAAACTACCTACTGTAAGCGATTCTACGGCAGCAGCAGTATAGAACGTTCCAGGATCACTTTGGTTGCTGAACTCTGTACTGACCCAACCATCACTGCGCTTTACATTTGAAAATCGTAATTCGTCTAGTTCACCTTGGAAACCTTGCGATCCCTGACCACCAAAGTTCTGCCAATCGGAAAGACCGGCTTGTGCACCATCGCTGAACAGACGGTTAGGTACTCCATCTACATACAGATCGATTTTGTTAGAACTATCACGCGCTAGCACGATATGAGCCCAGGTACCATCAGCTGGTGCCGCGAGAGTTGTGTCACTATCGCTTACTACTCGAGTAAAGAAATTACCTCCAGTCCAGGTACCGAATTTTGTAGTAGCGCCAGCGTCTCGTGAAATAGCAAATCCATCACCCGATGATCGCCACCACATTGAGGCGGTGAATTCACCAGCGTACGGTAGGCTGGTACCAAAAACAGCAGCATCGTTGCCATCAAAATTAATTGCTTGGCCAATATACCCAGTCACTACGTCACCTGACGTCATGCCAGCCCGAGAGGTTGCGTCGTTGCCATTACTAGTACTGTCAAACTGCAACCCACTTGAGGCTGGGTTGTCGTCAAGTGCGTAGCGGACATCAAAGTTATTACTCCACACCGCCTCTGAACCATAGGTGTCTCCTGCGGCGTACGCTGATGCTGATAGGTTGTCAAAGTACACGTAAAACACGTTGTCGGTAGTTGAAGACAAAGTAGCAGCTTTAAAGTGTAGCTCACCGGTTTCTGCACCGGTATTAATAGCTACCAAATCGTAGGCTTGTTCATTTGGCACGCCGGCATCATCGAGGATACGGATATCGCGCCCATCAGATGCCACATCAGCAAAGAACGCACTACCAAGCGTATTAAGATCGACATACACCGGGAAGTCAGTCAGGTCATCATCGACTGACGCTGCTGGAATGGTGATTTGCGCTCGCTTTTCCCAGCTGGTGTCCCACCAAGTTACATCATTACCTGGCGTTTCGTTGATAAAGCGGATGTCACCACCGTCAGATTGTACATTGGTCCAAAAGTCAGTTTGTGTGGAGTCCAGCTCTACAAATATTTGCTGTTCAGTAGACGTCGCCCCACCTAAGTTATCAACTTCGATAGGCATTCGATAACGCCACTGACTTGACCAGAATGGATCCAATAGACCGTATTCTCGGTCACCAATCGCTTCAATCCAGTATTCACCAGAAGAGAATGGGGGGAAACTAATCTCCATCTCAAAATACTTTGTTTCACCTGGCTCAATGGAGTAGGTATTTTTTGAGTGAGCTTTTACTACAAAGCCTTCTTTTACTTCTTTCTTGTTTGGACCAAATCCGATAAATTGCATGGTTCGCTTAATAAAACCTGGAGCCGGCATAGTACCTGTTGCAAACTCAGTTGGTACCCAGCCTGGAGCATAGTTCGTCACTCGGTGTTCAGCCACTTTTTTTTGTTCGATTTTACACGCGGTGTTATCGCCAGCGATTGAATCACAGGTTCGCACCACGTTTGTATTTCGACATGAATATGAGTTAACGAATTCTTCTCCATCTTCATTGACAATATCATCAGAGGTTGTTGCTGCTGTGGTAGCAATACTGGCCTGCAGTAAACTCTGTACCGACGGTAGTCGTCGCAAAACGGTGGTTGTGGTATTGGTAGGAGCAAAGCCAGATGGTGCATCGATTTCTGAAGAAGTGGCGTTTGGTGTCACCACATCAAACTCTATATTTTCTTCTTTCGGTACTGGTGTTTGAAGATTTTTATCAACATCTGCTGCGGATGATGTCGCAGTGATGTTTGCTGACGAAGTTGAGTTCGCAGTTGTGTCGTTCGCTCCAGAAGCAATGTTCTCGGGATTTGTTTCTTCGTCTTTTTCTTTTGGTACTAATTGTTGCGACAGCTCTTCAAGAGAACCAGCCGATACTTCACCTGCAAATTCCCACCCCGCTTCACAGTGATACACAAATGGGCGGTACTCAGGCACCACTACTTTTTTTGGTGTATTTTTTTCGTATTCACGAATGTTTTTCACTTCACCAGCCCCTTGCGGGAAATAGGTTTGCAGAGTGAACTCATCAGCTCGCGCGCTTCCATTAGTCACACTAAAGTACGTCTTGGTTTTGGTTAGGCCAACGTAATCTTTTTTGTCAGATTTGATAATCAGAGTTTCATTACTGTTCTCGTCTGTGAAATCAAAATTAACTGTCTTTCCATTTGGCAGAGTCAGTGTGTCACCTTGCTGCATTTGTGAGTCGAAACCATCGTTCATCAAAGCTTCGGTGAAATTTTCTGGATCAGTCTTTTCTCCTGATTGTTCAAGCGTAAAGAGCTCCAACCAGACACTTTCTACGTACAAATCATTCAAGACAGATGGGTCATCTCGATAACTAAGTTCTATCTGCAATAAATCCAAGTCAGCTTCACCAGTTACTTCTGGTAGTGCAAACAAGAAATATCCACCATTGATACTATTTGAAACTTCGTCTTCGATAACAACAGAACCGCCAGTAGACCAGGTCGCTCCGTCGTCCATCGAGTAGCGCATCTCAAAAGCGGGAATACGATCACGATATGATTTCTTTTGCGCGGCAAATGACATTCGTAATTGTGCTCCTGATACTTCAGTTGACTCTTCTAGTGGGTAGCCAAAATCATCCAACGTGATCACGTAGGGCTTACAATCTTCGGTGCACTCGGTTGCTTCTGGTTGCGTGTCTGGAGTGTCTGCTGCTTGCTCTGGCTCCGGCGCTGTGTCTGCGTCTGCGTCTGCGTCTGCTGACGAATCATCAGTAGATGTTAATTGAGGAGCAGTGTCAGTCGATTCGTCTTCTCCCACAGAATTCTCCTGCGTGCTGCTTGCTGTAGTGTCTATTGGTTGTTCTGGTGTAGACGTGGCTGCAGGTTCTGGTGAGCTGTCGGGTGTTTGGCTTTGTTCGGTGGAAGAAGTACCTGTTGTCGTGTTTGCTGCAGATTGATTTTCTTCAGTAGACGTGGCTGCAGGTTCGCTGGATGACGGCGTGGCACTGGCATTTTCTGATTCGACAGGAGATGTCGTGGTAGTTGCGCTAAACACTGACTGAACAGTGGTCTGCGCTAAACGAAACATTGACTGTACTCTATTCATCACTGTCGTTGTTCCGGTATCAGAATCTGGTGTTTCTTCTGTTTCGGATGATTCTAGTGATTGAGGTTGAGCTGAGTCTGGCTCAGGCATTGGCTGGGTACTACTGTTGACTTGCGTTTGCGCAGGTTCAGCTGAATCGCTTTCATCAACCACAACGTCGAATGTCACATCGGTTGTAGTAGCTGTAGTCGTAGTCGCGGCGGTTGGTTCGCTGTCGTCAACTTGAGTGTCAGTGTCAGCACCACTCTCTTCACTCGGTGCTTCAGTTGAGACCTCGTCTTCATCCACCTCAATGGTTTCTGGGACTGCGTCTACATTATCTTGAGACTCATCTTCTTGTCTTTGCTGTCGATCGAGTTCAATTGACGCACCAGTACTCAAGTCTAGAGTGGCAGAGTTTATAGTATTGAATTCCTGTAGTAGTGCGTATTCGTCCAGGTTTTGGAAAGACAGAGTCGACGCATTATTCCAACCTTGAGCTTCGATCTGCGACGGGAACACATGCACGGTTTTTACTACATAATCACTCTCAGAAAATTGCGCATACACAAAAGCTGCTCCTGACAAAATACTGGTCAGAATTACTAGATACGCGACTCCTTTTTGCAAGTTTTTTCTTACGTGAATCATTCGAAATTACCTCTGCCCAAATAAGTCTTGGGGCTTTAATAAAGTATACCGCGTAGTTGCTTAAAACTACGCGGTATACTTCAAAATATGGGGACTTATCAGCTGTTTTTACTTCAAAATCGTCTTTACGTCATTGATTTCTTTCTCTATCAAGGTCTCGGAGACTTCGAGTGCCTGAGTGAGCCCTTCAACCGCCGTTTTCTCTTTGGCTGAGAGTCGTTTTCGCTTGGTAATCGTGTTGATTTGGTCGTAGATTTCGTCCCGCAACGCAGAGAAAATCTTTTCCATTTGGTCTTGCACTTCACGGGTTTCCCGACGCAATTTTTCTTCTTTTTCTTTCAGATTTTTGTGTTCGTACCAGAAGTAGATGATTTGCAGAATAATGATGACCACTAGGAAGAAAATGAATAGATTCAAAGCGCTAAAGAAATCCCAGAATGATCCTTCATCAAGTACCTCCACTGGTTTTATCCAACCAGCAGTAATGAGCACTGCTTCACTACTTTCTCTGACATTACCAGCTTGGTCTACCGCTACTACTTTCACGGTATACGTTCCGTCTTCTAGGTCACGCAGCAGATACCCCAGCTTTGCTTCTCCGGGCGTAATTGTGATTGGCTCATTAGACGCTATCGTCATCTCGTAAGAAGCGATGCCCGATGTTTTATCTTCTGCTTCAAAGGTCAGCAGCGGGAACGAACTCTGCGTCGTTCCCGTCTCTACATTGATGGCAAATGGCTCTGGAGGACTGGTGTCAATTTGGAGTCTTCTATTGGTAACGGCGCCCCAGCCTACTTGGTTTCGAAAGTTAATGCTTACATACTGCACACCGTCAGATATATTTTCTCGGTTTACTACAAACTCTTCGATGGCTGGGTCATAGATAGCATCCTCGTTTTCTTGCGGTATGTTCTCTTGATTGTCTGAAATCTCAATTGCTACTGCATCGACGTCAAACGGAAGCGTCCAAGTAAATACCCCATCGACGACGTCATACCAAACATCAGGATCTAGGAATGTCTGAGAACCGATTTCTGGTGGTCGTGGCGGGTCACCAAAGATGATTGCTTCATCACTGTCTTCATCATTCCCAGCTCCAGTGTCAGGAGTCGGGGTTGGTGTTGGCGTAGGTGTGGGCTCTGGAGCAGTGTTCGCAGCTACTGTGTAATTGGCCGGTGTAGAAGATTCATAGACATCAGTACCTCGTCCGTCAGCTGCTAAAACTGAAGCATCAGAAAACGACACTGCCCCGGCTCCCTCGGTCAACGTTCTGAAAGTAATATTTAAAATGTTTGAGGTGGTCGTAAAAGGGCTCGGACTGCCTCCACCGAAGGTAATTGTTCCGTCGGTGTTGGAAAAGGTTGGTTCAGTTGTCCAGAGAGAAAAGGCAGAGCCGTCTTTACTCACACTGACTACGGACAAGACTGATGAATCAAACTCCATCGAGGCTTCTACCGCGTTGATATTGTCTCCATTTGGCACTGCGCGCACGGTGGCGGTAAATGTCTGGCCGGCGCTATAGCTACCCGTGCCAGGAGAGATAACCAAATTAGCCGCAAACGCAGAAGCTGGGAGGAGAAACAGTATCCCGATTAGCACACTAAAAATCAGTGCAGGGAGGTTTCTGGTTAAAAAATTGTTTTGCAGGTACATCATAAGAACTAAATAAATCTAAACTTTTCCTCGGGAACGAGTGGGCTTCTTTCCCCCGTTTACTTTCAACTGCACTTTTTCTTTTTCGCTCGGTTTCAAAAGCGGTAACACCAGTATCAACACCCCGTTCTTTATTTTTGCTTCTGCCTTATCTATATTGACGCTCTCTGGTAAAATAATCCGTCTATAAAAATCTCCCCAGATGCACTCTTCTGCCACAAAAGCTCCTTTGACTACTTTTTTAGGAAACACAACGTATTCCGGGCGGACTCTTCGACCTTCTATCAAAACAATGTCGGCGTCTCCCTCAATCGAGACTTGGACATCATTCATGTCAGCTCCAGAAGATTGTGCGTAGACGACAATCATTCTTTCGGTCTGGTACACATCGACAAACAGCTGAGCAACTTTGTCCGCAGCTGTTTCTTCGGCGTCAGACAAGAGACCTTCGTCACTTCTGACACCTTTACCTTTAAGTCTCTGAAGAAAGGACATATATCATATAGTATACGCAACTGAAAAATAAATTTTGTACGTTACCCACACGTTTTAGTGAATAATATGCAAAACTGTATTATCGCAACACCGTTGTAGCTCGTACTAACCGGTCCAGTTTAAATGAATCAATGAGCGTAGCTCATATGATGAATTTAGTTCCGAATTTCAGGCTTTAGCCTGCCTGAAATTCCTGGAACAGGAAGATTGTATGCTTAAAATTACTTAATCTGCTTACCCAGTCCAGTTAAACAACAGTATTGAGAAGTCAGTTAGACTGACATTTCCATCTTGGTTAATGTCGGCTGACGGGTCAGAGTCTCCCCCATCTGACTGCCACCAAAACAATAGAATCGAAAAGTCGATAAGGTTTACGTCACCGTCACGGTTGAGGTCAGCATTGATGGGCTGCTCGGCGTCTTGACCAACTCCGTAAAACGTATAATTTGAAAATACGGTCGAACGACCATCGGTCTGCTCGGCTCTGGCTCTGACTTGATACGTGTCTTGGCTGAAACCACTAGTGTCGATAGTCGTACTCCAAGCTCCGTCCGCGTCTGAGGTGGTCTCGATGGGAGTGTTGGCGACCGTACCTGAGCGGCCATTCTCTATCGTAATATTTGCATCGGGCAGGGCGTACCCAGAAACAGTCAATGTCTGACCAGGGTCAACCGGGTCAGGACTCACCGAAACAGATGGTACAACATTGATATTGGAAAGCGCAGAAGTTCGCGCTCCGGTCACGGTAAACGAAGTACTAAAAGTAGAAGACTTTACACCGTTTTCATCAGTTGCGTAGACACCAAACGTATAAGCTCCCCGAGCAATCTCATCAATAGTGATTGAATACCGCCCGTCGGCATTAGCATCAACCACATCGACTCTTTGTCCATCAGCCAGTATGGTTACTTCCGCATTTGGATAGGCGTACCCCGAGACAATAATTCGCGCGTCACCACTTTGGAACGGACCGTCCGTACTTTCAAAACCACCACCACCTGAGCTGCCAGAACTTCCGCCGGAGCCTCCACCACCGCCGCCGCCGGAACCGCCGCTCCCGGAACTGCCGCCAGTAGTCGGAGCAACTCCATCAGATTCACCGGTTTCCCCGCCGCCGCCGCCGCCGTCTCCCGTTCCTTGACTACCCGATCCTGTACCGTCTCCCTCTGTTGCTCCTTCGACAGTTGAACTACCGGTCGGAACGTCATTTACCGTAAACTGAATGAGAAAATCGTCAATATTAAAGTTGTCTTCATCATCAATACATCTTACGTAAAAGATGGCTTCGGTGTCAGGCACCACAGACACTACTGTTGAGTGAAAGACAACGCCGGTATTGGTGAACTGATTGCCCATGGCATTGTATGCAGTCCCGGCCGATACTGCATACTTACACACTGCGAACTCATCAGTTTCCAACGAAATTTCTACATTAAGGGTTGTTCCCCCGACAGTACTGGTCGGAGAACCGTTAAATCGAAACGGGGGGATTTCTTCTGTCGTGTCAATATTTGGCAGCGACACTTTTTCGTTGAGAAAAATAATTGGATTAGCATTGGCTACCAGACTGCCGTCGTATATTTCTATTTTCAAATCATGCCTACCCAAATCAGCCGAATTCACTATCGGCTCGATATCACTTGGGCTCGTGGTAGTACCAGTAGATGTGCTAAAAGAGGTGACGGGCTGTAGCGCTGTAGCGGTGTGATTTCCAATCTTGAACTCCAAACGGGAGCCGCTGGAAACACCTGCGTCTGGAGCTAACGTGTAGCGGAAAAACCCAGGGGTGCCGGCGGTTATTTGTACCCCATCAACACCTGGTGCAGCTGTAGCTCCCGACGTCCGAGAGCTGCCATCAACACTCAGCTCTACGTTTCGTATACCAAAAGTACTAGTCGACAAAACTTCAAAACCTGGCGGTGGAGTGATTTCTATCACACTCCCCGGAGTAAGGTCGGTCTTTACTATAAATTCAATCGTGTGATTGGCTGATTGAGATGGCCCAGAATCACTGATGGTATCCTTGTACTCTGAGATATTTATCGCACTCGCAGCTGACGGAAATAGCAGCAGAGCTGCAAAAAAACTTAGCAGACACACACCCAAAGTTACCACGTGGTTATACCCTAAAGTCATGTGCTTATTGTACCTTGTCTACAGTAGAAAACTGGGAAGCATTACACAGTCTGGGGCTGCTGAGTTTCTTTTCGGCGCAAGTAATCCAAAGCGTAATTCAAAAGAATTAGCACCAGCAATATAAACAGTATGCCAGAGAGTATATACGTGGCGCGGTCGTTGGAACTCGAGTTTGGAGCAGTAGATAGATTGACGGCAATCTCTCGCTCTTCGAGAGATGCTTCTCGAGCTGCGAGCTCTCGTTCTTTTTGTGTGAGTTGGGCCGTGTATTGATTGAGCTCAGTTGGAGCTACTCCAGCAGACATGCCGACCGCGTTCGCTAGATACGAATGCGTATTTTGCGAGAGCACCGCTGTGCTTTCTGATAGAATACCACTCTCAAATACTAAAGTAATGGCGCAGACAAGCATCGAGACTCTGAGAATACTATGGTAGAGCGAATGAGGTGAATGTTTTGTGTACATATAAGTAGGTGTATCTCCATTCTATCGGAAATGCGTTAGGCAAACAACGCGAGCAAGACAATCAAGAAGAGCGCAATCACACTCAGCATCACAACGGTCAGCAGCAGAGTTTCAGAGGACCCGCCCTTACGTCGTCTTTGGAGCACTCGTCGTCCTTGATTCACGTGTGCGAGAGAGCGTCTGATGTACACTCGTACAAAGATAAACACGGTCAGTAGAATCACTGCCAACACACCCAGCGCCGGACCGATAATATTCCACGGTAAAATCCAGAAGGTCACGGTGCTGGACATTGTTTTATATCCACCAGCCTCTCCATACCCCGCGCTCAAAATAGCTTCGTATCTCCCAAACCCCACCGAGTCGCCGGTCCAGTTTAGTTTTGAGTATTCACGCTCATCGTTAGGAAACACCGCTGACTTATCAGGATTGAACGTCACGTCACCGACTTTATTTCCAAGCATATTATAAATCTCCAGCGGACCAGCTGGACGCACAAGGACGTTTCCGGAATTTTGTATACGTACGGTAAAGTCAATATTCTGTGAACCGTTTAAATACTTCTTGGTAGAAAATTGTCGAATACTGGCTTGCTCAGTCACCTCGCCCGAGACGCGGATACTAATGATGTTGGCCACTTGGTATCCCACGGCCGCCCCACTATTTTCAATTTCTGGTGGATCCACCGAGAAAAAGATTCCACCAAAGTGACTACCAGGCGTAGCGTTGTCAGGCACATCCAAGTCAAATTTGAATGAAAACTTTTCTCCACCAGCCACAGTGATTTGATTGGTGGGTAGAGTAATCCAATCGACCAATTCGTACCCCGTTCGCTCCAAATTGCTTTTTGCAAAAATCGGC
>Ga0306869_1000726_pt1 | contig 14113 bp, 13 predicted proteins | sample AntRauTorckE6833_FD_190421 | JGI IMG/M metagenome (GOLD analysis project Ga0306869, IMG submission 190421) | Saline lake microbial communities from Rauer Islands, Antarctica - Metagenome Torckler E6 #833 (v2) (version 2) | ecosystem: Environmental > Aquatic > Non-marine Saline and Alkaline >... | reverse complement strand
TATATGGCGATGAATTGCCAATAATACACGTAGCAGGAAGATAATAGGAGGAGGTAGACGTATGGCGTATATATCAAACAGCAAGGTCCAAAGAAACACACATCATCAACTTTCGGATGATTATGACGGTGCAATTTATCTATCCGAAGAAGACGATGTGAGCTCTTTTTTAGATGATATAAAATTCGGTGATATTGAACAGCGAATAAATGAAACGATTCGTGACGATACACATCCATCAACAGACTCTGATGCTGACCTTCAAGAGATGTATGACGAAGGATTTATACGATAATACGGGTCTAGGCAAATCACAGACAATTGCCTAGGTTTTTCGTTTTGGTGTATATGTATAACCTACTATTTTTTAGAATAGTTCCGTATAAAGAAACGCCACTATTGTCGCGCATAGACTAAACTTGCTCCCAATACGATCCATCATGCACGTATTTATGATAACCTTTTATCTAAATATTATCGCCAGCTAGACTCTCGTTTATTCATTCCTGACAGGCTAAAACGATCTCGTTTTTTGTTCTTTGCTTTTGTTTTTTGATAATAGACTGATTGTCTTCCCTCTTTTGTCATTGATCTTTGGTGGCTCAAGGTGATGCTCCTTTATCGTTATTATGTAACTACCTAATGTAGTGAACGGGTAGGCTTCAATCAGTAATATTTGTTACATAGCATAAGCTTATCGACAGGTGTCTCTCGCGCAGGTATCAATATTCATAAGTACGTTGCAACGAATAATTACAAAAAGACACCGTTATGATGAAAACTAACCGTCAAAAGAATCAACCTCCCGTATATCACATATAGGAGGATTTTTAATAGTAGTGAAGTTCCTCCTCGGCACAACAGTCATGTGTATGTGTTAGATAATTCACAATGTAGTATATACAGATGCACTACACTATATAAACGTAAAGCTCAGGTAACGGTTTCACTAGATGATTGATCATTTCAAGGAATTTCTGACTAACTATATATCCCGGACATACGACAGCGGTAATACCATATTATTCCAAGGTGAGGCACCACGTTCCGCATGCGTTGTCGAGTCGGGTGTAGTACGGGCAATCAATATCTCCAGCCAAGGAGAAGAACAAACGATTAACTTTCACGCGCCTGGTGAGTTCTTTCCTACGACGTGGATTTTTGACAAGACTCCTACCTCAATATATTTTTATGAGGCAGTGACCGATTGCAAAATTCGCTTCGTGCCGAGGTCTGAGCTTATAGGAAGTTTTTCGAGGTCGCCTGAGTCACAGGCTCTTTTGGTGGATTATCTAGCGACAAGTTATAGTGCCGCCCTGCTTCGTATAAGCGCACTCAGCCAAACAAAAGCAAAAGAAAAGATTATGTTAACGCTCTACTTTTTATGCCAGCGCTACGGTGTTAAGGATGGTAAAAACATCAGTATTACCTTAAACCTAACGCATCAACACCTCGCGAGTTTAGTCGGCCTTACCCGCGAAACAACAGCGACGGAGCTCAATAAGCTCAAGCGAGCGAAGATAGTTGACTACAAGAATCAAAAATACACAGTTAACGTCCAAGGCTTGTTACGAATAATTGGTGAAGACAGCTTCCGGGATATAAAGATTCAATAGGCTATATACTGATTATTGCTCTATGGGCATTGATTATCAAAATTCTATACAGATAAAATACTAGCTTGCTAACAAATTTTATAGTAGGTCGTCAGGGGGTAATATGTTAAACGTTTTGCGTTTAAGATCCGATGACGTCACTTACGAGTTTGACGAGTTCTTTCGGAGAGGCCCAAGCTTTGAGCATGTATTTATCGGCTCCAAGCTCGTGGGCCGTATCGATGTCGTCCTTTGTATCCAGGTTGCTGAATATGACAATCTTTACGTTGGGATGTTCTTCTTGTGGTTTATATGCCTTCAGGAAATCAATACCGCTCATTCTTGGCATCAACAGGTCAAGTAATATTAAATCAGGCTCTACGTCTTTGGTGACTTCTAGTGCCTCTTTCCCGTTGAAGGCCGAATATACGGTGTAGCCGTTTTTCTCCAAGATTATTTGATACGCTTCATTAAGGGTTTGTTCATCTTCAACGATAAGTATTTTGTGCACTGCCTGCGTTCCCTTCTTTATGTGGTATATGTCTGATCATCATCGGTTTGTAGTATAGAACATCGATCTCTAGATTCACTGTGAAATATCTAACCTTGGACTATCTTCTTTCACAAACTTTTTTGGCAGACGTATATCAAGTGTTGAGCCGACATTGATTTTTGAACGGAATACGATAGTACCTTCGTGCGCTTCGATTATTTTTGCCGTCAAATACAATCCGACGCCAGAACCGTTTGATTGTGACGAAAGTTCATTCTGAATCCGAGAGAATTTTTGAAAGAGTTTTGGGATATCGTGTTCCGCGACACCAATGCCATTGTCTTGTATGGTGACATGCACTTTATCGTTTGTAGACGATATGTTAATTCGAATCTTGCCGTTATCCGGGGTGTATTTGATAGCATTATTGAGAATATTTTCCAATGCCATACGTAAGTACCCGGTATCCGCTTGTATGTCTGCCTGTTTTTTGTCGGTCCGTATTTCTAGAGACTGATTTCTTTGTACAATGCCTGAACGTTGTTCCCGGACGATTTGTTGCATTAGCTTGTAGATATCAACTATCTCCGGCATAAGAGTCACCTTGCCAGCATCTAGCCGAGCAACAAAAAGAAATGCATTAACTATCTGGAGTTGGCGCTCATTGCTTTCGTAGGCGCTGTCTATAAGTTTTAACTGTTGCTCGGTAACTTTACCGGCATAGCCTTCTCGAATCATGCCAAGGTACTGCTTTACACCAGTCGCGGGTGTTCTAAGCTGATGAGACGCAAGTGCAAGTAAGTCATTCTTTGCCTGCTGAACTTGCATATTTTCACGCTGATGTAGATCTCGACTCCGTGTTCTCGATAATACGTAAATTAAACCTGATACTAATGAGATAAACACCAAGCCACCTACTATGTAAATAATTGGACCGTTTCGCTGACTAGAATCGAGTACGGGCGCAATGTTGGTTGCACTGGTGACGAACCTGTTATCACCCAGTGCAAATGATTCGCTTACAGTTTGGGCTGCGCCCTGGTACGGTTCAGTGTTTGGCGCTGTTGTGTATAGGGAGGTTACCTTACTGTCTTTTTCGATGCCTAGTTCGTATATGTAACTATCTTCATAGTTGAGCAACCTAGAAAAAAAATCTGTACCATAAAATGAAGCATATACGTATCCTTCTATGGATTCTCTTCGCTGTTCAGCGGTCATTGTGTCTCCAGAAACGCTGTAAATAGGCACAATAAACAGGAAGTCAATGTCGATGCCAGCGATGTCTTCCATTGGTAATCCTCGAATGTCTATAACAGAAGCGGTATTATTGTCTCTTGTATAATGTAGGGCTTTTTGTAGCTCGGAGTCTGTGTATAGGTCATACCCAATGAGTGGGTTCGTTTCTCCGTCAGTGAATGGCGCCACATGGAGAATGGCTGCGTATTCTGTGGTAGAAGTTGTTGGGAATATATCGAATTGGCTGATATCAGCTTGCTCTGAGGCAGTACGCTCAAAATCTGATTTTTGAACAGAATCTACTACTGCCGTATAGCCAATATTTTGAAGACCCGGGTGCCTATTTTCAATATCAAATGCATCGACAAAGTCAGCCCAGGTTTCGCTAGTAATTGAGGGAATGTTATTGCCATTTATTAAGCTTTTGCTGGTTCGTAGCATATCTTCGTAGGCCTCAAATCTGCCTTGAATCCTATTGCTGGCTTCAGATGATCTACGACTGATAACTCCATGCCTGCGTGTGTCAATGACGTCATAAGACGACTGCCAGGTTATCAGTAGTATAACTAGCAAAGTTACCATTACCAAAATAGCCGGAAAAGTAATTTCTAACGACCAAGCGGATAGGTTTTTTTTGTCGGCATTTTTTGCTTTGTTCTTGAACATAGAGTTTCTCAATATTTTCGTATTATATATTACTCGTATTTCTATATAATGTGAGATATCTCACACTGAAACAGTTCGTTACAGGACACACTTTTCCGACATTTGTCGACACTGTCTAGCCAATAATGTAACTCAAGGTATTCAATTTCTCACGTTTTTTTATGCAATGCTCAAGATTTTCCATTTTAATGCTGCGTTTTTCTTTGGCGACGATACCTCGATGTCGTCATTCGCAGAGCGGCCAATAAGCGCTCTTCCTAGCGGACTAATAAATGATACTTTACCTTTGTTTGGGTTTGCTTCTATGGATTCCACGATCATGTATTCAATCTCACTGTCCTTAGTCGATATATGAACTTTTGAGCCGAGCTGAACGGTGGTGTTGTTTTTAGGGTGTTCCATAATTTTTGCGCGTAATAAACAATTCGATGTTATATCAATTTGATCTTCGATATACGAAAGTCGATCCTGAGCTCGTTGCCAGCCAACATCCTCTATCAGCGCTCCAGTTGATTTCTGCTCTTTTAAATACGTAAGCATATCCATGAGCTCTTGTTTTTCTTGTGTATATTCCTGTAGCTGTTGTTGCAGCTCGTTTGCATATTCTTCACTTATGTACTTCGTTTGCATATTATCCAAAACTACCATAATTAATCCCCCTGTTTTATTACGTAGTAATGATTAAACAGTAGTGACTCCTGCGAGACAGCAAGAATTGTTACGGATTATATATAAATATATCCAATTATTTCATAAAAAACATTACACCCATCTAAGCTATTGCTTAGGTAGTTGTCCGTGAATATTTTGAAGTATTGAAGCCGTAGTGGAGCTTTGTGTATGTTGACTCTAGGGCCTCGATAGAAAATATGATTGCTACCCAGAGGAATTAAGATAATACCAAGCGATTATTTAGGAGCGTCTTTGCTAGGTAGGTAGGCTTCCGCATATACGTCGCATTACTACATTAGTTAGAAACCTGGTTTCTACAAGCATAATGTCGTGGTGCATGACACATGTATTCCCCGGTTTTTTATACCGTAGACCCTCCAACGATACGTATCAGTATTCCTCTGTGCCATCACATACTTTACATGAAATACAATTTATCCAATGAATCGGCTGTTACTCCTTCGAAAGCCATCGTCAAAACTAGATGGCCTAAAATTGTATGATTTATACCCTCTCATTACCCCTCCTTGTATCTATCTCATCAGCAATGACAAGTGTAAGACAAGCAATTGTTTAACACAGTTAGCTTTCTAACAATATATTTCTGGCTCAAGGCACACTCAAAACCTTGTAATATCATGTACCGCCATGGCGCCGAACAGCTCCCGTATGATGCCAAATCTATGGTTGCTAAACTTTCTTTCATATGTTGTTACAGATAAGCTTGTGCTACTGTAGTAATAATGAAGAGTGAGAAACTCGAAAGAGTTGCGTTGTTTGAAAATGAGTTACGGCTGCAGACAGAAAAACCAGCCGGTGGAGACATGCGGACTTCGGCATATTGTGAAGCAAGTCGAGGGCTCCTCCAAGATGATCCTGATTATCAAAAAATCGTAAATGCTGTGTTGTTTGAGCGCGAGGGAGTGCATCCATCCGATGGTGTTAACCTTGTGCTTCGTGCACTACAAAAACAGCTTACAAAAATACCACGTAGTGAATACCCTGAGGCATACACGTATCCGGACCCTTGGAAAGAAGCCCTCGAGTATGCGACGCAGGAGGGCTCATCCTTTCACGATGAATTTATAACTGATATTCGGACTCGTAATGTTCAGAGTAATGTCTCTGAGCGCTACAAAGCCGTCGCGCTGGTAGCAAACCTTATGCAAGAACGCCTCGGAAAAAAACCAAGCATACTTGATGTTGGGTGTAGTCGAAATCATGGACTTAAAAGATTAACCATGGGTAACAAATATCGCTTCAGCCAGGTTACCGCCGAGGAATTAGTAGTCGATAACCTCGGCGTACCTATAAAATCTATACCAGATAGGCAGGCAACGTATAGCGTGCAAGAGGTTTTAGAGCCCGGGCTTCGCCTTGGCCGGAGTTTAGGTCTAGATGTCGTACCTATAGAGAACGAAGATAACAAAGAGTGGGCTAGGAGTTGCTCATTTTACCCGAGCGAATTGTTAGATAGAGAAAAAGTAAAAGCATATGACGAACTTGATGAAACAGAAAGACAGAATGTGGGGTTTTATCATGGAGATTTTACTGACTTAAACTTTGAGGATTTTGAGGGACATTCACCCGTAACACGCTTTGATGTGGTTACGTTTTCAACAGTTCTGTATCAAATATCATCAGAGAAGCATGAGGCTATGTTTGAGAACGCGAAGAAACTCTTAAAGCCAAACGGAATTATTTTGATCCAAGATTTCGCAGAGATTGACCTTGAAGATCATTCTAAACTACGTTTTTTCGAGAACTGGTTTAAGGAGCCTTATCTGTATAGAACTATAATGCTAGACCCTAAGATACAAAATGGAGGCCTCATAGAGTTATTTCGTTGGGATAATGGACGATGCAATAAATTACTCAGCGGATCACATTTAGGTAGAGTTGTCCCAAGGGATATGCTCTTATTGAAATATTTCGCGACGCTTACATCATCATGATATGACCGATTATGTATCTGTGTTTTGATCCCGACCTGCAGGGTTTAGTAGCCATGAAACACGGTTAGTATACGCTGTCATGAACTTTTTATGGTCATCAGTCAAATTGTGGTAGGGCTGATAATAACTGTAGATAAGCGCACCACCGTCTGGGATATTAAGCGGAAACACCCAGCTACATTCTATGCCCGCGCCCAGTTGATTGAAGCGAGCTTGCTGGGAAGTAAATGCTGGGATGAATAGGTCTATCCAGTCCTCGGTTTCCCGGGGAGTGTGTGTTGAAATGGCCCTTGAGATGATGTTGTCTGGATGGCTAACGGGTATTTTTATATCATGAAACGGAATAGCTGACATTTTAACAGCATTCTTTGCCTGCTCTGTATCGGATAAGGCTACCCTGTCGATGGTTTTAGTATCAGTGTTAACGAGCAAGAAAACGATAATACCTAGGTCAAGAGTTGTCGCTGTTATTTTGTCTTTAAACGGATTGTTGACAATCGCTTCATAGGACGTGTTTTTAGAGCGTGAAGAGCTGATTAGATCTGCCTCAAGTTGAGATATATAAGATTCAATGCCTAGGTCACGTTTCTTGTCTGGCATACTTATATTGTACAACATACTCCGATCAACAACTATCGTGAGTAGAGTTACAATTATGCTCACCTGAACGCATACAGGACAGATACGAGAATCATGTACGTGATTGCTATACTGGTATGCATGAAACTATACCTTTCTTCCTATCGAATACCCGTGGCCAATGAGCTGTTTCGTTTGGTTGGACGTGAGCCACATACCATCAAAGTCGCTCTACTCCCTAACGCCAAGGATTACTATGCTCCACGAGCGCAAGAGTATAAAATTCGTGATATTATTTCCTATCAAAACGACCTTGGACTGACGAACGTTGATAGTGTAGATCTTCGAACCTACTCAGATGCTGTAACTCTATACGAAAAACTCAAAAAGTATGATTTGGTTTGGGCAGTAGGAGGTAATACGTTTTGTCTGCGTCAGGCAATGAAAAAAAGCACATTTGACAACATAATTCAGTCTCTTCTAGATGAAGGTGTCGTATATGGCGGGGATAGTGCCGGTGCTGTTGTTGCTGGCGCGTCATTAAGAGGCATAGAATCAGTTGATATACCCGAATTTACGGAAGAGGTTATATATGAGGGTTTACGGATAGTTCCGCACGTATTGTTGCCACATGCAGACAATGAATACTTTAAAGAGGCAAACGAACAAACGAAACAAGTTCATGACGGCAACGATTGTATATCATTGAACGATAATCAAGCTGCTATTTTTGAAAACGATACATTCCGTATCGTATCTTGCGACTAACATATCGGCACTATGTACACAGACGCAAGACATACAACATAATCATGGTACTATTTATCTAGATGAAACACCCTAGTCAACGACCCGATAAAACGGACTCCCAACGATTCCAGACTATTACTACTTCATCTTATCAGCCCGAGAAGTCTGGCTCCGTGGCAACAAAAGAATCTACGTCTAGCCTATGGAAGCGAGTACTTGTGTCAATTTCAGTGATTTTCCTCATAGGTATCATAGTCCTGACCGCCTGGAACATAAAAAACGTCGCAGATGCAAGCAATAGTTTATTTGGAAGTAGTAATGTTTTTGGATACTTACCCACCTCACTTCTCTCTACAGATAGCAATAATCGAGTTAACACGCTAATTGTTGGCTATTCTGTTGATCGCCCTGATGGGGGCGGTGCATCTTTAACCGACTCAATATTGGTACTGAGTATTAATAAGACTTCTAAGCAAAGCTATATGCTGAGCGTACCGAGAGATTTGTATGTATCAATTCCGGGCTACGGCTACGCAAAAATTAATGAAGCATATCAAATTGGTGAACGGCAGGATTTTCAATCACCTGGCTACAACGATGGAGGGCTCGGCTTGCTTGAAAAAACAGTCGAGGATAGTTTTGGTATAAAGTCCCATTTCAACGCGTTAGTGACCTACAGTTCTGTTAGAGAAATCGTTGATGCATTAGGTGGTATCACGGTTGATATACGTAGCTCGGATGAGCGTGGTCTTTATGACCCGAATTTTAGGCCTCAAGAGGGCGGACCGTTAAGATTGGAGAACGGCTTGCAGACAATCGATGGGCAGACCGCTCTACGATTGACTCGAGCTAGAGGTTCTGCAGGTGGTTATGGATTTCCGCAATCAGATTTTAATCGTACGGAAAACCAGCAAAAAGTCTTGGCTGCCATAACCCAGGAATTACAGGTATACGATTTAATCAATCCACTAACCAATAGACACATTTTGAACGCCATTGGGAATAACGTACGCACTGACGTGGCCATGTCGAAGGCGATACCGCTACTTCGTCTGCTGTTATCTACCTCAACCGAGGCCACGGACTCATATACATTACGTGACCTAGATGGAGAAAACTATTTGGTGAGCTACAGGACGCCAGATGGATTATCCGCACTTATTCCAACCCTTGGAATTGATGATTATAGCGCAATCCAAAAAGCCTTACAGGACATCAGTAGGTAATAACAAAGATTGTGTTCAGTAGCTGTTTTACGCTAAGGATGGGTATACTGTTTGTATGGATTCGAGACCGTTAGCAGAAAAGATGAGACCCGAAAAACTTAGTGAAGTCATGGGGCAGGAGCATATACTTGGGCCCGGTAAAATCATGCGTGAACTTATTAAAAAGAAAGAATTGACTAGTTTGATTCTTTGGGGCCCTCCAGGAAGCGGTAAAACAACCCTCGCTCGAATTGTTGCCGCTGAGACAGGCGCGGAATTCATTGAACTTAGCGCGGTAACATCAGGGAAAGCAGATGTAGTCAAAGTAGTCGAACATGCAAAAACAAACCGACGCCTTGGACGACAAACTGTGCTATTTATTGACGAAATACATCGCTTCAATAAAGCTCAGCAAGATGCTTTCTTGCCACACGTGGAAGATGGCACGATTATATGTATTGGGGCAACGACAGAAAACCCAAGCTTTGAAATCATAGCACCACTGTTGAGTAGAAGCCGTGTCTTGGTACTAGAGGCACTCGATAAAAAAGACATTATCCGGATCATCAAACGTACATTAAAGTCAGAGGGTTTGGAAAAACGAATGAAGCCTGCATCCATAGACGCCTTAGCAGAAGTATCGGGCGGCGATGCACGGGTGGCAATTGGAAATCTTGAGGTTGCGTTGAAACTAACGAAGAAAGAAATCACCCCCGATACTATAAAAACCGCTGCACAAAAACGAATGCCCGGCTATGATAAGAACGGCGAACAACACTATAACGTTATTAGCGCATTCATTAAGTCAATGAGGGGTAGCGATGTAACCGCAGCCTTGTATTATCTGGCTCGAATGTTGCAGGCGGGCGAAGACCCGAAGTTTGTTGCACGGCGTATGGTCATATTTGCAAGTGAAGACGTTGGTATTGCCGCCTCCCCTGCCCTAAATTTATGCGTGTCTACTTTCCAAGCCGTGGAGCGAATTGGCATGCCGGAGTGTCAGTACAATTTGTTTCATTGTGCGCTTGTTTTGGCAAAATGTGAGAAATCACGGGTAGCAACTGACGCTATGCACAAAGCCCAGTCTCTAGCTTCACAATATCCCGATTTGCCTGTTCCTCTGCACGTTCGGAATGCGCCAACATCACTGATGAGAGACCTTGGATACGGCAAAGGCTATGCCTGGAAGGCAGATTTTAAACCCACAGAGGGCTTCTTACCACATGAGATAAATCACATCGACATTTTGAGTCCATGAGGATACAGTCATCGTATGGCAGATACCGATGCTTCTGAACTATTAGGCCAGGTGATTCGAAGATATGTCCTTTTGTGGATTATGGCATTTGTTTGTGTTGTTTTGGTAATTGCGTATGCATACGTAACGATCGGTTCGTATCACGAGTATGTCATAGAAGACGCAGATCGTATTTCAGACGTTTTACGCGACGAGCCTAAAACAGCAATTGTATTTGGTTCAGCTATCAACCCAGAAGGTCAGCCACGATCGGTACTACGAGAGCGTCTCGATACGGCCCATGCACTGTATGAGACTGGCGTGATTAACCAGGTGATTGTATCCGGATACAAAGATACGGTACTCAACGATTATGATGAGCCCTCCGCTATGATGCGATATTTAGTCGCCAAATCTATTCCCGAAGATTCTATCATTAAAGACGATAAGGGTGACAACACGTATGAAACATGCCGACAATCGAAGCAGGTATACAGAACATCGCAGACACTACTCATCACGCAATCAGGACATATGGATAGAGCCTTGTACGTATGTCGAAATCAGGATATTGAGGCGTATGGATATACCGCTAGGTCGATCAACTCGAGTAGACTCGAATTATCGCAATCATACAGAGAAGCTTTAAGTAACGTGAAAGCGCTGTTGCAAGTTACGTTCCAGTGACCCAGAGGTCGGCCGTTATAGCATTGCTTGTACTAGTTGTATGTACTAGGGTGTTAGCGTCGTTGGCTCAACTGGCACGATTGGCTGTTCGGGATCTTCGTCTTCTTGCGGGTCGCCAGGATCTTCAGGCCCTGTCGTCTCGTCGTCTTCAGCAGGCACTTCTGGAGTGACAGGCTCTTCTTCGATTGGTTCTTCAGGTTCTTGCTGGGCCTCTTCTTCCTGGCGGCGTTGCTCCTCGGCTTCGTCTTCTGCTCGTTGACGTTCTTCTTCCTCTCGACGCGCTCTATCCTCGACATCTGAATCATCTACAACCGGTTCACATCGTTCTGGCGCCGTTCCGCGCATGAACGATTCTATATATGTCCCATGCATGTTGCATATTTGAACTTTGACAATTCCCCTCGGCTGGTTGAATTCTTCATTGGCGGAATCGCCAAGCATGTACTGTAGACTATCTTTCCAGATGGGGCCGGCGGCAGTAGAGCCACCAATCGACATAGGTTGGTTGGTGTTGTCCCCAACCCATACCCCTATCGACAAGCTTGGTGTGTAGCCGATTGTCCACGCGTCTTTGTTGTCGTTCGTTGTCCCCGTTTTGACGGCGACATCTCTGCCGGATACATTGAGGCTTGATCCGAACGTAGCGGATCGAGCTTTATCATCAGAAAGTATAGAAGAAATTATGTATGAAGCTGCGGCACTCTGTACCCTAGTTGGACGCTGATTGTTTTCAAAAGTCACTTTATCAAATTTATTTTTAATGCGGGAAATTGTCTCTGGTTTGAACTGATCGCCCTGATTTGCGAAAGCTGCGTAGGCATTAGTCATTTCAAGTACTTCTGTCTCGGCTGTACCCAAGGCAAGGGTCAGACCATAGGAATCTGGGTCGGTAACGGTGCTAATACCCATACGTTGAGCGGTTTGGCTTGCCTCCTCTACGCCAAGCATCTGCATAACCTCGATAGCGGGTATGTTCAATGATGTAGCTAGGGCATATCGAGCGCTGATGTCACCGCGAAATCTAAAATCGAAATTCTCAGGGACGTAGTCACCATATTCTTTTCGTTCATCACGAATAATTGTTGCGGGCGTTATAAGCTCTTGGTCAAAAGCTTCTGTGTAATATATTGGCTTAAAGCTAGAACCTGGTTGTCGAGGGCTCGTTGCCATATTGACTTGACCAAACGTTTCATTATTCCAATCTACACTGCCTACGAGTGCCCTGATTTCTCCACTGCGGGGGTCAATGGCTACCAATGACCCATTTGTCGCACCTTGACCTGAAATCCTAGCTATTTGATCAGCAAGTATTCTCTCTGCTTCTTTTTGCCAGCCTAAATCCAAACTCGTTTCGACACGGAATCCTGACCTGGCTATTTGTTCTTCGCCATACTCTTCTAGAAGTTCATCCATGACCATCTTCGTAAAGTGCTGGGCGTGTTCTTGTATGTCGGGCTCTACCTCGGCGTACGTCAGAGATTGGGCTTGTGTCTGCTCTTTCTCTGTCTCAGTAATTATGTCGTTTTCTACCATCTGCGTCAGTACCCGATTTTGCTGTTCTTTTGTTTGCTCTGGGTCACCAGATATAGGTGAATACACACTAGGTGCCGGCAGCATGCCAATAAGTGTCGTGCTTTCTGCTAATGACAAATCTGCAGGAGTTTTATTAAAGTAGGTCTCAGCTGCCTGGATAATGCCAAATGCACCCTCGCCGAAGTACACTGAGTTCAAATATATTTCTAGTATCTGATCTTTCGTGTAGTGTCGCTCTATCGCAATAGACATAGCTAACTCTTGATATTTACGCAAAAAATTCTTTCGATTCGTCAGCAGATTGTTCTTGACTAACTGTTGCGTAATTGTCGAGCCACCGTACCGCGTTACATCCCTGTTGAGTACGTTTGCATACAGTGCTCCAGCGATGCTTCTTACGGAGAAACCGCCGTGTTCATAAAAATTCTTGTCTTCGCTCGCTATCAAAGCCTGAATGACATCTTCAGGGATTTCATCAAATTCCGCGTTCCGCCCATCTGCAGAACGGCCAAAGCTATAAAAGATCTCATCGTTCCTGTCTGTTAATACAACTCCGGTGTTGTTGCGATTCATCAATCGCTGTGCGTCGCTAATGTCCCTTACGAAATACAAGTAAGACAACGATGGTATCAGAATAAGGATGATAATTGTTACACCGCTCACGACAGCAATCTGTTGTTTTTTGCTCAGACGTCGAAAAGCCCGCCACTTATCTTTGATGGTGTCTAGCGGTACCTGCAGTACCCGTTTTACGTATTGTGTCTTGTTGCCTGCCAAAATTACTCCTTTTGTGCTTTTTGTGAGCGCACATAACCCTTAATAGTATACCGGATAGAGCCTTCGTATGCCCCTTACTTTAAGATGCGACGCAATCATGTCTATGGCGTAGCTTTTATTTTGCTCCGGACTTGTGTTGTCAGCTATACTGGTGCGTAGTCATATAGACATGAACAGCCGTAGTATACGTCCGTCATCGTGTATAGACTTTATACAACACATACGGTAATCACACCCCGGTCACTGAGCGCCTCATACTTTCGCAAACAGCTTTATCCGTACAAGGATTTTGTGAGACAAGCGAACTCTCATTATTGTCACGGACAGCTTCGTCAACCATCTGTTGACACTATTCGCTTAACACTCCGTCACGTCATGTGGCCGACAGCCTTTTATTAATAAAACGGAAGTTTGCAAAACTATGAATCCCACTCGTCATATGCGTCAGCGCGTTGAAGTTGCTACCCTTTTTCGGCTGCGTGACAGCCGGTCATTATGCTATCCCGCAAAAATGAAACACGAGGGCCAAGAAATTATCTTTACGGAGCTTGGACTGCGACACCCGGCGTCAAAGGGTCATCGAATGGTGCACGTTTTTGATATGTCGGACGGTATAAACGATTATCGACTCGAGTTTGACGCGGAAGTGCTCACCTGGACGCTCGTCGCCATTTTAGAAGGTCAACATGCGGCATGACATAAACAAAAGTTCGGCTGCAATTATGCAC
>Ga0306869_1000722_pt1 | contig 14176 bp, 11 predicted proteins | sample AntRauTorckE6833_FD_190421 | JGI IMG/M metagenome (GOLD analysis project Ga0306869, IMG submission 190421) | Saline lake microbial communities from Rauer Islands, Antarctica - Metagenome Torckler E6 #833 (v2) (version 2) | ecosystem: Environmental > Aquatic > Non-marine Saline and Alkaline >... | reverse complement strand
CCATGGATTATTTTTCGGTCAACTCAATAATCGCAATCTCTATGGGAGCATGCGGAATAGGTGAACGACTGACCAGCTCGACAGCCTGCAAGAAGCGCAATAGCATATGCGAATTCAGTGGTGATGCTCCAGTCGCATACTCCTCTAGCTTGGTTTGCGTATCCGCACCAAACGCCTTGAGTAGAGAGGCTTTTTTTGTTGGCATGTTACGCAGCAGCATCACAGCCCGAATATGCTCCAAAAGTACACGGCTGAACAGCTTCATATCGACGTTTTGTGACACCGCGTCCTGCACCGCCACCAAAGCGGCTTCTTTGTCTTTTGCGTGAAGTGCATCAAGCAAAGCAAGCAGGGTTCCTGTCTTGGGCGCACCGATGATTACCGCCACTTCATCCGCACTGCCAATAGTATCTCCTGAAGCCAGAATGACTTTCTGGGTTACTCCCAGCGCGTCGCGAAAAGAACCATCAGCGGCAATAGCAATCAAGTCAGCCGCGTCAGGAGCAAGAGTAAACCCCTCTTTTTTTGCGACTTCGGTGACGACTTCGGCGAGCACGGCTCGTGACGGTGAGTGCATGCGAAACACTTGGCACCTTGATAAGATTGTATCAAGTAACTTATCTTCTTCGGTAGTAGCGAGCATAAACACGACATGGGCCGGTGGCTCCTCTAGCGTCTTTAACAGCGCGTTAAACGCTTCTTTAGTGAGCATATGGACCTCATCTATGATGTACACTTTTTGTTCAGACTCATAAGGCATCGTATGTACCGCTTCTTTGAGCTCACGGATGTCGTCGATACCGCGGTTGGAAGCGGCGTCAATTTCATAGAGGTCCAAATCGGCTGTCCCGATGGCTTTAGCGAACAGTCGAGCGAGGGTGGTTTTTCCTGTTCCTCTGGTACCGGAGAATAAAATTGCGTGGGGGATTTCTCCTTTTTTAATTGCTCCTTCCAATACGGTGACAATATGATCTTGGTCTTTTACGCCGGCGAAGGATTCGGGTCGATATTTTCGATATAAAGCAGAAGTGGTAGACATAGACCACAGTATAACAGAATCAATACCGTGAAGATAATTGCTTCCGCAAATAAAAAAGCCGCGCCCCAGGGCGCGGCTTTTTCTTTTTGCTTATTTCTTGGTTGTCTTTTTTGCCACTTTCTTCGCTGCTTTTTTGGGTACTTTCTTTGCAGTTTTCTGTGCGGATTTCGTCACTTTCTTTACTGCTTTATTCACGTCTTTTTTCTTGTTTGATGCCAAGTCTTCAATGACATCCCAGTGCTCTTTCATTTCTGCTGCAAACTCACCTAAATCTTTTTTGGTTGCCCCCTTGACTCCGGCGTACGTCTCAGCTACTGCGTGGACCATATCTTCATATTCCTCTCTAGTCATCTTTTTTGCATCTTCCATCCGCTCCAACACTTCAGCTTTAGCTTTCAAACCCCAGCTTTTTACTGTCTTTCGATTTTTGTCAGCATCTTTGCTTCCGTAGAGGAAATACGCTCCAGCGGCAGCCACTGCGGCAGCCGTCAGTCCTACTCCAGCAGCAATTTTTTGGTTATTTGTGACTGATTGTTTCTTTTTTGCCATATATTTTATATTAATCTTTTTTGGAACGATGTCTTTTGCCGAAGCCAGTTGCTCCCACTACAAAAGAAATTACCCGAGATACTACTCCTCCATTACTTACCAGCGACCGTACATGTGCAAAATCTTGGGCAATCTTTTCACTGCCGGCTTCAATGCGTTCCAGGATAGAACGAATGACCTTCGTGATTTTAATCACCTGATATAAAATCATGCACGCTAAAATACTAAAAATAACGGTTGCTATGCTTGCAATCAAGAAGAAAATATTTGCATGTAATACTTCGTTCATTATATCTAGTGTATCACTTTTACGGACGTTGCGGCGAGTTTGCTAAAAATGAGTGGACAACCGCCTCTATTTCCGCCGCTGTGTTTTGTTCCATAAGGGTTGCTCGCAGTTGTGCCGCTCCATCAAACCCATTCACATACGCTTTATAGTGTTTTTTCATAGTGGCAAAATTTTTAAAATGCAGCAGTTCTTCAAAAAGTTTTGTATGCTCGACCATGACCCGTAAGCGTTCTTCTATAGGTACGGTAGATAAATCTTTTTCCGGGTGAAACAACCACGGATTGCCAAAGATTGCGCGGCCGAGCATCACACCGTCTGCACCAGTAGCAGCAACTTTGCAGTGAGCATCGTCCAGCGAAAGCGCATCGCCGTTGCCAATAATAAGTGTGTCAGAGTTGAGTGCATCTCGAATTTCAACCGCTCGCTTAATCTCTCCCCACTGCGCAGCTACCTTGCTCATCTCTTTTCTAGTTCGAGCATGAATAGTCAACACCGCTGGATTCTCGGCTAGTATTTCTGGAATCCAGGTTTCAATTTCATTTTTATTGTAGCCGATTCTGGTTTTGACGGACACGGGCAAATCTCCCGCACCGCGCTTAGCGGCGCGTATCACCGCCCGGGCCTTGGCTGGGTCTTTTATCATCGCCGCTCCACATCCCTGTCGCTCAATGGTGTTTGACGGGCATCCCATATTTAAATCAATTCCGTCAAACCCCAGTTCAACTGCCAACCGGGCGGCTTTTTCCATATATTCTTCATTACTCGAGAACAGCTGCGCGACAATTGGTCGTTCTTCTTCCCCGTACCACAAGTCGGCCAGCAGCTTCTGCTTTCCCTCAGGAGTTGCTCGCATCAATCCATCCGCAGCAACAAACTCAGTCCACATCACATCCGGACCACCCATGGTGCCGTCTTTACGCTCATGAGCTGAATACTTTGCAATCATCCGCCGAAAAGCCGCATCGGTAACATCCGCCATTGGAGCAATAACTATCAGGGGTTTGGGTAATTCTTTCCAGAAATTCATACGCAACAAATCAGCAGAACTGTACCACACGATTTCTAAATATCTAGCCGGTGTAGTTTCATTTCTATACTTACTCTGCTGCTCTTGTATCACTGGAGGAGGCCACACTTGCTTGGTCAGTATTCAATACTGACTCAGTTGTTGAAGCTTGTTCACCCGTTAATTCTGATGACTCTCCTGTATCTGGTGGCACCTCATTTACAAACACCTTGTTCCCAAACCGCAAATCAATATATTGAAAATTCCCTGGCCTGACGTCGGTAAAGTCTTCAGAGGTCAGCACCACGTTGAGATTATTTACCGTCACTATTGGCTCTTGAGTAAGTGTCACTTTAAACTCTCCCCCGCCAACGATATGCAAAAACGCATCACGCTCTTTGTCGATTTCTATATGTGACACAAACCACCCATTTTCTACCAACCGGTCGGTGAGTTGGTTTAATAACTGGAAGTCTTCTGGTGAGGTGAGCTGTGTATCTATCTTTGGCGTTTGCGACGTATGAATAAAGCGCAACAAACTTCCACCAGCCAGATTTGGCGACGGGGCGTACGCGAATCCTTTTTCATCAACAAACACACACTCAACCGCCAACAAGGTGTTGCACCACAGCGCTCCCGGGAGATACTCTTCAAATGTCACGTGCAAAGTCGAACCATTGGTTCTGTCTACTTCAATCGTGTGAATTCGCTCAATAGTTGAAAGCGCGGCAGTGATTTGCTTTTCTGGGTACAGCCATGCAAACGCTCGTGGAATAAATCCAATGTACTCACCTTGTAGCTGTTCCAAGGCCAGATTTGAAACATTTTCATGACTGATGGTCTGGCCGCCGTACACTTCAACATTCGAAAGCGTCAGCGACTGCAGCCGAGTCCCGTACCAAATGGCTGTCAAAAGCAATAGCACTCCAGCTATCACCAAGAGACCCACAGCCACCTGTTTCAACATCACCAAAGTGTTGGTGTCCATTTTTCGAAACCGCCTCCGTTTCATATGTTGATATCGTAGCACGATACCAGAGTAAATAAGGGTTGGGGTTATGCCTTACGCGAGCACAAATTCCCCTCAATTCAAGCAATTGTGCGTACTAGGACAACGTGTTACTCCTGTCTTTGTTTCTCCCTACCCGATAGTATCTTTTCCAAAGTACGGCACTAACGCTTCTGGTATTTTCACCGTTCCGTCTGCTTGTTGGAAATTTTCCATTAGTGAGACGAGGATTCTCGGTGTCGGGATAGCGGTGCAATTCAATGAATGAGCGTACTGCACTCGTCCATCTTCATCTCGATAGCGAATATTAAAGCGGCGGGTTTGAAAATCATGAAAGTATGAAGCAGAGCTTATCTCCCGGTACGTTTTTTCGCCAGGAACCCATAGCTCAATATCGTACTTCTTTACCTGACCCTGCCCTAAATCTCCACCACAATTCAGTACGGTGCGATACGGAATATTCAATGATTCAATAAACTCTTCGGTATTGCGATTCAGTTCTTCGTGATACTGCACGCTTTCTTGGTGTGATGCTTCACAGAGCACCACCTGCTCCATTTTATAAAACTCATGTACGCGAATCAACCCTCGGGTGTCTTTTCCATGACTGCCCGCTTCGCGGCGAAAGCACGGGGAGAAGCCCAGAAACTTTATCGGAAATTTAGACTTGTCTAGAATCTCATCCGCGTGATAGCCCATCACTGACACTTCACTGGTACCAACCAAATAGTCGTCATCTTGCGTGCGATAAATATCTTCAGCTTCATTTGGTAAGTGCCCGGTACCATATAGATTAGCCTTACGGACAATCAAGGGTGGCAACACCGGAGTGAACCCTTTTTTGGAAAAGAAATCGTTGGCGTAGTTCCACACCGCCCAGCTCAACCGCGCTCCGTCCCCGATAAGATAATACCCCCGAAAGCCATGCACTTTAGTGCCACGTTCGAAGTCCACCATTTTGTGTTTAGTCATCAATTCCACATGGTCTTCGGGCGTGAACGTAAACGCAGTCTGCTCACCCCAGGTTTTTATCTCTTCGTTGTCAGCGTCACTGTCTCCGTCGGGTACAGACATATCCGGGATGTTTGGTACCTGCAGCATCAGACTCTGCCATTCATCCATGGTTTTCTTGAGATTCTCCTCGTCAAACTGCATGCCTTCTTTGAGCGTAGTCATAGCGGCTATCAGCTTCTGTCGTTCTTCGGGAGACGCCTGTGGGATACGAGTAGAAACTTCATTTTGCTCAGCGCGCTTTTTCTCGAGCGTAGTCATCAGTTCCCGCCGAGCATCGTCAACCACCATCAATCTATTGAGATCAACTGATGAGTGTTTCTTTTTAGCGGCTGACTTTACGATTTCAAGATTTTCTCTAATGAATTTTATATCAAGCATATTGGTAAAAAGTATACACGAAAGTATCTGTTCTACATACTGGTTTTTCTCATGCTAAAATTTATCCATGTCTTTTCCAATCCAACAGCTACCTACTCATGAATTTCCCCAGCGGCTACTCGAAATCCCTCAGCCACCAAAAGAGTTATTTTATCGAGGCACCCTCCCGTCCAAGAACTTGAAACTCTTAACGGTCGTTGGCAGTCGCAAGTACACCACGTATGGGAAACAAGTCGTCGATGAGTTGATTGCTGGGCTCGCTGGGTATCCTATCGGGATTGTCTCTGGCTTGGCTCTGGGTATCGACTCGCTCGCGCACGAAGCAGCTCTCCGGGCTGGACTCTATACACTGGCTGTGCCGGGCAGCGGAGTCGATGACAGTGTCCTGTATCCAGCCGCACACAAACAGCTCGCCCACCGTATCCTAGAAGCTGATGGTGGACTCATGAATGAATTCGCACCCACCTTTAAAGCCACTAAGTGGTCGTTCCCCCAGCGAAATCGCTTGGTTGCCGGTATTTCCCATGCTGTACTCCTGATTGAAGCTGGTGAAAAAAGTGGCACCTTGATTACCGCCAGAATGACGGCCGACTACAATCGTGAACTGCTCGTTGTGCCCGGCAGTATTTTCTCGAGCAACAGCAAGGGCGTCCATCAGTTTTTAAAGCTGGGAGCGACTCCGGTGACGAATAGTGCTGATATTTTAGAAGTATTAAATCTAGCAACGACAGTGTCAGCCCAAACACAATCTCAGCCAGCCTTGCCAACCCTCTCGCCTGACGAACAGCTCGTTTTGCAATATCTACACGAACCAATCCACCGAGATGAACTCGTTCGCCAGTTAAACATTCCTATCTCCGAAGCGTCGCAGCTCCTGATGATGATGGAGCTCACTGGTCATATTCATTGCGACAACAATATCTATCGCAGAAAATAACTGTCCATTGACAGAAATCTCGTATGCTAGTATTCATACTGCTATCAGCTATATTATATGAGTAAAAAAACCCTCGTCATCGTTGAGTCTCCTGCTAAAGCAAAGACCATCGAAAAATATCTCGGAAAAGACTACAAGGTACTGTCTAGTATCGGACACGTACGTGACTTACCCAAGACCAACAAAGACGCCGTCGATATCGAAGGTGGCTTTGTTCCTCGGTACATCGTCTCTCCCGGAAAAGAAAAGGTTATTGAAGGATTGCAAGCAGCGGCCAGTAACGTAGACGAGGTACTGCTCGCATCTGACCCCGACCGCGAAGGAGAAGCGATTGCCTGGCACGTCGCTGAGTTACTAAAAGAAGTCAATCCACACCTCAAACGAGTGGCCTTTAATGAAATCACCGAAGAGGCCGTCAAAGCGGCTATTGAAAAGCCGCGAGAAATTGATATTCACCTCAAAGAAGCTCAAGAAGCCAGGCGCGTACTCGATCGATTGGTGGGATATGACTTATCGGGTCTAATATGGAAAAAGGTTCGGTATGGTCTATCGGCTGGACGAGTACAATCCCCTGCGATGCGAATCCTTATGGAACGAGAGCGAGAAATTCGCGCGTTTATTCCTGAAGATTTCTTTGTGCTAACTGCTCACTTAAAGAAAAGTGGTGCTGATATTCCGTTTACCTGCACCAAAGAACCGGGCAAAGAAGCTGAAGCCAAACGCATCCAAAAAATTGGCCAGGCTCATGACTGGAGCGTTCTGTCTATCAAAGAGACGGAAGCCAAACGCTCACCCCGTCCGCCATTTACTACCTCGACGCTTCAGCAGACCGCTTCGACCCGACTGGGCTTTTCCCCATCGCGAACCATGGGCGCAGCCCAAAAGCTCTACGAGGGCGGGCATATCACCTACATGCGTACCGACAGCACCACTCTAAGTGCTCAAGCCCAGAAGCAAATTGTCGCCCTCTTAAATAAAGATTTTGGGAAAGACTATGTACAACCTCGCTCGTACAAAACCAAGAGTAAGTCTGCCCAAGAGGCACACGAAGCGGTGCGACCCTCAAACTTTGGCAAAAAAAATGCGGGCACTACCGGTGACCAAAAAGCTCTCTACGAGCTTATCTGGCAACGAGCCGTCTCTTCGCAAATGGCAGATGCAACACTCAAGCGCACGAAGCTACTCACCAATGTGACCGGCGCCACAGAATCGATTCCAGACTTTAGTGTCAATGGTTCACGCGTCGTATTTGACGGGTGGCTCAAGGTAGACTACCGAGCACGCGGAGAAGACACTCAGGTCCCAAAACTTACTGTCGGCGAGACCCTCACGTGTAAAGAGGTAGAGATTGAAGCCAAACAAACCCAACCACCCAACCGCTATACCGAAGCGGGTCTCATTAAAGAATTGGAAAAACGAGGCATCGGTCGACCGTCTACCTATGCTGCAATTATGAATACTATCGTGGCCCGAGGCTACGCCGAAAAAGACGGCCGAACTTTGCTGCCGACTGACACAGGGGACGTTGTATCCACCTTCTTAGAGACGCACTTCTTAGAGTACATTGATGATGACTTCACTAGTAACATGGAAAATCAACTCGATGAAATCGCTGCTGGAGAGAGGGAGTATGAGAAGACCTTGTCGGAATTCTACACTCCATTCCGTAAAGCCGTAGCAGCCAAAGAAGACATTGCCAAGCTCACCACGCTCGGTCCCGGACCAAAAGAATTTCCTTGTCCAGATTGTGGGTCCACCATGGACAAAAAGCTGGGTAAAAACGGTACCTTCCTTTCTTGTTCACGATTCCCTGAGTGTAATGGTGCTCGATTAATCGACGGTACTGTGCCCAAGCCAGATGAACCAATCGGAACCCACCCCGAAACCAAGGAGCCGGTGTTTGTTATAACTGGAAAGTTCGGTCCCTACGTTCAGCTGGGTGAAATACCAGAGAAAGTAAAAGGCAAGAAACAAGAAAAACCCCGCCGGGCTTCCTTGCCTGCTGACGTAAAGGTAGATGACGTGACGTTAGACGACGCAGTAAAATACTTACTTCTCCCCCGAGAATTGGGCGAACACCCAAAAACTGGTGAGTTGGTAATGGCCAACTCTGGGCAATACGGCCCGTACATCGCGCACGCGGGTGACTTTCGTTCGCTCAAAGACCCAAAGAAAGATAACCCGTACGACATCACCTACGAGCGGGCTATGGAAATTTTAGCCCAACCCAAGACGCTGCGAAAAGGCGAAACGCTGATTGCTGAATTAGGCATCCATCCCAAAACTCGAAAACTCGTTAATGTATTTGAATCAAAATCAGGTCGCTATCTCAAAAAAGGGTTCAAGCGAATTGGGATTCCTGACAATATTAAAACCAAAGATATCACGATAGATTTGGCAGTGGACTTACTAAAACAAAAATAGCACCTGGGACGTTTTCTCGCGCACGCCAATCCGATGCAACACATGTATCGAATTGGTCAATTTATCAATAGCGGGTAGAATGGTGTCATGTATTCTGTCCAAGAAATAATTTCTAATTTACACAATCCAAACAAGGTAGATGCGGAGCTGATTACGCATGCCTACGACTATGCGCAGAAAGCTCACCAAGACCACAAACGCTATTCTGGTGAGCCGTATATGTTGCACCTGGCTGCCGTTGGCTACAAACTCGCAGCTATGGGCATGGGGCCGCGGACGATTAGCGCTGGACTCTTGCACGACAGTATTGAAGATACCTCTATCACCAGTGAAGATATCAAACGTGATTTTGGGGACGAAATCCTGTTCTTAGTAGAAGGGGTGACAAAACTCAGTTCAGTGCGATATTACGGGACTGACCGTCACAATGAAAGTCTCCGAAAATTGTTTGTGGCCACCAGCCAAGATATCCGAGTACTGATTATTAAACTCGTGGACCGTCTCCATAATATGGAAACGCTTACTCATATTCCGTCGGAGAAACAAACTCGTATCGCCAGAGAAACCCTGGAGATATACGTGCCGATTTCGCATCGTCTGGGGATGGGAAAAATCCGCAAAGAACTTGAGGATCTTGCGTTCCCCTACGTGTATCCTGAAGAATCAGCGCAAGTAAAAGCCATTCTGCAAACCCGGTTTGGAAAAGCGGAAGAAACGCTTGAACGAGAACGAAAAATTCTGCAAAAACGTCTCGCTGAAGTCGGCTTCTTAAAATTCTCCACTTCTTTCCGAGTCAAAGGTCTCTATAGTATGTTTCATAAACTCAAACAAAAAGAGTGGAACGTGGATTCTATTTATGACCTCCTAGCTATGCGTCTGGTGGTTGATTCGGTCGAGGATTGTTATCGAGCGCTGGGCATCATCCACGAGCTCTGGCGCCCTCTGCCTGGTCGCGTCAAAGACTACATCGCGTTCCCCAAACCAAATGGCTACCAGTCTATTCACACAACCGTCACCACTCAAAATGGGGTGATTTTAGAGATTCAAATTCGCACTTCCCAAATGCACCGTGAAGCTGAGTTTGGAGTTGCCTCTCATATTTTATACAAACATCCTGCCAGTTCTGACGTCATAAAGAAACCCTCATTGTTTTCTTCTTTAATTCCTAGTCTCTTTCGCCCGTTTTCCAACCGAAGAGAAGCGGGCGAAAATCCAAAGACAGTAGCCACTGCTCCGCATAACCAAAAAATTCCTCTGTGGATATCTCAGATTGGCGTCACCTACCACAATGACTCGAACAACCCCACTAGCGACTTTGCCGAAGACGCAGAGAGTGACTTTTTCTCAAAACGAATTTTTGTCTTTACACCCAATGGTGACGTGGTGGACCTTCCGGTAGGTGCTACTCCGATTGACTTTGCGTACGCCATTCACTCCGAAGTGGGCGGCCACACCCTCGGCAGTCTGGTAAACAAAAAACTTGTCCAGCTCGACAGTGAACTAAAAAATGGAGATATCGTAGAGATTCAAACCCGCAAGACAGCCAAGCCGAGCCGCAAATGGCTGCAATTTGCAAAGACTTCAGTTGCCAGAAGAAAAATTAAAACTGCCCTAGAAGAAGCTGGAGAATATTAAATTAGATGTTGAAATTGCGGATGGAGTAGAGATTACTTTCATCTTCTGGTGGTTTCGGTGGGACTGGTGGAGTATCAGCAGGTGGTACTTCTGCTTGAGCACTCTCCATATCGTTTGTATTGTCTTGAGCTGGCTGTGGGTGCGTATGGTCTTCCGTGGCGGGGCGAATAGGCTGATTGCTCTGAAATGACGGCTGGGTGTAGCGAGCGGCAAACGGCTGATGGTGCTCATGCCTGGTAGGAACTGGGTTTTCTTCTCGTTCTGGCTGCGGTGACGCCACTGGTTCTGGTACCGGTCTATCGTCACTCAACTCCATCGGTTGACTTGGTGCGGTTGACTGTACTTCCTTACTCTCAGCCGGTGGCTGATACTGAGGCGCAGACTCTGACTCTTCCGCTGGTTTCATTTCCTGATCCTGAAACACATTTTGAGAAGTGGTCACAGCTGAAGGAGATTGAACTGCGTCTGGTTCAACGGAGTCCTCTGGTTCTTGCTCAATACTTTGCGGTGGCTGATGTTCTCTTGGTGGCTCTGCAGCAATAGGCTCTGGAGCGGTATCCTCATGTGACTGCTCCTGCGCTGCACGAACCTGTTCTAAAGGAGTGTGTTCAGCGAGAGTGTCTACTGCTTCTTGTGCAGGTTCAGGCGCCAGTTCAGCCGCTTCTCGTTTCATACGCTCCAACATTACCTCCAAATCTTCTACCGAAAAATAATCGATAGTGAGCTTTCCGCCAAAATCAGTTGTTTGGATTTGCACTCGAGTACCCAGTGTCTCAGTAAACTGCTTTTCGTATTCAATAAGATTGCTGTCCAAATCTCCTGCTGATTTCTTGCGCACTTTATCAGTGGCAATCTTTCGAATAATTCGTTCGACTTCTCGAACCGACATTTTTTTCAAAAGAATTTCTCGGTAAATCACATCCTGCTCTTCAGGCCTGTCGTTGAGCATCAGGAGTGTACGGGCGTGCCCTTCTGACATATTCCCTAGTTTGAGTGATTCGAGAATCTTCTCTGGCAAACCAAGTAGTCGAATAGAGTTTGAAACATATTCACGACTTCGGCCCACTTTTTGCGCCACTTGGGAATGAGAAAGACCAAACATCTCCGCGAGTTGTTTAAACGCGAGCGCTCGATCCACCGCATTGAGGTCTTCGCGCTGGAGATTTTCAATAATCGCCAACTCCAATTTTTCTTGCTCACTTTGGTCTCCTTCGCGAATAATGACTGGCACCTGGGCTGTTCCAGCCAGCTTGCTGGCTCGGAGACGTCGTTCTCCCGCAATGAGTTCGTATTCAGTATAAAATGTTCCATCTCCACGCTGCACTTCGTTGCGCGTTACCGTCAAAGGCTGCAACACGCCGTACATACGAATAGAGTCCGCTAATTCTTGCAGTTTGCTTTGATCAAACTCCCTCCGTGGTTGGAAGGGGTTTGGGACTACTTTTTCTACTTCTACCCAATATATTGAATCACCTTGAAATGCCATAACGAAAATGCCGCTTATTACCTCCGAGCTTATCTACTCGATTGGATATATTTTAACACACCGCACAATCAACGCTGGGGAGAACTTTTATAGTGAATTTATTTGTATTTTCTGATAGACTCTTGGCACACGAGATAGCTGCTTCGATGGAGAAATGGGTACTATTTTATCTGGGAGATAAAATATCCGTCATTGAGCCCAGTGTGCCGGAGTGGCGGAATCGGTAGACGCGCACGACTCAAAATCGTGTCTCGCAAGAGGTGCGGGTTCAATTCCCGCCTCCGGCACACTGGGCTCAAGATATTTTGATGATTCAAGATTAAATTTCAGAAAGCACAAAAAAGCCAAGGCCAGCGCTGACGCGCTGGCCTTGGCTTTTCCTCATCAGCTTGTTAGTCTACTTCTATGAACAAGCCAAAAGTGGTCGCTATTGTAGGACCCACCGCCAGTGGAAAAACCTCCCTATCCATACAACTCGCCCAAAAATTCAATGGGGAAATCATTTCAGCTGATTCACGACAAGTGTATCGTGGTATGGACTTAGGGACCGGAAAAATCACTCCGACCGAAATGCAAGACATTCCGCACCACTTATTAGACGTGGCAAACCCGATGGACATCTATACCGGTGTAGATTTTAAGCGAGATGCGACCATAGCGATTAACCGAATCACTCAGCGCACTCATCTTCCGCTTATCGTCGGTGGCACTTTTTTTTACCTTGAGTTGCTTCGTGGCAACATGCAAGCAGCACCGGTTCAGCCCAATCCCGAATTTCGCAAAACCTTGGAACCGTACTCTAACGCAAAGCTCCTGAACTTACTCCGAGAACAAGATGCCAAGCGGGCAGACAGCATCGACCCAGACAACCGGCGCAGGTTGGAGCGTTCACTGGAAATTATTCACACCTTGGGAAGGGTGCCAGAAGTACACGCCACAGAGAGTGACTATGATTGGCTATTATTTGGTGTGGATATTCCCAAAGAGACCTTGCACAAAAATATTAATACTCGACTCGAAACCAGACTCGAACAGGGCATGATTGATGAAGTACAGCAGCTATTAAAAAACGGAGTGACTCCAAAACGTCTCGATGACCTTGGTCTAGAGTATAGATATGTCCTTAAGTATATTCAGCAAGAAATCTCTTACCCGGAAATGTGTGAGCAGATTGAAACAAAAAGTCGCCAATTCGCCAAACGTCAATTGACTTGGCTCAAGCGATACCCAGAAATACAGTGGGTAAAGCCTGCACGTGTCGAAGACATTTACCGACGCACCGACATATTCCTCGCTCAATAACCCAGTTGACCTTCCTGCCAGTTTCACCTACACTGGTGGCACTCACAAAGTGTGAGCGAGGGTCTATAGTTTAGTGGTAAAATTTCGGTCTCCAAAACCGACGTCCGAGGTTCGAGTCCTCGTGGACCCGCCAAAATAAAGAAGAAAAAGTGGAACTTTTTAAGATTATATTTTCGGGGTTCTAAGGGACTCGAAGAGGTTGCCTAGTATTTTGTGACGGAGGAGCAAAAAACTGACAACCTGTACTGAACTCGTAGAGTTCGAGTCCTCGTGGACCCGCCAAAATAGGAAGAAAAAACAACGTTTTTGATGACATATTTTCGAGGTTCTAAGTGACTCGAAAAGCTTTTGAGTCATGATTGAGAGCAGAGCGAACCAATCTGTCCAAAAGGTATACTGATTGCGTAACAATCGAGTCCTCGTGGACCCGCATTTTTTGAAGAAGCCAACCTGGTGGTTGGTTTTTCACAACAGACTCGTAGAGTAGTTGCGCTGATTTAGCAACCAGTCTTGTACACAACATCAATATGGTCACCTTCAACTGCATACGTACCGCATGACTCAGCATCGTAATACAATTGCGTTCCGTTTTGCCAGCTTCCTGCCGGCTCAAGACCTGCGACATACTCAACCAACTCAGGGTTATCACGAGTTCTCAGGTCGGCTTTAAAACCATTCGCATGACTAAATGTTCCATCGGCATGATTTCCATCAGTCACCGCAGTAATCGTCAGGTTACAGCTACAGGCCACATCGAGTCTCTTTAATTCTTCAATAACGTGCGGTCTCACTCCTTGGAAACTCACAGAATCTTTATATTCAATTCCTGCGCTGTCGACCAGTGGTCGCGCACTGGAATCTGCCAGCGCTCCAGCCGCTAGGCTGGCATTTCCAGCCGGAGTAGGCCCACTGGCTGTTACCCCAACCGTACCCACCTCATCTCCTCCAGACTCTCCATATGCAGTTGTCTGAGGTGTCACGCATTTTACTTCTGACCACGGCCCGTATCCAGATATTTCTCCCCCATTACCAATCAATCCCTTCATAACCGTATCCACCAGCAGCCAGGCTCCCAATACAATGAACAAACCAATGAACGCATTGGTGA
>Ga0306869_1000716_pt1 | contig 14309 bp, 7 predicted proteins | sample AntRauTorckE6833_FD_190421 | JGI IMG/M metagenome (GOLD analysis project Ga0306869, IMG submission 190421) | Saline lake microbial communities from Rauer Islands, Antarctica - Metagenome Torckler E6 #833 (v2) (version 2) | ecosystem: Environmental > Aquatic > Non-marine Saline and Alkaline >... | reverse complement strand
ATTGGGTACCGGATTGGTTATTGCCCCAGCTGTTTTGTACCTATTCTTTATCGGAGACATGCCAGCAGGTCTCGGACTTATCGCGTGGGGTGTGGTTGTTGTTGGTCTTGTGGACAATATCATTGGTCCGAAACTCATCGAGCGTGGCGTGAAAATTCATCCATTTTTGATATTGATTTTTGTTCTCGGAGGAATTCAACTATTTGGACCGATTGGATTTATTGCCGGCCCAGTGCTTTTGAGCATGCTCTTTGCTCTTCTTGAGATATACCCCTTGATGATTGATTCGCATAATGATAATGAATAAGTGGCAAACTCAGACAATAGAAGAAGTACTTGTTACGTTTGAAACCGCGCGGAGCGGTCTTACGTCTATTGAAGCAGTTAAACGTCTCAAGCAATACGGAAACAATGCTCTTAAGGAGAAAAAACAAACAAGCTTATTTACAATCATTCTTCGGCAGTTCTTCAGTCCCTTTGTCATCGTTCTTGTTGTCGCGGCTCTTATCTTGGCTTTCTTACATGAATATGTCGACGCCATTGTTATAAGTGCTGTCCTTTTTGTTAATACCATAATTGGTGTTATTCAAGAAGGAAAAGCGCAAAACACTTTACAAGCGTTGCGGAAGTTTACAAAAACAAAGACGCTCGTATTTCGAGATGGAAGTGAAGTTCGTATAGATTCTATTCACGTAGTTCCTGGAGATATTTTAGTGCTTCGAGCGGGAGACAAGGTCCCTGCAGATGCAAGGATTATTGAGGCTCAGAATTTGAGAGTGAACGAGTCTGCTTTAACCGGTGAATCAAAGCCCGTTGATAAGCTTCCGCACCAAGCTGAAAATGAAGAAGATAAGAAAGGTCTAGTTTTCAAGGGTACCTATGTTTCTGTTGGATCAGGAAGAGCGGTGGTTACTGCTGTTGGGCAAGAGACGATTATCGGCTCTTTGTCTCAGAAACTTGAAACCCTAGATTCAGAGGTTCCGCTGAAAAAAAATATTAGACAATTATCTCGATTGATTATTATTGGCACTCTCACTGCTAGTGTGCTGCTTTTTGTTTTTGGCTTGTTTGCAGGGTATCCGCTTAAAGAGATGTTTTTCTTGGCTGTAGCTGTTGCGGTGTCTGTTATTCCGGAAGGTTTACCTGTGGTGATTACACTTGTTCTTGCCATTGGTGTATATCGAATGGGAAAGAGAAATGCGTTGGTGAAGCGAATGCAGGCAGTTGAGGCTCTCGGTCAGGCAGACATTGTTGCTGTTGATAAAACAGGAACTATTACAAGAAATGAGCTCATGATAAAAAGTGTCTTTGTTGACGGTGTTTCTTATGTCGTGGATGGTAGGGGGTACGAGAAGGTGGGTAATGCGTATGTAGACGGGGTACAGATTAATCCTACGGATCATGCTTCTTTTATGTCCATGGCTCGTATAGGGATACTCGCTTCAGATGCAAAAGTGTATAAAAAAGAAGAAAGTGACGTGTGGGAAGTTATTGGCGACCCGACAGAAGCTGCTCTTGTTGTTTTTGGTCAGAAAATGGGAATGCAAAAAGAAGCTTTTGAAGGAGAAGATTCCTTGTTACAAGATATTCCTTTTAGTTCTGAGCGAAAATATCATGCTGTTTTGTATAAAGAAAAAGGTAAAAAGGTTATCTATGCTGCTGGAGCTCCAGAGAAACTGATTGGTCTTTCTAAGAGATATATTAAAGATGGAAAATCGGTTCCAATGAGTCAAGAAGATAAGGAGGAGTTTATTGCACAAGTTACTGAGCTCTCTAGAAAAGGACAACGTGTATTAGTGGGAGTTACAAAAAATACAACAAAAGACGCGATAGAAGATGGTGATATTTCAAGTATGACACTCGTAGGAATCTTTGGGATGGAAGATGCTATACGTGAAGGAGTAAAAGAATCTGTAGCAATTGCTCGCAGGAGTGGTGTTGAAATTGTGATGATTACGGGAGATTTTAAGGGAACTGCCATAGCTATCGCCGAACAAGCAGGTATTTTTGAAGATGGCGATAAAGTGCTGACGGGGAGAGATATAAAAGCACTCACAGAAGAAGAACTCGCAACTTCCCTAGAGGGCGTGCGAGTGTTTGCGCGTGTAACGCCTGAACAAAAGTTGATGATTGTAAATGCATATAAAGCTTCTGGCAAAAAGATTGCCATGACAGGAGATGGTGTTAATGATGCACTCTCTCTTGTTTCAGCAGATTTGGGTATTGGAATGGGTAAATCCGGGACAGAGGTTGCCAAAGAGGCTGCTGATATCGTGCTTCTTGATGACGATATCAAAAGTATTCTAGCGGCTATCGAAGAGGGGAGATCTATCTACGTAACCATTAGGAAAGTTATTTTATATCTATTTTCGACCAACCTGTCGGAATTGTTTGTCATTGTGCTCGCTCTCAGTCTTTTCTTGCCACTTCCCCTGCAGCCAAGTCAGATTCTTTGGCTCAACCTTATTACCGATGGTTTCCTCGTACTTGCCTTTGTATTTGATCCAAGAAGTTCAGGATCTGGCTTAGGAGAAAAGACCAAAGGAACCTTTATCATTAGTAGAAACATGTTTGTCAGAATGATTGTCATGGCTTCCGTTATGACCCTAGGAACGCTTGTTATGTTCTACTTCTTCTATGAGGAAGACATTGTGAAGGGGTGGACGGTAGCCATGACAACGATGGCATTCTTTCAGTGGTTTAATGTGTGGAACATGCGTTCCGCAACAGAGACCGTCTTTCGAAGGGGAATATTGGGGAATAAATATCTCGTTCTCTCTGCAATAGCAGTAGCGTCACTACAATTGTTTGCCATTTATACACCGTTCATGAATACGTTTCTTAAGACGACACCCCTCACATCCGTAGAGTTAGCCCTCATTATTGTTGTAACATCTTCTGTTGTATTTGCTGAAGAGATACGAAAATTAATATATAGAATATATGTCAAATAAAAAAGTTATTGCTACGCATTCGGGAAAATTCCATACAGACGATCTTTTCGCGGTAAGTACACTGCAAATCTTGTTGGGAGAAGAAAATACAGAAGTTGTCCGAACTCGTGATCCTGAGATTATCGAGAAGGCAGAGTATGTTGTTGATGTTGGAGGAGCACATGAACCAGAGAAAGAAATATTTGACCATCATCAAAAAGAAGGAGCCGGTACTCACGAAGATGGCATCCCATACGCAGCTTTTGGACTTGTGTGGAAGAAATACGGAGTGGAGCTTGCTGGAGGAAAAAGAGAGGCTGTATATATAGAAAAGAGGCTGGTGGAACCGATTGATGCCGGTGACAACGGTTTTGGTCTGTATACTCTTGATCATCTTCAGGTTGCTCCGTACACCATTCAGTCTTTGTTATCCGCATTTCGACCAGATGCTGATGAAAAGAAAACTCACGATGAGGTATTTTTAGAATTGTTACCAATGGTGAGGAAAATTCTTAAACGAGAGATTGAAGTCGCTAAAACTTTTGTACAAGCAGAAGATGAAATCACACAAACATATGAAATGTCTGAAGATAAGAAGATTATTATTTTCCCCAAAGAGATGAAATACGGTAGGGAATTTGTTGGCGGTGTGCTGTGTCAGTACCCAGAGCCCACGTATGCTGTGTTGTACCGTTCTGACAGTGACGTGTGGCAGACACTCGCTATAAAAAAAGACACAGGGACCTTTGAAAACAGAAAACGTCTTCCCGAAGAGTGGGGTGGCAATAAAACCAAAGAAGAACTCAAAGATCTGACTGATATCGACGGCATTGTCTTTGTCCATCGGGCTGGATTTATGGCCGTCTCAGAAACAAAAGAAGCTGCTGTTGCGCTTGCTCAAAAAGCTCTTTCTTTGTAAAGGAGTGGTGTTTTCCTCACATCTTGCTAGGATAGCTGCATATGGCATTTGTCGATGAAATAAAAATTCACATGGAAGCGGGTCACGGTGGTGACGGTGTTGAACGATGGCTTCATGAGAAGTATAAAGAGTTTATGGGTCCCTGTGGAGGAGATGGTGGTCGTGGTGGCGATGTGTATGTTCGTGGCGTTCGAGATATGGGCATCTTGGCACAGTATCGACATGAAAAAGAATTTAAGGCAGGGAAAGGTGAGCCGGGTGGGCAGCGTTCTCGTGAGGGGAAGAATGGAGAAGATTACGTTCTCGACGTTCCAATAGGAACCATTGTCACTAATCTCGGTACTGATAAGAAATTTTCTGTTGAAGAGGAGGGTCAGCAAGTAAAGATTCTTACTGGAGGAAACGGTGGGTACGGTAATGAGCATTTCAAATCTTCTCGTAACACTACGCCAAAAGAGACAACGCCAGGAAAGCCAGGTGAAGAAGCAGATATTCTTATCGAACTGGAACTCATTGCTGATGTTGGTTTTGTTGGATTTCCTAATGCGGGTAAATCAAGTCTCCTTAACGTACTTACTAATGCGAATTCAAAAATTGGTGCCTATCCATTTACAACACTTGACCCGCACCTTGGGGTTATGTACGGATTTATTCTTGCGGACATTCCTGGAATTATTGAAGGTGCATCAGAAGGAAAAGGTTTGGGTCACAAGTTCTTGCGACATATAAAACGAACAAAAGTAATACTACACCTTGTCTCTGTTGAGAATGAAGATGTGGTGGAGAGCTATAAGCAAATCAGAAAGGAACTTGATTCGTATGATGCAGAACTTTCAGAAAAGAAGGAGATAGTTATCTTGAGTAAGTCAGATATGGTAGATGAAGATGAGCTACAGGCTAAAAAAGAGGCATTAGAAAATGAGGGTCTTGAAGTCAGAACTCTATCGATTCTTGATGATGCGGAAGTGAAGGAGTTGACTGACTTTCTTACTAAAACTCTTGAGAAGTAGGTAGGGGTCCGACCCCTACATGGTATACTAGATAGTATGCCAAGAGTAAAAGATCCACTTGTTACCGGAGAATATTACCACGTGTACAATCGGGGCACAGATAAGAGAGCCGTCTTTATGGACCATCTTGATATACGAAGGTTTTTAAAGGGGATGGAAATGTTTAACACGCAAGAGCCGATCTATAGCATATTTCGGGCGTCTCGTGATGAAAAAAGTAGGGGTCGGACCCCTACGGAGTCTTCCGAGGAGCCGCTTGTTGAGTTTGTTGCTTATTGTTTGAACCCCAATCATTTTCATTTTCTTTTGAAGCAAGAAACAGATGGAGGCATTAGTGAGTTTATGAAGAGGATGGGTGGTTATACTAGTTATTTTAATAACAGACACAAACGAACGGGGTCATTGTTTCAAGGTAAGTTTAAACATAAACTCATCGATTCGAATGAATACTTACTTCATGTGAGTGCATATGTTAATTTAAATTATAAAGTTCATAATGTAGAGTCAGATTTGCATGCATCAAGTTGGAACGAGTATGTGGCAGATAGGCAATATAGCGGATTGTGTAATAATGCTATTATTTTAGAACAATTTCAGAGCAGTAAAAATATAAAATGTTTGCTGAGAGTAGCTTACAAGATATGATAAGAAAGAAAAAAGAAGATAAAGAATTAAGGAGGGTATTGTTGGAATAAATTAATGGTTAGCAGGGGTCCGACCCCTACTAAACTACTAAAACTAAAATTATGGGAAAAGAAGACACAGCAACAAAGCAGGCAGGTGCAGGATATACAGCAACAATTGGTTTAGAGATTCATGCTCAGTTACGGACAAAAACAAAAATGTTTTCTCGTTCAAAGAACGACCCTGATGAAACACGTCCCAATGTAAATATTTCACCAGTTGACCTTGGACATCCAGGAACTCTTCCGACTATTAATAAAAAAGCAGTCCATCATGTTGTCCGTGTGGGCGTGGCAGCTGGCGGGTCTATCGCTGATTACACAGAGTTTGATAGAAAGAACTATTTTTATCCAGATATACCAAAGGGATATCAGATTAGTCAGTATAAATACCCGCTTGTCAGTGGAGGGAAAATTGCTGGTGTAGAGCTTACTCGTATACACCTAGAAGAAGATACAGGAACATCACAACATGATAAGGGAGATTATTCACTTGTTAATTTTAATCGAGCAGGAACGCCTCTCATGGAACTTGTGACAGAACCTGTCATCCATTCAGGTAAGGAAGCTTCTGATTTTGCTCGAGAGTTTCAACTGTTGTTGCAATATCTCGGGGCCAGTGATGCCAATATGGAAAAAGGTGAGATGCGTTTGGAAGCAAATATCTCTGTTTCAAAAGATGACAAGCTTGGCACAAAAGTAGAAGTAAAGAATCTCAACTCATTTAAGTCATTAGAAAAAGCTATTGATTTTGAAATTAATAGACAGATTAACGTTCTTGATGCTGGGGAAGAGTTGGTTCAAGAAACCAGAGGTTGGCACGATGAAAAACAAATAACCTTCTCGCAGAGAAAAAAGGAAGGCTCTGCTGACTATCGGTATTTTCCTGATCCTGATTTGCCAAAGCTCAAGATTTCAGAAATACCCGAATTTGATACAAAGAAAATACAAGAAGAGTTGCCGGAGTTGCCGTGGCAAAAGCGTGAGATATATGTATCTGCTGGAGTCAATCCAGACCAGATTGAATTACTGCTTTCAAACAGAGTTCTTGGGGAGTTGTTTGATCGAGCGTGTGCGGATGTGTCTGAGAGAAAGCACGTAAAAACAATTGCAAACTATGCTACTTCTGATTTGGTTGGTTTGGGAGGAGGAACTTCTGTGGGAAAAGTTGATGCTACTGAATTGGCAGTTCTCGGTTCCATGGTGGTTTCAAATGAAGTATCTTCTCGAGGAGCAAAAGATTTACTGAAGATATTGTTCGAGCAAGGGGGATCTGCAAAAGAAGTTGCAAAAAAAGAAGGGTTGTTACAAAAGTCAGACGAAGGAGAACTCAAAAAGATTGTTGAGAAGATTGTCGCAGACAACAAAACGGTAGCTGATGAATACAGGGCGGGGAAGGAAGCATCAATCCAGTTTTTGATTGGTCAAGGGATGAAAGAAACCAAAGGCTCTGCTAACCCGCAGGTTCTCAAAAAGCTCTTTGAAGAGGTGCTTAAGTAATGGTAGAGTGTCTCTATGCGATCAAAAGATGATAAAAAGTTCTATTTCGTGTCGGGACTGCCTCGGAGTGGTTCAACACTCTTAGAGAATATTCTTGCTCAGAATCCGCGATTTCACGCTACTTCTACAAGCGGTGTCATGGACGTCATGTTCAATGTCAGAAATCAGTGGGATAGGCTTATAGAATTCAAGGCTTCACCTAACGAGCCTGCAAAAATACGAGTAATGCGAGGAATTCTAGAAAACTTCTACGAAGATATCGATAAGCCTATTATCTTTGATAAGAGTAGGGCATGGCTTGCAAACCTCGAAATGGCAGAAGAGGTGCTTGGATATAAAGCAAAAGTAATCGTGCCAGTGCGAGACATGCGAGATGTGTTGGCGAGTTTTGAAAAGAGATGGAGAGATACAGCATCTACTTCTCAGATCGGGCAAGAGTCGCAGTTTTATTTTGAATTCCAAACGGCACAAGGGCGTGCAGATGTATGGATGAGACCTGAGCAACCTGTTGGTATTGCGTACAACCGGATTACCGACGCTATGCAGCGTGGCTTTAAAGACAGAATGTTTCTTGTTGATTTTGATGATCTTACAAGAAATCCAAAACAAGCACTTGAACAAATATATACTTTTCTTGAAGAAGAGCCGTTTGAACACAACTTTGATAATGTGGAACAAGTAACGTACGAAAATGATGCGGTACACGGTATTAAAGATTTGCACAAGATCAGGAGTAAGGTTGAGCCAATGGAACCACAGTGGCCAAAAATTCTCGGACCTTTTGCTGACAAATACAAAGAATTAAATTTTTGGAAAAAGTAAGAAATAGAAAATAGAGGATAGACAGTAGAGAGTAGAAAAGAAAGGAGAGAAGAGATAGAAGAAGAGAAATTTAAAAGATCTAGCACTATTCAAGTAACAAAATGTAGGGGTCCGATCCCTACATTTTCTTATCCACGTTTTGACAGCACGATGTCTTTTTAAAAATACGTTACAATACATACATATGCGTTTTTTAGGAAGGACGTTCATTTTTGTATTATTTATCTTGTCTTTTTTTGTGGCAGGAAGTGTTCATGCTGGAAATATTGACTCGACAGATAAGTATGCGGAATTTACTGACAGTAATGTCGTAGCCCCGCGTATCAACTTCGGCACGACCGAAGGTAATGTGACTGTCACAGATTCTGCTGTCACAGGACATGCGTGGAGTGCTGAATACGGCTGGATTAATCTTGCGCCTACAAACTCGGGTGTTGTTAATGATGGAAATGGGGTGCTCTCAGGATATGCTTGGGGCGAAGGAACTGGTTGGGTGAATTTCAAACCCACAAACGGAGGAGTAACTATTAATACAAGCACTGGAGATTTTTCTGGGTATGCTTGGGCTCAAAACGTCGGATGGATTTCTTTTAATTGTGCCGACGAGGGTGTGTGTGGATCAAACGACTACAAAGTAAAGACGAGCTGGCCAGTAGATCTGCCTCAGTGTAGTGATGGTATAGACAATGATGGAGATGGTCTTATAGACCATCCAGACGACCCTGGTTGTGACTCAGCACTTGATGATGATGAAAGTAATGGCGGCGGTGGCGGAGGTGGAGGACAGGCTGACATAACGGTTGTTAGTTATCTGTGTAGTCAAGATGTTTCTATCAATCGTTCTATAAACGGTCCTAATGCTAATGGTAATTACACCGTTCCTAATTTATGCAAACTTGCTGCTGGTTTGAAGTTTGGGTATGTTACCGATAGAGAAAATGACACCTCAGGGCCGTTTCCAGGAATTGATGATGCCAGCTCTTTCTTTTTGGCTGGTCTTACAAACAGCTTAGGAAAGATTTCCCTAGAAAATGTTAATCCAAATAGACGGTATGCTTTTGCTGAACTGTATGGTGATGATAATGAACGGATTCCTGATTCAAAGTATTACGGATTAGCGTGTTACGGAGACGACAACAGTGTGTCTGATAACTATGACCTCACTTTCCCACAGAATAATCAAAATAGATATTGTGTCGCATATCGCACCAACGATCTCTGCGATAATCTTTCTGGTATTCAACGGACTGTTCCTAAGGATTGGGAATTTGACGGAAACGCTCAGTGTGTCCCAAGTGTCGGCGATTTGTGTCCGAATATTAGCGGAAGTCAAACCGAAATACCTAGTGGTCTCTATGTAGATGCCATAGGTAACTGTGTCGAACCACAACAGTGTCAACTGCTTCCAGATGAGCTCAAACAAGATGTGGATATCATTGTTGCCATTGATGTCTCTGGAAGTATGTGGGGATCTACTGGCGATGGGCAAACAAAGATGGAGGCTGCTAAAGAGGCTGCTAGTCTTTTCCTTGATGGACTTGATCCTGTCAGTGATCGTGTTGGACTGGTGACATACAACTCTAGGGCTTCGCTCAGAAGTGGTTTGACGAGCGACTATGCAGCTGTTGATGCTCAGATCAGTACACTTCGTGCAGGAGGAGGTACCAATATCGGAGATTCTATTAACGTTGCTTATAACGAATTGCTCGACAATGGTCGTGATGAAGCAAAGAAAGTTATCATTACGTTGTCTGACGGATATACCAGCTCTTCTGGATATGCCAGAGCTCAAGCAGATCAAGCAAAGATAGCTGGAATCATCTCATACTCAATCGGACTTGGTTCGAGTGTTGACCAGTCACTGCTTCAAGATATCGCTTCTTCTTTGAAGCATTATTACCATGCTCCAAACAGCTCAGATCTTGCGGGTATTTACGGAGAGATTTCTGCTATCGAGTGTACCGCAAGGCCATCTACAGTGTCAGGCTTTACGATTAATGACCAAAATAATAACGGACTCTTTGATAGTGGTGAACCGCCTCTAACGGGAAGAGTTGTAACACTCGCAAGTACAGACGGAATATTCCCAACGCGCCAAGCGGTAACAGACTCTAATGGCGATTTTTCATTCGAAAATGTAACAGAAGGAAGCTACAGCCTGTGTCAGCTTCCTGTTTCTGGTTGGCGCTTTACCATTTTGAGTTCGGCTCCAAGTTGTTACAACGTATTTGTGTTGCAAGGTGTCGATTATGACGAAATCACATTTGGTTCTACCGAAGATGCGAGCTTTGATGCAGGAGAAAAACCAAAGATTACTCTTATCGGTAACAATCCACTTATCCTTGATGTTGGAGATTCATTTACTGACCCCGGAGCTACCGCTTCTGATGCTGAAGATGGAGATATTACAAGTTCCATTATTGTGACAGGTACGGTGGATACGGACACCGTTGGAAGTTACGCTCTCAAATATAACGTTTCTGATTCTGATGGAAACTTTGCCGATACGGTTACACGTATTGTAGAAGTGGGTCTTGATGATGGTACAGACCCAGACAAAAGACCGGTAATCACTCTTGTTGGGGCAGATCCATTTACCGTAAGTTTGGGTGATATTTTCACCGACCCAGGATCTACTGCTTTTGATCCCGAAGATGGAAATATCACAAGTTCTATAGTTGTGACAGGTACGGTGGATACAGCAACCATAGGCAGTTACGTTCTTTCATACAACGTAACAGACTCGGATGGTAATAAAGCTATTACCGTTACTCGAGTTGTTGATGTTGTTTCAGGAGTGATCCCTCCAGAGGTTGGTGAGAGACCAGTTATCACTCTCACTGGTGACGACTCTCTTGCTATAGACAAAGATTCTATTTTCACCGACCCCGGAGCCACCGCTTCTGATGCTGAAGATGGAGATATCACCAGTGATATTGTGGTCACTGGGTTTGTTGATACGACGACTATAGGTAGTTATGTTCTTTCATACAACGTAACAGATTCGGATGGCAACAGAGCTATTACCGTTACTCGAGTTGTTGATGTTGTCTTCGAAGTAATTCCTCCTGGAGACCCTAATCCTGATCCGCGACCTGACCCAAATCCGCAACCTGACCCCAATCCAAAACCCTTTCCGTTTCCTTTCCCAAATCCATTTCCAAGTCCATTCCCGATACCCATCCCTAGTTGGATACCTTCGGCAGTAACACTTATTGGAGCTCTAACAGGAACACTAGCTCTTCTTACTTCTCTGTTTGCAAATCCATTTACACTAGGAGAACTCTTTACGTTGCCGTTTAGGTTGTGGTCGCTTTTCTTGTCATTTATCGGATTGCGAAAAAGATACACGCCATGGGGAGTGGTGTACGACTCTGTCACAAAACAGCCACTCGACCCTGCATATGTGGTGCTTACTGATAGGCAGGGTCTCGAATTGGGAACATCTATAACAGACCTTGACGGTCGTTATGGATTTTTGACACATCCAGGAACATACAAGCTTGTTGCAAATAAGACAAACTACACCTTCCCGTCACAACAACTTGCAGGACGTATAAAAGATGAGATGTACGAAGACTTGTACTTTGGAGGAGAGATAAATATTGACGAAGAAAACGCTGTCATTACCAAAAACATTCCTCTTGATCCTGTCAATTTTGACTGGAATGAGTTTGCGAAGAAAGACAAGAGATTGATGCGTTTCTATTCACGCTTCGACAAGTGGTTCTTCAGGTTTGTAAATGTTATGTACTACATTGGTTTCTTTGTGGCGATAGCTGCGCTCTTTATTGCTCCGGTTCTGTACAATATTGTTATTTTTGGAATCTACATCGCCGTTGCTATATTAAGAATCCTTGGTATTAAGCCAAAACAAAGCGGACACGTGAAAGATAAGCAGACTGGTAACCCGCTTTCTTTCGGCCTGATTCGTGTGTATGCGCCAGGTATTGATCAGCCAATCTCAAAGAGAACTACCGATGCGTATGGAAGATACTTCATGCTCGTGCCGCAAGGCGAGTACTACGTGACCTTTGATAGAAAAAACCAAGATGGAAGTTATATTCACGTCTTTACCTCAAAACTTATTAAGGCAAAGAGGGGAATAATCGCACAAGACTTCAGGGTGTAGTTCAAAGTGTTTTATCCACACAACTTGTCGCTTACAAGTGCTATAATACATAAGTAACCTATGGAGAAAAAGGCCCTTAAAGTGTTTATATACACAGCCCTCTTTGCTATATCAGCACGGCTTGTTTCCACACACACAGACGACGCACTTCTTGCTCAACACGTCACCGATGATACTCACACATTAGACCTTTCTCACGAACTCTCATTCGTTGAAACACTGGTTCGTTTTGTCTTTGCTTCACCGCGTATGGTATATGCTGCACCTTTTATCCCTGGAGAAACACTCGACCCAAACTGTTCACCAGGTGATGTTGATTGTACTGTCGACTTTGCTCCAGATGGAACTACTGGAAACATCCAATTCCAAAACTACGGACGCTTTGGTGCAACGAGCGACCTGACCTACGCTACCACCACTGGCAACTTCGGTATCGGAACCTCATCTCCATATGCAAAACTTTCTGTCGCAGGTCTTGCTGTCTTTGACTCATTCTTCGCAACTTCAACAACAGCCACCAGTACTATTGCTGGTGGTCTGTCTGTCGATGGCTTTGCAGTCACAGGAGTCGGGACGTCTACATTTGCCAACGGTATCTCTATTTCAAGTGGATGTTTCGAAGTGAATGGAACCTGTATCACAGGAGGTAGTGGAGCAAGTGACTTTCTTAGCTTGACCGACACCTTTAGTTCATTCACCGCAAACAGAATTCCGTTTACTAACGGAGCTGCAAATGCACTAACAGACTCATCTGACTTTACATTCAACGGAACGACGCTTTCTGCTCCTATTGTGAGTGCGGGGAATTTTAGTGCGACGAGTACGACGGCAACGAGTACGTTTGCTGGGGGACTCAAACTCAATCTCGCAAACTCAGGTGTTGAGTTTCAAGATGGAACCATCCAGACCACCGCAGCAGTAAACGCTAATCCTGCAGGTGGAACTGGAGATCTCCAAATCAACAACGGAGGAAGTTTTGCAACTCTTGATGGCTTAAATCTTGATATTACGGGTAATGCAAGGGGAACAGACTCGCTTGATATGCAAAGCGATAGAAGTGCCGTGACGCAAGTCGCAAGCGGTGATGCCGCAACAGCTGTTGGGTATAGGAATACTGCTTCAGGAAATTATTCCGCAGCATTTGGTTTTACAAGCACTTCTTCAGGAGCGTACTCTTCTGCTATTGGCGCATATAACACCGCTTCAATTGCCAGATCTTCAGCTCTTGGATACTTAAACACCGCCAGTGCAGACTCTTCTTCTGCAGTCGGATACTACAACTCAGCATCAGCAAACTATGGCTCTGCACTTGGTGGATACAACAGAGCTTCATCAGACCATGCTTCAGCCGTTGGATTCGGCAATACCGCGGGAGCCTCATACGCTTCAGCTTTCGGCTCAAACATCAATAACAGCACTGCAAACAGTGTCATGATCGGACCTTCTAACTCAGCCAAACTCACCATCACCGCAACAGGCGCCACCTTCACTCACGACGTTTCTGTACCAGATGAAGTATATGGAGTTGCATGGAACGGTTCACTAGAAGTGCCAACCAAGAATGCACTCTACGACCAAATCGAAACACTTAATTCTGCAAACCTTTCATACTGGGTAGATGGAGGGGGCTTCCTGTATCCAAAAGACGGAGACTACGCTGCTGCTCCGTACTTTAACGCTACCTCAACTACAGCCACCTCTACCTTCGCACATGCTCTGAACATGACAGGGCAGATTGCAGTGGGTGATCTCTCATATGCACCGGGAAGTAATGCAAGTGCGTTTGGGTATCAAAACTCTGCTGCGGGAGACTATTCTTCAGCATCTGGATACTACAACACCGCTTCAGGACCAAGAACATCAGCTGTTGGATATTTCAACACCGCTTCGGGGGCAAATTCTGTAGCTTTTGGATACTCCAACACAGCTTCAGGTGTAGGTGGTACATCAGCTTTTGGAACTAGCAACACCGCGTCAGGAACATATTCTTCAGCTTTTGGATACGCTTCCCAAGCCACCTCAACCAACTCAACTGCCGTAGGTCGCTCAGTTCTCGCAGGAGGCGGCACCGGAGCTTCAGCCTTTGGATATCTCTCTGCTGCACATGGGCAGAATTCGACGTCTGTTGGTTATGATAATGAGGCTTCGGGAGGCAATTCTTCAGCTTTTGGATACCTCAACACCGCTTCGGGAACCTTCTCTTCAGCTTCTGGATACCGCAACACTGCTTCGGGATCACTCTCTTCAGCCTTTGGATATCTCTCCCAAGCCACCTCAACCAACTCAACTGCAGTAGGTCGCTCAGTCCTC
>Ga0306869_1000711_pt1 | contig 14345 bp, 17 predicted proteins | sample AntRauTorckE6833_FD_190421 | JGI IMG/M metagenome (GOLD analysis project Ga0306869, IMG submission 190421) | Saline lake microbial communities from Rauer Islands, Antarctica - Metagenome Torckler E6 #833 (v2) (version 2) | ecosystem: Environmental > Aquatic > Non-marine Saline and Alkaline >... | reverse complement strand
GACCAATCATAAGCTTGGCTTCAGTCCCAACCGCCAACACTTTATTATCGTCAGACACCGCGACCACTGACGGTTCATTAAGCACAATCCCTTGCCCGGGCACGAATACCAAGATACTGGTCGTACCAAGGTCAATACCGATTTTGGGCGTGAAGTTAGGAAAGAGTGACATAGTTGTAAATAGACAGTCAGTGTAGCAGATAGGCGGAAAAACAAAAGATAGAAAAACGCCCGCGCATGGTGCGGGCGTTATGGTCAGTGGACCACCTTGGTGGTGATATTGAACCTAGTCTTATGACCGCAGTTCGGGCATAGAACTGGGACATCGATGCTCACAGCGTCGGTATCGTCGGAATCGCCAAGACCATCCAGGTCGTCTTCTGGCAACTCATCAGCGTCCACCTCTTCGAGATAGAGTGGCACATACGGCCGCGTGATCATTTCGGAGTTGCTGGTGTTCGAAAGAGCGTTCATTTTTTTTATCCTTCCATTTTTGGATACAAGTATTATACATAATAATAGTAGTATGTCAATGTTTATAAATCACCCACCACATAGCAGATATGCTATACTGCTGACATGAAAACTGAAACGAACATTGGGCGTAGGATCGCTGATCTGCGCGAATCACAGGGACTGACTCAGTCAGGCTTAGCTGCCAAAATTAAAAGCACCCAAAGCGCTGTGGCGCGGATGGAATCGGGGCGACAAAATGTCTCCGCTGAAATGCTAGCCAAAATTAGTAAGGCCTTGGGTAAAAACCTGGTCACCCTCTCCCCTGGGACCATGAACCTCCAGATTGAGGGTGGCCATAAACTATCGGGGACCGTTGTGACCAACACCAGTAAAAATGGTGCGGTGGTGCTGCTCTGCGCTGCGCTCCTGAATAAAGGCAAGACTACTATCCATAAAATGCCTCGTATCGAGGAGGTGTATCGGCTGACCGAGGTGCTTGAAAGTATTGGGGTGAAAATCGAGTGGACTGGCAGTACTATCACCCTGACTCCACCCAAGATATACGACCTCCAATCAATCGATGTTACCTCGGCTAAGCGTACGCGCAGTATTGTGATGTTTATTGGCCCGCTAATTCACCATCTCAATAAATTCTCGCTCCCGCAGTCTGGTGGTTGCAAGCTTGGCTCCCGCACTGTCCGTCCACACTTTTTTGCGCTTGAGCACTTCGGGGTTGATATACAAGTAACCGAAGACGCCTACAATGTTTCGTATCAAGCCAAACAACCCAAAGAAATCATCCTCTATGAGTCAGGTGATACCGTAACGGAAAATACGCTCCTTGGTGCCGCCCTCTCGCCTGGCGCCACCACGATTAAGTACTGCAGCGCCAACTATATGGTGCAGGAACTCTGTACGTTTCTAGAAGCTGTAGGTGTACAAATCGACGGTATCGGAACCACCACTTTGACCGTACACGGTATCGAGGAGATCAACCAAGACGTTGAATACACCCTGAGCGAAGACCCAACCGATAGTATGTTCTTTCTCGCGGCGGCGGTTGTGACCCATTCCAAAATCACCATTGAACGGTGTCCGATTGAGTTTCTGGAACTTGAACTACTAGTACTTGAAAAAATGGGTTTGAAGTATAAAAAGAGTAAGGTGTATATCAGTACCAACGGCCGGACGAAGCTAGTCGATCTAACCGTACTACCGTCCAAGCTCAGTGCCTCACTCGAAAAGATTCATTCACGCCCGTACCCTGGTATCAACGCCGACAACCTACCCTTCTTTGCTGTCATTGCCACGCAGGCCGACGGTCAAACCCTCATCCACGACTGGATGTACGAAAAGCGCGCGATTTATTTTACCGAGCTCGACAAACTCGGTGCAGAAACTGTGCTCGCGGACCCGCACCGCATCTACATCACTGGACCAACTGCTCTGACTGCCGCTGAGCTCGTCTGCCCGCCGGCACTCCGCCCGGCTACTATCCTTTTGATTGGTATGCTCGGTGCCAAAGGCGACTCGATCCTACGCAACATCTACAGCATCAACCGCGGGTATGAGAAACTGGTAGAGCGACTAACAGAGCTAGGTGCTGAAGTTGACTACTTGGAAGAGTTCTAAGTAGCATCGATCTAGACGTGCGCACCACACCACAGACAGTGATCAAAAAGAAAATAGCTTATCATATATGATAAGTTATTTTTCTTTTGTGAGATTGACTATTTGGAGGAATTCTAGTTAGTTAATGTAAGTGCAATCTAGGTTCAAGGAGGGATCTACATGGAAAATCCATCCAGCTGGAATCAGACTGGAAAAATTGTTGAACTTGGCTTAAAGGGCTTCTGGTCGTCAGCTGAAACTCAGCGAGAACGAGCAATCTTTTTAACGGGTATGCTGTACTGCGCCGGTTACTTTACCGACAAGGCAACAGTTGCAGGAGTAATCGAATCAATCAATATGAGCTTATCAACCAATTCGGGTGCTAAGTTTGCAACAATGGTTCAAGCTATAGTGACTGAGCTCCACGCACAAAAGCTTATGCGTGACGCATGAGTTAGGCAGCCATACATAATTGGCTGCTTTTTTCTTTACCTACTCAATTTTGCTATACTACCCACATGCACGTTATCGTCGTCACTCCCCTATTGCGTGGTACTACGCTTGAATCGTTGTCGTATTTCTCGAGTGTACCGTATGACATTGGAAGTTTTGTGCAGGTACCAATTCGTGGCAAGACTCAGTCAGCGATCGTAACAAACGTTCGTCCGGCAGCCGCGAGCAAAACAGCTCTCAAGGCAGCCACCTTTTCGCTGCGCAAACTCCCCCAGCAAGAAAACACCCGCGCTCTGCCAATCAGTTTGCGCGACGCAGCTGAACGATTGTCTAAAGTGTATCCCGCAGCCATCGGTGCGATTTTATATCAACTACTCCCGCCAGACGTTCGCAATGGCAGTCGACCATACCCCGTCAGTGAGGTAAATGAGCAAGCTGAAGATACCGTTCCGCAGGTCCTCACCGCTAAAGCAGACGAACGGTTTTTAACCTACCAAAGCCACATCCGTAGCCAGTTTGCCAAACGAAAATCTGTCTTATTTGTGGTGCCAACAGCGGCGTATATCCAGAGCTCGGCCGCGACCCTATCAGCGGGGATTAAAGACCGGGTAATCACCCTCTCACCATCGATGACCAAAGCTGCGCGTGACAAGGCGTATACCGCCATAGAAGATACACAAATGGCCAAACTAATCATCACCACCCCGGCCTATGCGTATATCGAGCGCGCTGATTGCAACACCATTATCATCGAACACAGTGGCAGCACTCACTACGTGGCACGAGTACGACCATACCTCGACCACCGAGAAGGCCTCAAAGCCTTTGCAATTGCTTGTGGTCGCCAGATTATCCTGGGTGATACTGTTCCCGCTACCGAAGACGAATACAAACGCCGCGAAGACATCTACACCACATTCAATGAACCCGTCAAACGGATGGCGTTCGAATCCCCACTGTCGATTATTACCCAGCAAGATAGAGCCAAGCCGGATGTACCGTTCCAACTGTTTTCAGATGACCTCGGTTACGCTGTAAATCGGGCGCTTGAGGGCAAGGGACGAGTATTTTTATTTGCCGCGCGGCGCGGCCTTGCGCCGGTAGTTGCCTGTATTGACTGCAGTCATATCTTCCGGTGCCCTGATTCTGGCACTCCGTATTCGTTGATGCGCACCTATAATGACGTCCAGGAAGAAGAACGGTGGTTTGTTTCAAGTACATCCGGACGTCGGGTCAAAGCGGCAGACGTTTGCACTAACTGTGGTTCGTGGCGTCTGCGCGAACGTGGTATCGGCCTACAGCAAGTCGCTGACGAATGGAAAGAACAGTTTCCCCACACCGACTTAACAGTCATCGACCAGGCCACCGCCAAAACCCCGAGAGACGTCCACAAACAAGCTCAGGACTTTTTTAAAAAACAATCAGGTGTCTTAATCGGCACCCAAGTAGTGCTACCGTATCTCAAACATGGGGTGGCTGTCAGCGCGATTGTATCACTCGATGCGGCACGCAGCATTCCTACCTGGCGAGCGGATGAATCGTTGTTTCGTCTGTTATTGACCCTGCGCGAATCGACGAGCCAAGAGCTGATCGTCCAAACCCGAACCGAGACCGACAACCTACTCAACTACGCCACCAAGGGTGCGATCGAGCGATTTTACGATGACGAGATTGAGTTACGCCAAATGGTGCAATACCCGCCAATCTGCACCTTTATCCTCCTGACCTGGGCTGGTAGCGCCGAAGCCAGTAACAACGCCGAAGCTCTCATTACCAACACCCTAAAGCTCGAGCAGATTCAGTGTTACAACCACCCCCACTCGACAAAAGCCAAAGTCATGCGCCACGGCCTCATCCGCCTCAACCCCGAAGACAAAGCCGCCTACATCGACACCCTCGACCGCCTACGCACCCTACCACCCTACGTCAAGATTGAAGTAAATCCCGAGAGGATTGTCTGATATTGACTTTTACAACAATTTATGCATAATACATATACCCCACATTCGCAGGGTTTGATGCGAAAAAACCAGGAGTCACAAGATGGCACGAGGTTTCAAACAAACGGTTCTTTTCATTTCGAGAGCCTACTACCACGGAGGAGATGGGCTCGAAGACCTAGGTCTGAGGATCTTCTACAGCATGGAAGAATACCAAAGACAAGCAACCGAGGAAGGTTGGGACCAGAGAGAATCACACAAATCTTCATGGTCCGTCAGACCGAGAGAAATCTCGTGCCGGATCCCCAGCAATAAGTTCTGGAAGATTGCCGAGCAAGCACTATCGATTGAGGATATATTTATCCCACTCGAAGAGGCTGCTACCATCAATAAGTTGCACTGGTAAATGTAGGGCCGCCACACACTCTAGTCAGAGCTGTGTGAACGGCTCTTTTCTTTTATCTAATCACCAAGACGAGTGGTCGAGCACTCCGCAACGCTATTCTTTAGTGAGGACCAGGGTGAGTCTCAGTACTACTGACCATGAAGTCGTGTATGGTCCTTTATTTACTTATCTACTGGACTCTACTTCTCTTTTCCCGTATATTTTACGTACTACTTATGGCCAAACTAGTCCCTGAAAACCACCCTGCATTGCACACCATGGCGGAGGAAGTCACCCCTGAAGAATTTGCGGATGGTACGGTGGCCAAGATCGTCAAAGACCTGCGCGCGGCGATCAAAACCTACGACGTCGACGGCTACGCCGCGGTGGCTATTGCTGCGCCTCAGATCGGGGTCAGCAAGCGCATTTTCATCACCCAAGACGAATCAAAAGATCGCGAGGACAGGCTGCCATCACTCGTAGCCATCAACCCACGCTTCATCAAAACATCTAAAAAAATGCAAGAAATGGGCGAAGGTTGTCTATCGATCCCCGACACCTACGGTATAGTCGCACGACACAAAAACGTCACCATGGAAGCGACTGATGAAGACGGTAATCTCTACACCCGCGGTGCTGGTGGGCTCTTTTCTACCATCTTGCAACACGAGTATGACCACCTCGATGGCATCCTCTTCCCCGATCGAGCCACCAAAGTCTGGACTAAAGGTAATGAGCCAGAGGGCTACGAAAGCTAATATGACTACAACAAAACCACGTATCGCATTTTTTGGTGGTGAACCACTTGGTGTACCGGTATTAGAAGAACTCTATCTCACCGGCATTACACCCGACCTGGTTGTCGCTAGCCCTGACAAACCGGTCGGCCGCAAACAAGTCATCACTCCCCCGCCAGTGAAAGTCTGGGCGCAGGAGAAAGGGATCGAAGTCTATCAACCAGAATCGTACAAAGGTGACGCAGCAGATGCAGTCAAAGAAAGGTTATCGTCTGACGACTGGGACGTATTTGTTGTCGTGGCCTACAACCACATATTGCCACAATGGTTACTGGATATCCCCAAGCACGGCGTCATCAATCTGCATCCATCGATGTTGCCGTTCTTGCGCGGCGCGAGCCCGATCCGAACTGCAATCAAAGACGACCTACGCGACCAAATTGGGGTTACGATTATGCAAATGGATGCAAGTATGGACACGGGACCAATCCTCGATCAAATGCCAATGATTATTGCCGACGAGAACTGGCCAGTACCCGGACCCGAACTAGACTTAGCACTAGCCCGTATGGGCGGCGCGATGCTCGCGGATGTGTTGCGTGAATACCTGGCCGGAGAAATTATGCCCCAAGACCAAGACCACACCATGGCAACCTACTGTGGTCGACTCAGCAAAGTCGACAGCGAACTAGACATCAACCCCCGCAAACTCCCCACCAGCAACAAAGCGTACCAAGCTTGGCTCAAAATCAATGCGTTTGCAGGCATTGGTGGTACCTGGTTTAAACACGATGGCAAACGCATCAAAATCAAAGAGGCGGAGTTTTCGATGGGAAAACTCCGCCTCATTACCGTCGTCCCCGAAGGGAAACCAGCTGTTGATTTTGCGACCTGGCATCAAGCCCAGTGCAAATCATGACGCCATACCGATTCTGCCCGGCGACGCCGGTACTCTTGGTAGGTAGTCTCTTGCAACTGACGCTTGAGTGACACACTAGCTTGTTTGACAGCTTTTTCAAACCGAGACGCTATGGCTACCGTCATGTATGAAGAATGTGCCGTCTGACACTTTACCGACAAGAAATATTTACTGTTCTCGCCTTGGGCGGATTCTTGTCGCACGACCACATCAAAGTGGATATCACCCGGTTGACCGTTGAAGCGACCAAGCGGAGACAGTGTGTGTATTAGTAATGTTCGACGTTGTTTAGTTAGCTCTACATTTGTTGTACGTGTGCTTAAGGTTGGAGCATGCATACACAAAATATTTAACTTAATAACAAAACGTACGTCAGCGCGGGATTGAATTCGGCCATCCTCTTTAGAGCAGAAGTGCACCAACCCACCTTTCATACACAATAGTACTCCTATGTGGAGTACTATTTTTAATAAAAAACAGTTTTAGTATTTGTCAAATTATGACTTGCTACGTTCCCTGCCGTGGCGCGCTGCTTGCTAGTTCTGTTTCGAGATCAAATTTTTCATCGCACGTCCAGCCTTTTTGCCAAGTGAATCTTTTTTACTCTTGGTCCGGCGGAGCTTTTTATCAAGCTCATCACGCACTTCATCTACCGCTGCTTCGAAACTTTCTTCGGTGGCATCTGCCCGATACATATCGCCATCAACTTGTAGGTTGGTGGAAAAACGGAAGATTGCACCTTTTTTGTTGGCAGCGACCTTGTCGAATTCAGCGTCGCAAATAATTGACTGATCAGCAGCGATGAATTTTTTAAGGGTAGCGAGTTTTTGCTCAGTTATGTCGCTCAACTCTTGGGCTTCGGCGTGATTATTGTACTTGAAGTTAATGTTCATTGTTTTATCTAATTATGAAATAAGATAGACCTGCTTCTTCTCTGCGTCTGATGTTATCCCTCACACGCTACGCACGTGGCAGCTGCGCCAGCATTGTGCACTCGCGGCTTTTTGTCTGTAGCTGTCCCTGCGTACTGATCTCGAATATAGTCGATAATGTCGTTTGATTCGTACATTGCAACATCTTTTTCGGTATCTACCAGATATGGCACCTGACGCTTTCCACCTGTAGCAATCAATTCCTCCGTCAGTGCTTCATCTCCTTCGATATCTTTTAAGTCGAGTGTAACCGCGAGGTTATCTGCCATCCCTATTACTCGTTGGCAAAATGGGCAAGATTCTTTGTAGTACAAGCTAAGCATGTTTGGTCAATTATTTTCTAATTCCTCTACAGTATACTACGAAATCACCAAGCTGGATATTTCAGTCAGGCAAAAGAAAACAGGCGGCCTGGCGGTCGCCTGTTGTTTTGTTACGCACAAACCCAGTCTGTGAAAGGCTTATGGCCCATCCGAATTCGATCTTCGACCAAAAACCGGCTGTACTGAATGTTGTCAGACACTTTTACAACATCAAGACCCATTGAAGCGGCCATTTTGTCGTGCGGGTTGGGCACGATTTGGAACACTCCACGAGCCCGCTTGGTCTCTGTATTGCGAATGAGTTGACCAGACTGGTCAACGTGCATAATCAGGCCGTCGCGGCCACCATATGATTCACAATCAGCAATTTTGATCATCTTTTTCACCACACCTGGAACTTTCTTTTCCAGTGGCTCAAAGACGGTTGCAATCATCGCCTCGATTTGGTCTGTCTGCTGTACTGGATCTAGCGAAAGTTCGCTATTTTCCAACATTTCCGCGTTTGCGTTTCCAGCGAACAAAGTCGCTGCAAGGGCAAAAGCAGAAGTTAAAGAACGTAGTTTCATCGAGTATTTCCTTTATGTGTTCGATTGACTTCCTCTTCCCTGGCGCTATGACGCATTGGCAGGCAATTTCTTTCACAGGCTACACCAGCACTGGAAGTCAGCACGTTACACCTGTATAAATGGATGTAAACAAAATATAAAAGTTGCTACCTGCTAGTTTTCAGACATACAAAAAGCGCCCCGTTGGGGCGCTTTTTGCTGGTCTGACTGACTACGCAGCTGCTTCGTCATCTGCTGCTGGTGCAGCATTGTCGTTGGCAGCTTCTGGTGTAGCAGCTCCTTCTTCTAGTAGAGATACCTTTACGGCGTTTGGTCCTTTTGGACCTTCTCCAACTTCGAATTGTAGCTTGTCACCTTCTCGTAGGTCGTCAAATGCAACGCCTACTAGCTCGTTCACGTGGAAGAATAGATCCTTGTCTGATCCTTCTTGTGTGATAAATCCGTACCCGTTATTAAGTCGGGCGATAGTTCCTGTGTTCATAGTTCTTGTTTTAACAATATAATAATCTCAAACCTTTTTTGAGACTGCCTAAACATTAACCTGCTTAACACAATCGATTTGAACTTATATAATACACGTTTTTCATCGAAAGTCAATCAAATATCCTGAATTCTCACTTGCAGTGCGACATACCCGCCGTTCGACATGACCACCCTACCCTTAGCGAGTCATCGCAAACGCAACCCAAATACCCAGTATAGAACCGAGTGCACTAAACAAGATCGACGCAAATGAGAAGTATCCGGCACCCCAGATAGTTGGCACGTATCCCCCAAGCCAGCCTCCGATTATAGCCAACAGCCAGATCATTCGTTTTGATTGCATACTTCTAGTATAACAAAGCGAAACTGACTAGTGCTGCAGTGCCAAGTAGTCGTCGACCTAGTAGTTAGCGCCACGTCGCAATCGGGTAAACCACCAGCCGGCACCCAAGATCACTAACGCAACCAGAGCAAACGGCCAGTAGTTCCGATTATTCTGGTCTGAATCAGAAGCATCGACTGCTGGCGGTGTATCGGCTATTGGCTGTGACCTAGTGGTAGTAGTGAGGGTTGGGATGTTCGGCGCGTTCGCTTCGCGAGCAAGCTTCATGGCATCGAGCTGCGCCCGGTATTCTTCATACGTGAGGTGGGCTCCCTTGCCTCCGGTACTCGCTCCGGCAACCGACGGGGTTGGTTGGAAGATATTCCCCTGAATAAACGGCTGGCTATCCGCAATCCCTTCAACCAAACCAGCTGGAGTAATTGCAAACTGCAGTTCCCCACTCACGGTAAAATCATCATCGATGTCCTCTCGTGAAGCTACTCGACACAGGTATATACCCGATGAAAGATCAGTAAAGTCTACGCTATGGGTACGTACAGTAGCGGTGTCTTCAGTAGACGCAAATGTGTAACCAAAAAATCGTGCGTCTGGATCTAAGGTAAACGGACCATCATCCTCATTCCCGCAGACAGCATAGCTCGTAGCTGAACGATTAGTATCCCAAGTCAGCCGAGCGGTCGTATCATCTACCACCTCGACTGATTCGTTAAACAGTGAGAAGTTCGAACCGCCTCCACCGCCTCCACCTCTGCTAATCGTTGTATCATTCACCATTTCCCCACCAGAGAACCCAATCAGCAAATCAAACCGCAACTCAGCCTGCTGATACGCGTTACCAACGGCCGGATTCAAAAACGCAGTGAACTCGTAGGTCTGTGATGATTGTGCCGGTAGTGCACCTAGCGCAACCTCTCCCCAATCAAACAGATCGCTAAAGGTTGTATCGGCATACACTTGTGCTCCTGAGGTCACAGCGACTTCCATCACATCAGCCAAACCATCGGAAGAAGTATTTTCTAGACTAAAAATCACCTCTTCTGCATCTGGTCCAGTATTGGTCACGATCACGGTTCGAGTTACCGCATCACCAGGAAGCACATTGGCATTTACAAATAATGGCGCCGCTTCAAAGGTCACCTCCAGTGCAGCGTACGCCACATACGGCACAAATACACCTAGCAACACCAGACTTAGGAGAATACTTCTTAGTTGTTGAGGGTAAGCAAGTGACATATTTATTCGGTTTCAGTTTCAGATTCATCTACTTCTGGTTTTGTTGCTTCGGGTTCTTTTGTTGGTTCGGATTGCGGTTCTGGTTCAGGATCTACATGTAGCTCGAGGTCTGTTTCAACCTGTTGTTCTGGTTCTACTGCTTCAGGCTGCTTCGCAGCTGGTTGCTCTTCTTCCGTTACTTCTTCATCTGACACAGGCTCAAACACCTCCTCGGGCGAGGATTCTACAGTTGGTTCTGCTTCAGGATCTTCTACTGGTTCTAGTGATTCTTCCGACTCTGCTGGTGGTTTTGGATCAATAACCTCGGCTTCGTCTGCATGCTCCAGTGGTGGTTCGACTGAGTCTGGCTTTGGTTTTGCTTCATCCGCCGACTCATCAGGATCTGTTCCGTTCGCAGTTTCGCCGTCACCAGCTGGCAGCGCTGGGTCTACTGCGGATGGTGCTGAATCAGCTTTGACTGGCTCTTTTTTATCCGGAGTGGCTGTGTCTAGTGGTGCGGGATCGTCATTTGTCGGCTCAGCGGCTTTTTTGGTCGGGGTTGCTGTCGGGTCGTCTAATGACATACGCGCACCGGCCACCTCACCTTCAGCTGTGACTGAAGTGGCCAGCTGCAGCTCTGGCAGATCGGCAGCAGTTATCTCTACCTGGTACTCAACCGTGTCGTGATACCCAGTCCCTTTATTCATATTCTGCTGCCAGGCTGTCACGGCCACCGTTGCGGTACAGGTCTCCCCTACAGTTAATACACTAGGATCAATCAACGAAAACGTTAATTCATACGCACCAAATGTCGTCTGCTCGAGCGTGTTAAACGCGCCCAGTACCGACTGTTCATTGACCGAACCATTATTTGCCTGCAGCTGGATGTTATCGCAAAAATCTAACTCACCCGCCACCTCCACCACCACCGCATCAAACGCCGCAGGTACGCTCGCGGCTGTCGTGTCTACCACCAAAGTCGTACTGGAGACTGGTTGATTTACTCCCAACGTGATGTCGGATTGTAGCAACGCTGTATCTAACTGCAGCTCAGAGGCTTGAAACTCTTGTTGTGAAGAAGTTTCAGTATCGGTAAAAAAGGCTGAGGCGGAAACTGGCAATAGGAAAAGACCCAGCGCAACGCACACGAGCAAGCTACTCTTTAATTGTATATATAAAATATTACTCATCAGACTGTTCTTTTTTACGGTTTCTGAACTCCCTCACAATACTTCCCGCTTCTTCCACAAAAATCATCAGAGCAGGTACTCCAATCAACAACACAAACCCCAGCGGCTGCCGCGCAAAATCAAGCAAGTATCCTAAATACGGAATCGACAGTATCACCCGCCCAAGAATCTGCCCGGGGGTGACTGGTTCGATATCGCTTTCATTGTTGGCGTCCCCTTTGGTGTAGTACACCAACTCCCCTTGCTGCAGACCATCAGACATAATGCGGTGCGTGGTCGGGATGTCTGACCCGTCAGTGGTAAAGGTGATGACATCATCCACGCTGTACTGCTCCTCTTGCTGGGTCACCACCAGCGAACCGGTAGTTATAGCTGGCTCCATCGAACCCGACTGCACAATCCGGGCTTGGTACCCCGGGATTAATGAAGTCTGTACCATCACCAACAAAAGCACTAACGCAAACGCGGTGGTGACTAAGGTGTAATACAAGATTTTGCTAAACATGGCTCAATTTCAGGACATTCAGTCCTGACTGCGAGTGTGCACGCGGCACACCCGAGGGTCAGAACTGAATCTGCAACCTACACACCATCTCCATCTCCTGGAAGCGGCATACCGCAAGTATAATCCTCATTATTTCGCGTCTGAATCGCAAAGAATTGTAGGTCTGCGAGAAAGGCATCGGTCTGAGTTTGGTTGATGTCTGGCACTGCACCATCACAACTAAACGAATTCTCGTCAGTAGTCATATCTCCCATACACCACTCGAGCAACAAGTATTTGGTTGCACCAGGTGCTACTGGTGGCTCGCTTGAATTACTATCAGCGTAGGTAATTGCCCCCAGTCCACTCGCAAGCGTTGGTGCAAATAGTGGCGCTAGTTTATTTCCCGCCGCATCAGCGTACCAGCCTGCTACTGTTAGAAATTCACCCATTTCACCAAGGGCTGGTGTCACGTCTCCGGCCGCAATTTCTGGAGCAAGATTGGTGTTTTCAACCTCTGCTTGATCGGTAACGTTGAGACACATGTACGCTTCGTTGGTTTCAACGTGCAATGAAATCAGGCTGGTTCCACTGTCCTGCGGTTTGACGTCTTCAAAGGTAAAGAAGGTCTCGGTAGCAAGGTCTTTTTTGTCCCATAACTCACAATATCCACCTGGTGTGTCGTCGTACCCAGCTTCGCAATCAAGCGCGGTCACCACCACATCATCGAGCAATCCACCAAAGGTATTGACCGTACCGTCGTAGGCAAAGCGGATGGTGGTAGTGGTATCATCAGCTACAAATTCGTACGTGTAAGTAGCCCAATCAATCGGACCAGTTCCAGTGTTGATAGTATCGGTAAAGACCGTACTACCTGGGCTGACAACCGCTACTTCTAGTTTGATACCACTACCAGCCGCTTCCCCTTGTGGTCGTGGCGAGTGCGCAAAGCTCAGTCGATACCGTTCGCCAGGGGTAGTCGCGATAGATTGTGAGATAGTCGTTGCTGGGTTTGGTTCATCACCATCAAGCTCGACGTGCTGCTGCCCATCAGCTGACGCAAATGCATCACGTTGCACTTCCACGACCGATCCAGCCTCCAGTGTCCAGTCTGAAATCGAGGTAAAAAACTCGTGACTACCACTATTAGCAGTAACCAAGTCTTCTTCAAAACTTCCGTTTTCAATCAGGTTACCCCCGGTCGGTGTACAGTTCTCAGCACACAGCTCGCCATTATAGCTAGCGGCCGAGTGATCGATCGTCAGATCGATACTGCCGGCGGTAAAGACGTTACCAGCTGATACTTCCGTATCGCTAAAGAACGCTCCGGTTCCAGCGGCAGTCACCCCCGCCACGACAAGGAGCATTAAGGTACTTTGAATAATTCGTTTGGTGTTCATAGTTAGTTTTTGAGTTATTTTCTGATAATTACAGACCGATTCAGTTCTGACCTCGGGTGGCGAGCGTATCTCACCAACCGTTCGTCAAATCTCAATTAGATTTAAAGTAGTTTTTCGTCCTTTAATCAAGATCTAGTTGGTGGTAGAAAACTTAAAAGTGTTTTTTGTTCCAAAGTAGGCACCATCAGAGTCTGGTGAGTCTGGAACAAACGTAGAACCAAACATGCTACCCCACGAACTTCCTACCATGTCTTCTAGAACTAGGTAGAAGTCAATACCTTCATTATCTTCAATGGCATCAGCAGCAGTACTTACATCGGTTACAAAGTACATTGTCCAAGTACCGGTGTTACCAGTCTGGTCGTAATCGACGTACACTCCGGCAGCATTGTAGTCAGATGCCACTCCACCGTAAGGATCAGCCTCATCGGCATACAAGGTAAATTCAGGTAAAGTACCCTCTAAACTGTGATCGACTTCTAGCGACGCTAGGTCACCAATTGGATCTTCAGCGGTCACTTCCAGCACGTAAGCTGAAGTGAAACCAGTACCAAGAGCTTCCTCTACGGCTGTACCAGCTAAATTATCAGCGTCGACTGGTGTCCACGCCAAAGCTGAATCACTATCAGCGGCGCCAAGTACCCCTGCACTATCAGTTGCTCCTTGAACGGCTGTTACAAGTGGTAGGTGGTCAGCAGCATCAGCTGGTGTGTATACTGGCTCACCATTTTCTGTTGTTAGTTGATCACAGGTAAATCCACTATTGTTTCGAGTCTGAATAGCATAGAACATCAAGTCCGCTGCAAAACTTCCGTTTTGAGCATCGTTGTACTCAATACTTCCATCTCCATAATCACAACTCACCAATCCAGTTCCATCAACGTTGGCTTCACCGAAACAGTAATCTACTC
>Ga0306869_1000710_pt1 | contig 14349 bp, 15 predicted proteins | sample AntRauTorckE6833_FD_190421 | JGI IMG/M metagenome (GOLD analysis project Ga0306869, IMG submission 190421) | Saline lake microbial communities from Rauer Islands, Antarctica - Metagenome Torckler E6 #833 (v2) (version 2) | ecosystem: Environmental > Aquatic > Non-marine Saline and Alkaline >... | reverse complement strand
TCAGATAGACCCGATAGACTCGATTCATGATTGTTGTGGTGTTGATATGCATGGTGATTATTGTTGTTTGGCTTGTATCTCTTTTTTTGCTCTGTGAAGGCGAGTGCGGACTACGTTTTTGCTTACTCCAAGCTCTTGTGCGATTTCCGCACCACTCTTCCCTTCTAGATAAAATTTTTTCAGAGGGGTCCTGAAGATGTCCGGAAGTTTTGAAAGATACGAAACTATTTCGTCGAGATCAACTTTTCTTTTGATTTCTTTTGCCTCAAGATTGTCTGGCAAGACACTGAGCATCTCGTCAGATAAACCGCCAACCACGCCAGCACGTTTTTGCTTGCTGTAGCTTGTAAGGCATGTGTTTATAAGAATCTTGTATGCCCATGATGAGAACTGCGCACCTTCTTGTTTCTGGAAGCTGTTCCCTTTTGTATATATTTTTACAAAAGTGTCTTGTGCGGCATCCACAGCATCTTGTTCATTTTTTAAAATACTTTTACTTTTTCTCAAGAACGCTTGTTGGTATCTATCTACCAATACTTCAAAATACATTGGTTGGTCCAATGAGAGAGCGAGCAATTCTTCATCTGTCTGAGCATCAAGATCGTGCATATATAAAGTGTACTACGAAAGAAGTAATTACCGAGGAATACCGGCAAGAGACGTATGTCCCCTCCGGCTCTCCCTGCCCGTACACTCGTAAGAGTGTCTTCGGGTCTTGATTATGGTAATTCGACCTCCTTCATTTATATACAACCCATAGGGTTGGAGAAATGTTACAAAGATATAAAAATATTTTAACTCACCCACTCCTTAACAATCTCAATTGCTCCCAACACAACATCTTTGGTTACTTCCCAGGCAATATAAAAATTGTTGATAAGAAATGCCCAACCGATGACCACCATGCTCCAGACTTTGCTTGCAAAGTTACGGAACTCTTCCTGACTGACATAGTCGATAACATCAAATTCAAACAAGAATCTCAAAACGAGAAGTCCGATGACAACCAAAATAATAAGTTTTATGAAGCCTGCTTCTTCCGTTGTGTTTTTTTCTTTTGACATTTCTAAAAACTAAGCACTAATAACTAAAAGCTGTTTTTTTATTGTGGCAAGAATCCCATTGGATCAAGATATGCCTCACCGGCTGCTACTGGAATTCTGACATTTTGTAATGCGCATGCTGATGAGCCGCCTCTATCCCCTAGCCCAACAACTTGGACACCTTCTCGAGCGAAAGCTGTGAGGTGTAAATGCGGACCCGTACTATATCCGGTGTTACCACTATATCCGATGATGCCACCCCTATTAACCGTTTGTCCTGGGGTTGCACTGATACTTGAGAGATGGGCGTAGAGTGTTGAGAGTCCATTTTCGTGATCAACAAGAACCCACTTTCCGTATGAGAGACAGCGCCCAACATCTGTATTTCCTGTTGCTCGCACTACACCAGCAGCTGCTGATTTGAGGGCAGTTCCTGTCGGTAGACCAAAGTCGACACCGTTATGGGTTCCTGAGGCGTAGAGTCTACCTGAATCTGCGGTTCGACCGAATTGCTGGGTAATTCTACTAAAAGGTTCGTATGAACCTGTATCAAACGGCCAGGCAAGTGCGCCAGAGCCTCGTTGTGGAATAGAATTTGGATCAAGGATGAACTGTAATTTCGATTCAAGATCTTCAAGGTCTCGTTCGAACTGTTCTCGAGCTGCGCGTTTTTGGGAAAGAATATCTTGATATGTGTCTTCTTTGTTCTGTGTCTCATCTAGCAAAGAGTCTTTCTGTTGTTTGGTGGCATCAACTGCTTGTTTTTGGTTTGAGAGGTTTGAACGAAATTCTTGCAACTCTTTTTTCTGATCTTCGTTCTCAGAGACACGTTGTTGCAGTGCAAATTTGAGACCCTTAAGATTTTCAACAGCTTTTTGGATGCTCTCGTTCAGGCTATTTATTTCTGATATCTCACTCCAGAATTCTGCAAGATTGTTCTGATTAAGAAGCATCTCAATAATGGATGTATTTTCGCGATCTGAAAGTTCTATGAGTGTGCCAGCAATAGCGTCCTTGCTTTTGTCGATACGATTTTCTTTATCGATAATTTCGTTTGCTAGCTGTTCGATGGTCAGGTTTGTTTTTGAAATTTGGTTTTCCGTTCGGGAAATATCGGTAGAGAGTTTTTTTCGAGCTACGTTGATTTCATTGATGGCGTTTTGAAGTGTCTGTTTGTCTGCGCCAATGGTTAAGAGTTCTTTTTCATATACGCGGATTTCTTCATCAAGTTTTTCAATTCGAGCGTTGTATTCATCTATCTGTCCACGTAGTTGTGTGGCGCTTTGAGCAGAGACAAAAAACGATCCTACGAAAGTGGTAGCTCCAAGAAGTACAAGAGTCAATAGTATCTTTTTGAACATATATTGTGCTTAAGTATACCATCCGTTTTTGTGTCTTATGCTGGAAATACATTGACATTACGATTAAAAATCTGTATGGTTCGTTTTAGAAACGTTCGTGCCACACCAACATCATACCTAGCTTATAAAGGAATAATAAATGAGTTTTTTAAGGAGCCTCGTTTTTCTTGTGTTTAATACTGAATACAGGAGACGGTGGCGAATACGATTGATTGAAGGAAGGCTTCAAAGGGTCAAGATTAGAATTCTTGAGATAAAGCATCAGAATCGACGTTTTAAGGAAATGAGATCGATTCCAGAAAATGATATTCGTAAAAATGATATCTATATCGGGAGTCTCAGAAAGAAAAAAAGTGCCTTAAAGGAAAAGCTCGCGAAACTACAACCGAAGTCGGCATAATGAAAGGAGTCCTGTTATGGGAGTATTCAAAGCTGTGGAGGTGAGAGTTCGTACTTCCAGATATCCAGACTTGGTTGGAGAAATTAAGGATCGTGGACATGATCCTGACACCTGCACAATTATTGCTAACGATGACAACACTCTCTGTATCACAGCTGAAGATGGTAAAGTACCCTTCTTGAAAATTCACGATCGCCGCTGGGAAGAGGTCTCCTGGAAAGATCGTGCCATGAGGTTCTTTGGTGAAAAGATTTCCCATTGGGAAAAGCAGGTTGCAGGTCTTGAAGCAATTCTCGATACTAATCCGGCCTGTGGAATTAGCTTAACTCAAGACAGAATCGATTTTCTTCGAAGGCAAATTGATGATTTCAGGAATTTTAGACAAGACCTCCTTGAAAATGAGTAAATCAGATGCGTGATATGTACAATGTAAACCACCTACCAGTACCTGGTAGGTGGTTTTTTTATTTCAATTTCTCCACCGCAACTTTAAGGCGCTTGAGGGATTCTTCTTTTCCGAGAATCGCAATGAGTGTAAAGGGATCCGGGGACTTTTGTTTTCCAGACAATGCTACACGTGTTGGCCAGAGTACCTCTCCCTTCCCTTCTTGTTCTGCGTATGCCCACAAAGCTTCTTTTGCTTCTTCTTGTGTCGGTGTCTCAGAAAGTTGTTCAGTAACAAGTTCAGTAACACGGGTCAATCGCTCAGCAGTCTTTTCTTTGCTTGGTTCTTTTTTCCAGAGCAGTAGTTCAGATTCATACGAAAGGCTTTCTTCTAAGTAGGAGAATTCTCCTTCTTTGAAGGCTTTCTCTAGCTCTCCGAGTGTCTCTATACGCTCAAAAATGGCTCCTAGCGCTCGTTTTAAGCGTGCCTCGTCTATGTCACCGGCATGACGTTGTGCATGGTCATATTTTTGAATATCAGTCAGGTTATTGAGGTGTTGTTTATTGACCCAGTTGAGTTTTTCTTGATTGAAGACGGCCCCTCCTTTTTGGATCTTTGCGAGATCAAAGTCATCTTTGAGTTCTTTGAGAGTGTAGACTTCTTTGTCAGTGCCGGGGTTCCAGCCCATTAGTGCCATGAAGTTTATGAGTGCTTCTGGAAGATATCCTTGCTCTTTCATTTCTCGAATAGATACTGCTCCATTTCGTTTTGAGAGTTTACTTCTGTCGGTAGCGAGAATAAGTGGAAGGTGTGCGTATGTTGGAATAGGCGCACCAAGCGCTTCTTGGATGAGAATTTGTCGTGGAGTATTTGAGATATGATCTTCGCCACGAATGACATGCGTGATTCCCATATCAAAATCATCTGCTACCACGGCCAAATGAAAAAGTGGTTCGTCCAAGCTCTTTGCGATGACAAAATCTTTGAGGTCAGCTGTATTAAATGTAATATCTCCACGAACAAGGTCGGTGAAGGTGATGTCTTTGTTGGGATTTTTAAAACGAATTACTTCTGCCCGCATCTCCTTTTTTTCCTGCCCGTCCGAAGATTTTGGGTCTACTTTCTCTTGTGAGATGTAGGCATGACCCGAGTCTATGAGTTGTTGCAAATATTTGCGGTGCTCGGCAACTCGTTCTGACTGTTTGTAGACAGCATCGAACTCAAGTCCGAGCCATGCTGAACTTTCTAAAATATCTTGCGCATACTCTTCTTTGTTTCTTTCTTTGTCTGTGTCTTCGATACGAAGAATAAATTTTCCTCCATGTTGTTTTGCATACAAGTAGCTAAAGAGTGCTGTTCTGTAGTTACCAAGCGTTAGATATCCTGTCGGTGAAGGAGCAAAGCGAGTAACAACTTTTTCTTTTGTAAGATTTTTTTCTAGCATATGTATGGATTTGTATTCTCTGGATTTTTTGTTACTTGTCAAATGTTACTTGTTATTAGTTTTCATGACTTAGTCCAATGCGTACGATTTCTTGTGCAATTTTGTCTCCCGCATCTGGCTTACTAAAGTTCTTGGCAGCTTCTGACATCTTGACCCGCGCTTCTTTGTTGTCGATAAGGCGCTGAACTTCTGAGACGATGATGTGTTGGGTCAGATTTTTTTCTTCAATAACAGAACAAGCACCTGCTCGAGCATATGAAAATGCATTCTTTCTTTGGTGATCGCCGTTTGAATCTGTAATTGGAATAATAATACTCGGCTTTCCCCAGCTTGATATCTCAGCAACGCTGGATGCACCACCTCGACTAATAACAATACTTGAAGCGCCGGCAGCCATGCGAAGCGCGAGTGTGTTGAGATACGGAAATAGCTTGTATCTATCTTTCTTTGGGTTGTCGAGAAGTGAGGCATGCGACATCTCTTTCACCGCAGCGAGTTTTGATTCTCCTGTCTGGTGGATAATCTGAAAGCGTTCGACAAGTTCTGGAAGTGCATCCATGAGGTTGTCGTTGATAACCTCTGCACCTTGTGAACCGCCAATAACAAGAATCATAGGTATCTCAGGATCAAGCTTGAGGAATTCATGAGCTCCGTCTGGCACGGGGTGTTGTAGTTCTTTTTGAACAGGTACACCCACGTAGGCAACCTTTTCCGCATACTTTTGGAAACTATCGAGTGTTTCTGGAAAGCCGGTGGCGATACGTGCAGCAAACTTCCCTGCCCATCTGTTTACTCTTCCTGGAACGGTGTCTGATTCATGGATAATAACAGGAATACGCAAGACGCGTGCGGCCATGAGTGTTGGAAATGATGCAAAGCCTCCTTTAGAGAAAATGACGTCAGGGTATATTTTGAAGATAACGCCAATGGCGACAAAAATACCCCAAAGTGTTTTAAAGAAATCCAAAAAATTAAGTGGAGAAAAATATCGACGAAGCTTTCCTGCTGGCACTCGCTTGAAAGTAATATTGTTATCAAAAAGAAGACCCTCGTTGTATGGTTCTGTTGAAACATAAAACATCTCGAGCTTCGCAAGCCTTTCTTTTGTGGCTATGTCATTAAGACTTTGCGCCACCGCAATGATGGGATAAAAATGCCCCCCTGATCCTCCTCCTGTTAATACAACTTTCATGAATTATTAATTTTTAGTTATTAGTAGTGTTTTTAAAATTTTTGTTGGTACTGTTACATGTCAATGGTCACTTGTTTTTCCTGGCGTATTTTGAAACATTTAAAACGATACCAACTTCCGCCAAGACAACAAACAATGCGGTTCCCCCGTGTGAGACGAACAAAAGCGGTGTCCCGATAAGTGGTACGACTGCAAGCATGGCTCCAATGTTGAGGAGCGACTGCATAGTTATTAGTATAACAATCCCAAGGACAAGCAGTCGAGCGAACATGTCAGGTGCACGGGCAGATATCTTGAGTCCTCGTAATCCTAAGAATATGAAAAGACCAATGAGAACTATACCGCCAATGAGACCAAACTCTTCTGCATACACCGCAAAGATGGAATCGCCAATAGGCTCGGGCAAGAAGCTGAATTTCTGAACACTCTGACCAAAACCTCTTCCAGTAATACCACCAGAGCCAATGGCAATCAGCGCTTGCTCTATCTGATAACTAGAACCCAGAGAATCGCGAGCCGGGTTTGCAAAAGTAAGTAGCCGATCAACCACATGTGGTTTTTGCCAAGCAACAATACTAAACAGTACTGTGGCTATTAGTACGAGTGCACCTAAGTGTCTCCACTTCGCTCCTGCACCAAAGAGAAGTACTGATCCGATAGTGAAGATGATAACAATAACATCTATGTCGTTTTGGATAAGTAAGACGCTACCTATTGCTCCCATGATCACCAAGAAAGGTACAACAGAGTATTTAAAGGAACTAAGTTTTTTCTGGGCACTAGCGAGCCATGCAGAAAAATAGATAATAAAAGCAATTTTCAAGAACTCGGATGGTTGAACAGATGCAAAACCAAGGTCGAGCCAGCGCCGCGCTCCTCCGTGGGCTAATCCAAGTCCGGGTATGAAAACAAGAAGAGATAAAAGAATGGCACCGATAAGGATATAAAAAGCATTGTTTTTCCAGAATGTGTATTTGATGTGAGAGGTAATAAAGGCCGCGATACTACCTCCAAGAAGCCCAAAGAGAATCTGGCTTTTTGCTACGGAACCAAAGCTCGCACCTTCTTTTGCCAGAAGTCCAAGTGATGCGCTTGTGAAGATGAAGATGCCAAGAATAACGAGAGCAACGACGGTAAAGAAAAAAGGTTTATCGCAGGTCTTTGTCATTTAGATTATTTTAGCATATCTGTTGACAGTAAGTTTTTTCAGGTTATTCTTTTGTATTAGAACCCCAAACAAAAGAAAGGTCTGTACACATGTTGGCAACTTTCCTGATTATTGGCTATTTAACCATGCCAAGCATCTCTCTCTGGCTGATCTCTCGACCGCTTTGTGTCGAAGAAGTTTCCAAGCTCACGCAATCCGCGTGAGTTTTTTCTTTATCCAACAAGTGCAAATATAAGCCCGAGAAGCGCACAGACAATCGCTACAATCCAGTAGCGCATAGTTACTTTGTACGCAGGCCAACCAAGAGCTTCGAAGTGATGATGGATGGGTGTTGAATGAAATATTTTTTTGCCACCCCGTAGCTTTTTAGAAATTTGTTGGATAACCACAGATCCTGAAGTTGCAATAAGTGGTGCGCCAATGATGAGAAAAGAGATAACACCTATCCCCCCACCCAGTGAGTCTGTCATGAAGGCAATGACAGCAACCGTGAGTGTGAGTGCCATTGAGCCTGTCTCAGACATATAAAATCTAGCTGGCGGAATATTGAACCATAAGAATGCGAGAATTCCTCCGGTGACGGCTAAAGAAAAGGCAGCAAGGTCAATCTGGTTTTGATAGAAAGCAATACCCGCATATGAGAGAAAGATGGTGCTGAAGATGCCACCGGCAAGCCCGTCGATTCCATCAATAACACCTCCTGAATAAATGCCGATGGTAAAGAAAACAAAGAGAGGAATAACAAGCCATCCGATAAAGAGGTCTCCATAAAATGGAATACCAAGGCTCTGCACATCAAGTTTAAAGTAGAACCAGCTGGCAACGGCAAGGGCTACGAGACCTACAATTAACAGACGCTTCTTCGAAGAGAGTCCCCCGTTCCCCTTTTTTATTTCGAAAAGATCGTCGATGAGCCCTACGAGTGCACCGATAAGAAGTGTGAAGACCGGAATCCATGTCTGATTTCGACTCATGAAGTCTAGCTTAGTGAAGAGTTCTGTGGGGAAAGCTTTTGAAAGTATCCAGATGACTGAGACAACAATGAGTGCAGAAAGCCAAATAACAACACCTCCCATGCGTGGTGTGTTTATTTCCTTGTCTTTGTGTAGTTTGTTGAATACTTCTGTCGCCTTGCCGTCAAAGCCAACTTTTCCCGCTTTTTTCTTCCACATCTTGTTTCGGTAGAGGTAGTCTGTGATAGCTGGAGTAATAAGAATACCTACTCCAAAAGAAGCAATGACGGGTGTGAGTACTTTTATAATATCTATAGGCATGAAAATAGTTCTTAGCTCTTAGTGATTAGTTATTAGGGGGACTTAAGTACCTGAGTGTCGCTTCTGATAATGCTACCACATCTCTAAAACGTTCTTCAAAAGTAGAGCCCAGGACTACAATGACAAAAGGATAGTTTATACCGGGGTCTACTATGACTCCGAGATTTCCTCCTGATATGTTGGTGTACCCCGTTTTTGATCCAATAAGATTAGGTATGGCGGAAAGTGCTTGATTGGTATTTTTTGCTGTGTAGGTACTTCCTGACAAAGAGGTAAAAGAAGCACTGCTGTGTGTCGTTGCTTCAAATATTTCTGGATATTCTGTGAGTACGTACGAAAAGAGCTTAGCTACATCTCGGGCAGATCCTGACGCTCCTGACTCAGTTTCATTCCAGATATCGAGACCGCTTTCGTTCTCAAACTTTGTGTGAGTAAGACCAAGCTCTTTTGCTTTTTGATTCATCATGTCGATAAAACTCAATCTCCCCATAGCACGTTCATTAGGAAGTCCTTCGTGTATTGCTCCTACAGCAGAAGCAACCGCCGCGATGCCGTCGTTTGAGGATTCTATAAGCGAGAAGTCGATGAGATCTGTAAGTGTCCATTTTTCTCCAGCAACAAGACCACTCTCACCATCTTGAGCGAGCGCATTGTAATCGATGCTGACCTCAGTATCTCGAGGAACGTTTTCGATGGCGGTCAGGGCCGTCATTATTTTTGTAATAGATGCGAGCGGTTTTGCTTTGTCTGCATTCTTTTCATAGATCGGTCGGTTTGCACGCACGTCCCAGACAATGGCGCTTTCTGCGGTAATTCGAGGTGCAACAAAAGATCCCTCGTATAAGGAAACTTCTTGAGATTTTTTTTCTGTAGTAAGAAACGCTAGCTTGGACGTCGATAGTGCAGAAAGTGTATACCCAATAAAAATAAGAAGTACGACAATAATGCCAACATATACTCCCCAGTGCTTATTCAGTAGTTTCTCCAGTTTGTTCGTTAGTTTCTTTCTCATTTTCATGTTCATAAAACGCTTTGACTTCTTCTTCTACCTTTCCATAGTCTGGTAAATCTTCTAATTTTTCAAGTCCGAGATGAGCAAGAAGGTCTGTGGTAGGGAGGTAGACATAGCTACGTGCATCTTTTGGATCTGATTTTCTTTCTACAAGTCCTCGTACGAGCAAGTTCCGCAAGATAAATGAAGAGTTCACTCCTCGAATATAATCGATATCTCGTTTGGGCACAGGTGCTTTGTAGAGAATGATAGAAAGAGTTTCAAGGCCTGCCTTCCCAAGATCTTTGTGAAGTTCTTCCTTGGTAATATGTTCGATAAGATCAGAAGCTTCCTGTGTCGTTCGGAGTTCTACGGAGTCCTCTTGTTCGATGATTCGGAGGCCCCTATTTGAAAGTTGTTCTTTGAGAGTTTGAATTGTGTTTTGTAGTTCGGGACCGGTAATTTCTAAAAGTTCTGCCAATTTTTTCTTTTTGACAGGTTCTCCTTTGAAGAAAAGGAGTGCTTCGAGTTGTGCGCTTTTTTCTAACATATTATTCGTACTTAGGTAATCCTACCTGCTGAGTTTCGATTTGTATATCTTCAAAGATATCATCTTGAACTACAGATACTATTCCCTCTTTTACGAGTTCAAGCATGGCAAGAAAACTCACCACCACATGTACTTTTTCTTCTTTGCTCATAGGAGTTCCTTTTTTATTTCCTGAAAAATCACTAAAGCTCATCTTAAGGCTTCGGGTGACGCGCTCGGTCAGCCTGTCTATCATGTCTTCAAGAGAAATAACCTTCTGCACTATTGTCTTTGCCATTTTCTCTACTTTTGGGAGGCTTGCCAGAACACGTCCGATGGCTTCTCGGATTGTTGTCAGGTTAGTATCTTTTTCGGGAGAAAAAACAGGTTCAATGCTTACTTGTTTTTTTGAAGCGTACATGACATTTTTCCCATACAGATTTTCTACGTGTACAGAAAGGTCTTTATATTTTTTGTATTCTTTGAGCCTTTTTTCCAAGGTCTCCATGTCAGACTGCTCCTCTTCGGTAAGATCAAGCATTGGCAATAGAGATTTTGACTTAATGAGTGTCAATGTTGAGGCGATGAGGATAAAGTGCGCGCTCTCGCCTATGGGCAATTCTTCAAAGCTTTTCACGTGTGCGATGTAGTCTTGTGCAACTTGCGCCAAGCTGACATCAGAGATGTGCATCTTCCTTTTTTCAATAAGTGTCAGAAGAAGGTCGAGTGGTCCCTCAAAAGACTCCTGTTTAATTGTGAATCCTTCTGTATCCATTTAGTTATCAAGTTTTTTGTACAGACGTCCAGTGAAAGCAAGAATCCCAATCCCAACAAGAATCATAAAAAGAGGGTTGTTCTCTAAAAAGGCAATCTTATCAAATACTTTTTCAAGGCCATATAGTATCAAGACAAGTCCTGCGGTAACGAGAAGCATGAGTACGGTGGGAAACTTCTCCAAGACATTTCGTGGACGTTGTGCTACTTTTTCGAACTTATCTCCAATTTTTTTCTCAAGTCGCTCAATCCGTTTCAATTCGTTAGTTATCTTTTTCATCTTTTTTGTCGACTCTTAAGTGAAGCTCTGTTAGTTGTTCAGCAGTAAGCTCTTTAGGTGCGTTCATGACGGATGTTTGTCCTCCCCTTGTCATTGGGAAGGCTTGTACTTCTCGAAGATAATTTTCTCCTGTGAGGTTCATGATGTTTCTCTCGACACCGAGTGCGATACCTCCGTGTGGTGGTGTTCCGTACTTGAAGGCGTCGAGCATATGACCAATCTTTTCTTCTGTTTCTTCTTCTGAGTTACCCATCACTTTATAGACGGCACGCATAATATCTGTTCTGTGTGAGCGAATACTTCCTCCTCCTGACTCAAAGCCGTTACACACAAGGTCGTATTGTTGGGTCATGATGTTTTCAATGTTCTTTCCTGCAAGTAAATCATCAATATGTTCATCTTTAGGCATAGAAAACGGGTTGTGGCTGAAGGTCCATTTGCCATCTTTTGTTTTTTCAAAGAATGGGAAATCTACTACCCATGCGTAGGCAAGAATTCCTTTTTCCTTTTCCTCTTCTGTTCGAAGGTCGAATTTATCTGCACCATGTTTCTCTAGTGCATCTTTGTATGAAATGCGAGGAAAAGGTTTCTCTTTAATTTCATGCCCCATTGCTTCAACAGTTTCGGTTATCATGCCTTCTACAAGGTTGAGAATATCTTCTTGAGTAACAAAAGACTGTTCGATGTCTATTTGTGTATGTTCAAATCCCCGATCTCCTCGGAGGTCTTCGTCTCGGACCGCTCGAGCAATCTGGAAGTAGCGCTCAAAGCCACCCACCATCAAGAGTTGTTTGTATTGTTGTGGTGACTGTGGAAGTGCATAGAATTTTCCGGGGTTCAGTCGTGAAGGAACTACAAAGTCTCGAGAACCTTCTGGTGTTGATTCTGTGAGAAGAGGTGTTTCAATTTCTGTAAACTTCTTTTTGAAGAGATGTTCACGACACTTTTGAATAAACTCGCTTCGAACACGCATGTTCTTCTGCATGCGCTTACTTCGGAGGTCTAGGTGTCGGTATTTGAGACGTGTCTCCTCGCCTACTTCTATAGTATTTTCAGAAAGTTCAAAAGGAGGATTCTCTGCTTCGGAGATAACAGAAATTTTTGTAGCTTCAATCTCAATGTCACCGTTTTGCTCGTCAGCTTTAACCATTTTCTCTGGTCGCTCATTTACGATACCAGTAACTTCAATAAGCCACTCTGATCGCACCGTGCTCGCCACTGTTCCAGCTTCTTCATGGTTTGGTAGTACTACCATCTGCACGTTTCCCGTAGCATCTCGTAAGTCTATAAAAATGAGCTTTCCGTGGTCACGTCGAATGTTGACCCATCCTTTAAGAAGGACTTCTTTTCCTGCGTGTTCTTTTAAATCTCCAATGTGTGTTCGTTCCATATAGCAACTATAGTATCAAAAAATACAGAATATGCTTGTTTTTTATGGGTACTCGAGTTTATTTCATGTAAATAGTGAGGGTGATATTATTGTTATTGACAAATATTTTTTACATGCTATACTTAGTATCTAGGTATGGATGGAGTGTTTCCCGGCTCGTCCCGTGTATATACCTTGTTTCGGGATAGCGCTACGCTACGATCGGCCAAAGTGCGAGCGCGAAAATTTAGCTGTCAGTCAGCAGGCCTACCCCACTTGAGTTCAACTCGAGTGGGGTATTTTTATTTCTCTCCTTCTAATTTAGTAATAAGGTCTTCAACACGGATCTCTTCTTTTTTGTTTGCTTGCCCGTCCTGATCGTCCGTTGGTGACGGAGTATTCGTAGGATTAGGGTCTCTACTCTCGAGTGTTACTTTTTTATTTTTCATTTCTTCATCTCCGATGACAATAAAGTATGGCACCTTTTCTACTTTTGCTTTTCGAACCTTTTTTCCAAAACCATCTGAAGAATTATCGAACTCTGCTCGGATATCTGCCTTTTTTAGAGTTTCTGTAATCTCTTTTGCGTATTCCTCATGCGCTTCTGCAATAGGAAGTACTTTTACTTGTACGGGCGCAAGCCAGAATGGGAATTCTCCGGCAAAGTGTTCGATGATGACAGACATAAATCGCTCAAGAGAGCCGGCAACAGCTCGGTGAATCATAACGGGTGTTTTCTTTGTTCCATCTGAGTCTGTATATTCAAGTTCAAAGCGCGCTGGCATGTTGAAGTCGAGCTGTACCGTTGCTAGTTGCCATACGCGACCGATAGCGTCTTTAAATTTGAAATCAAGTTTAGGCCCATAGAAAGCGGCTTCTCCTTCTTCAAGTTCATATGGAAGTTTCTCTGCTTTTGCAATGTCTTCGAGTGCTTTTTCTGAAGCGTTCCATACGTCGTCTCCTCCTAGATATTTGTCGGGGTTTTGTGGATCGCGAGTAGAGAGTTTCACTTCAAACTTCCCTTCTCCCCACATGTCGAGAGTTGTGTAGAATTCTTTCATGACAGAGATGACATTTTTTATCTCATCTTCAATTTGTTCTGGAGTACAGAAAATGTGCCCGTCATCTTGTGTAAGTGAGCGTACGCGCGAAAGGCCGAGGAGCTCTCCTGACTGTTCATCTCGATAACATGTTGTGGTCTCGACAAAACGAAGAGGTAGGTCTTTGTAGCTTCGAGGTTCTGCAGCGTAAATCTGTGTGTGGTGTGGGCAGTTCATTGGCTTCATGACGAACTCTGCATCACGACTTTTCACGTGAAAGAGTTCGTCTCCAAATTTCTCCCAGTGGCCAGATGTTTTGTAGAGGTCAGGCTTTGTGATATGTGGAATCCACACTTTCTGGAAACCGTAGTTTGCTTGAATGCTCATTATTTTGTTTTCAATGGCATCACGCATGGCTCGCCCCTTAGGTGTAAAGAGTGGAAGTCCTGAGCCAACAAGTTCTGAGAAGGTAAAGAGTCCCATTTCCTTTCCAATCTTTCGGTGGTCTCGTTTCACTGCTTCAACAAGCTGTTTCTTGTATGCTTCAAGTTCATCTTTGTTTTCGAAGGCAATCCCGTAGATACGTGTCAGTTGAGGATTGCTTTCTTCCCCTCTCCAGTACACACCAGCAAGTTTTGTGAGTTCAAATGCATCCGCTTTCATCTCTGAAACATCGTCTGCGTGACCCCCTCGACATAGGTCGGTAAATTCGCCCCATGTGTACAAGGTAATCGGATCACCAGTTTTGATGATGTCTCCAATAAGTTCTAGTTTGTATGGATTATCTTTAAAAGTTTCCCGAGCTTCTTCTTCGGAAACTTCTTTTCCTTCAACCTTATCCCATTTATTAAGAAGCTTCTTCATTCCCTTTTGGATTGCTTTAAGATCTTTTTCTCCCGGAATGTTGTCGCCAAAGTCAAAGTCGTAATAGAAACCATTGTCGATTGCCGGACCAATGGTTGGTTTCGCTTCCGGATATATTTCAAGCACCGCTGCTGCAAGCAGGTGTGCAAAAGAGTGTCTAATTGTTTCTATTTTTTCCATAATTACTTTATTCTTTTATGTTCATGTCCTGCAAAACTCAATACTGTTGATTTTT
>Ga0306869_1000704_pt1 | contig 14496 bp, 20 predicted proteins | sample AntRauTorckE6833_FD_190421 | JGI IMG/M metagenome (GOLD analysis project Ga0306869, IMG submission 190421) | Saline lake microbial communities from Rauer Islands, Antarctica - Metagenome Torckler E6 #833 (v2) (version 2) | ecosystem: Environmental > Aquatic > Non-marine Saline and Alkaline >... | reverse complement strand
CTTAATAATTCATATCCTGTTTGGAGACCAAAAATTAACTTATAATCGGTAATACGTTGAAATTGCGCAGAGAGACCATAAGATAAGGCTTTGTTCGTGCCATACGGATTGTTGGTATAATTACCTTCCGAAGCTACATCACTGACTATTATTAAAGAATTTTCCGTTGCAGATTCACCACCAAAAGAGAACAACCCGGAGTTCAAATGAATAGAATACTCAATACTTTGTCCATAAGCAGTTGATATAAAGATAAACTGCAATAATAGTAAACCTAATTTTCTCATAATGTTTTATTTAGCAATCATTGAATTAGTTTAAGCCCTATAACGGCCCCGCGCGTAACCGGCAGGCGACCGAACGTAAATAAAACAAAATGTACTACTGAAATTCGGAACTTCAAAACCGACTACCCAACGGCGAGGCCTGTCCGCGTTGACGCGCTTGTTATAGGGCGCTAAAGGTATTTGTACTCGGCCACTTTCCAGTCGAACCGTTCTCCAAATTCAGATAGTTTTTTGAATCCGTCAAATTTGATAGGAATAGTTTTAGTTTTTGTAGAATCTGAGCTAATGGTTCCTTCTTTTGATTTGATAATTCCCTTTCTGAAATCAAAATAATCATACCCGGATTTGCCGCCCGAAATGCCACTACTTTCAGCGCTAACTAGAATCATATCTTCAGCCTTATGTTCAAATAAATAACTTGTGTAACCTCGGAGATGCTCATAAAAAATAGTAAGTTGATTATTTTCTATTGAAATATCAGGTTCTATATAACAAGCCATTCCACCTTCATCAGGTCGAGCTATAAATTTATTATTTTGTATAGTTACCTTTGGCTCCCCATTTTCTGAAATTAAAACAAGAATAATTCTTTCTTCATCTGCTAATAATTCAGCGCTTTCACTGCAGCTTTTAAAACGGTGGTTTCCCGATTGTAAAATGACGGCGACATCTTTTATTTGATCATTATTTAAATATCCCTCTGCTTTTTCTATTACAATCCAGTCTTTGTTTTGTAAAACTTCAGATAAGACCTTACCAGAAAAATCTGGGTATGCGGTATCATTGGTTTGCCCAAAAGCTGTGAAGTTGAATAGTAAAAATATAAATAGTGGAATTATTCTCATTTCAGAATTTGGTTAAGCCCTATAACGACCTTGCGCATAACCGGCGCACGTACAATGTCAATTCAATTTTCAGTTTACTATTTAGCAAAAAGAAAACAAAACGAGCAAGAGAGGGCGAGGTGCGTCCGAGTTAATGCGCGGGTTATAGGGCCAACTTTATACAGATATCCTACTCAATGGTTTTAGAAAGTACTTTCCCAGCTTGATCTATGGAGGTGAATGAATTGTATTCACCTTTCGCGTTGACGATAAAGTGGAGGGGAAGAGAACTGATATTTAAATCCCTTCTGGTTTCATTTACGTCATTTGAAATCAGTTGTAAACCAGTTGGTTTATGTTTTCCAATATAAGATCGCCACTTATCTTTGTCTTCATCAATTGATACGTCAATAAATTCTACATTTTCCTGATATGCTTGTTTCAACGAATCCAGTAGGGGTTTTTCTTCAAGACAAGGGCCGCACCATGTTGCCCAAAAGGCAATGAAATGCGTTTTCCCGGTTATATTCTGTATGTTTATTTTATTGTTATCCTTATCAACCAAGGTGTGGGATGGTAGCGGTTGGAGTCCTTGTTCGGAAGGATTCCACAATACAGTTGCATTCACTAATTCTCCCTCAATATTACGTCCAAAGCCTTTATGCTCAAGAATTATTGGTTGGGCCAGCAGATAATAGATGAAAATGCCAACGACTGATATTGAAGACAGTGTTTTGAATCTTTTGTTTACTTCATTTCTCGAAATGAGTACTGCCACAATTCCTGTGATAGTCAAAACAATAATGAAAGGGAAATAGAAAAAGTTGAATACATCAAAAACTATAAAAGGTAGAAATAGAAGAGGTAGGTATTTAACAGGAATTTCTTTATTAATTTTCCCGCTTGCAAATAATGCCAGAAAGCAGATTAATATTGGAATCCACTTCAAGAGATTTACTTGATGGAGATGAAGAGGGTTGGCAAAAAGGAAAAAATAAAAGCCTATTGCCATGATTGCGACAGATGAAATTATTCCTATAGTTATCCTGGATATGACTTTTTTAATCATTTTCAGTAAGTCTCTTTTTTATGTGATCCATTAACGGGCCCTATAACGGCCCCGCGCTTAACGGGCGCGCGAATGAATGTTAATTAGCAATTAACGAACAGAAAGCGACAAAACCAAGCCCGGCAACGCAATGGCGAGGCGCGTCCCTGTTGAAGCGCTTGTTATGCCCACAAATCCATATTTAATTTCTTTTATAAAGTATCTGTTTGGCTTCTGGATAATTTTTAGCTAATTCAACAATATGATTCCACGCTACTCTTGGTTCATTATTTTTGCCACCAGTGTTTGCAGCTTCATCTTCATTTGCTGCAGGATAGGCAACTATACCGGACAGCTGAATTGTTGAATCAATTACAGAAGCATTTACTCTGTAGTATATTCTAAATCCTCTCTTTTTTTGAGACAATTTATTTGCCGTTTGGAGTGTCATAAGTGATTCACTAGTATTTTTAAAACTATATCCTTTGCTACTCAGATATTGAGCAAAATCTTTATATAATTTTTGAGAATTCTCATTAGCTGTAATTATAACTTGATCAGCTTGGTCCATCATTTCTTGCGATGGAGGTGCCGGTGGTAAATTTGTAGTTGCACAACCGACAAAAATTAAAGCGATTACAGAAAGTATTGGCTTCTTCAGGGTTTTAGATAAAAGCATTATGTAAAATTAAATTATAAATTCTTGGCAAGTTTGTGGGTATAACGACCCTGCGCGTAACCGGCAGGCAGTTAAACGAAATTAAACAACAAATGTACTTTTAACAATAACATTAATGAACGAGCAAAGTTGGCGAGGCCTGTCCGCGTTGACGCGCTTGTTATACCAACTTACAGTTATGAGATATTTACTATTTGGTTCTGGTGAAATATACTATGCAAAAGGTGGTGCCCATGATCTGGTTGACATTGGCGATAATTTAGAAGAAATGTTCGATTTAATGGAAAGTGAATATGACAAAGACTTAGGAGCAAATTTATATAAATATAAAAATAAAGATTTAGGTTGGTGGCACATTTATGACCTTAAAAGGGAAAGAATATGCCGGTCAAGTAAAGAACAACCTTTTGGCGCTCCGCAGTAAAGAAGGCTTGTTATACCATTTATTCTATATCTTTTGATCTATTAGAAGCACCTTGACCTTGAGAATATGCTCTAATATTACCCAATGCTTCTATTTCATTTACCTCCAAATCCGCTAAGCTTTTGTCAGTATATAGAAAGCCAATATTTTCAGAATTTATAAGAGATCGAATTTTGCTGCTCGCAATAATCCGACCAACTGGAGAAAGATCTAATCCATCAAATTCTTTACTGTCAATATTTTTTTGAGTATCCATACATATTTTTTGCAGTTCAATTAAATCCGAATTTGAAGATATTTCAATATTTTCCCATTTATATGGAAACATTTGAATGAGAATTCCAAGAGACTTGAGATGGTCAATATCTTCAATTTTGGAATTTTTAGTTGGCTTTAAAAAACTTTTAAGTTTGTTTAGATTAAATGTTTCATCGACTTTCTGGGTATTAAGAAAGGGAAGTAAACCTATTTTCGTTTGAATAAGAACAAGGATTTTTAGCTGGTTACTAGAAATTTGATCAATTTTATCTAAGGCTATTGTGTATAATACTTCATTCTCTTGATTATGTGATTCAATCCGTTTTTTTAGCAAAAATATCAAAAGGTCTATATCAAGTTTTTCTCCCCATTCAATGTACTTATTCCTGGCCTTGTAAATTGACGCTAAAATTTCGGGTTTTTTTAATACTTCTTTGGTCTCAATACTAAAGAATTTCTTGGTAATTGAATGGAGTATCCCCCCGAACTTAATTAATCTCTTTTCCAATTCCACTGCACTAATATTTAGTTCTGGCGGTAGATTATGCTCCCTGGTAATGAGAGAAAGTTCTTGAGGGAAATTCTCATGGTGGGATTCTACACCCATTTTTAATTTATCTCTATAAAATTTGATTAGATGGTTCCTTATTTCAAACCAATTGCTCATTGCTGCAAATAAAGAAAGGGTAATTGCGAAAATTGAAATTATGAATGAAGCAGTAGTCATGAGAACAAACTATTTAAATGGTATAACGGCCCCGCGCTTAACGGGCGCGCGAATTAACGTTGAACATTTACCAATGTACGACAGAAATTGATAAACTAAAACTTGGTAAGGAAGGGCGAGGCGCGTCCCTGTTGAAGCGCTTGTTAGCTGGCTAAGATTCAATCATTTATTCCACAGTCTCAAAACTAATGTCGTGCTTTTCCATAAATTTTTTAATTACTGAACCATGCATGCATACGCCAAGGTGTAAAAAAGAATAATCACTTACTTTTTTGCTTTCTCCATTGGATCTAATTTCTTTTTCTTCAATATCAAAACCTAGATGTAAATGCTTAGTTGAAGCTTGCATACCTACAACTTCTCCTCTTTTATTAAATAGTGGTCCACCACTTTGTCCTTTTAATCCTGGTCTACTAAGCTCTATTCCGTAAATATTTCTTGGTTTCCCTATAAATCGAGTTACCATCCCTTCAATTGGAAATTTAGGAGATCCTGATTTACCTTTCTTTGTCCATTCAATGTCATCTTTTGCTAGATTATATTTATAATTATTGAATTCTGGGAAAGGGTATCCGAGTCTACACAAATAATCTCCTTGTTTTAAATCGTCTGCATTCCCAAAAGTTGGGAAATGTTTGATTAATAAGTTTTTAAATCCTTGAAATTTTATTAGTGCTAAATCACGAGTTTTATGAGCGTGGCATTTAAAACCAGTCAAGTTATCAACACAATTCCTAAAATTATTTTTTAGTTGAACAGTTGATTTATCATTGTAACCATATTTTTGTTCGATTTTTTTTCGTTCTTCTTTTTTATTTTTATTTGACGTAGAAATAGAATCTATTTCTTTTTTAAAAGCGGTGTAATTTTTGTTTAATTTCTGAACTGCTATTATTTGATTTAGTACATGTTTACATGTTACCGCCCATCCGTCTTTGTTTACAAAAAATAGGGTTGCAGTACCAGGGACAACATCAGTTTGATTGTAGGTTCTACTAATTGAATGAATTGGTCTTGTGAATTTTGAGACTTCTTCTATTGCATCTCTAAACATAGTTTATGATTTTTATCATTTATTTTAGCCAGCTAACGGCCCCGCGCTTAACGGGCGCGCGTATTACTTTGAATTAGCAATTAACGAAAGGGGAGAGACAAAACCAAGACTTGGCACCAACCGGCGAGGCGCGTCCCTGTTGAAGCGCTTGTTATAGGGTGTTTTATGGTAGGATTAGGGATTAAGTTAACGGCCCGCAATTGTTGAAACCGCAGCATGAATACGATAGATTAGTAATCTATTGTATAATTTAATTCAACAGAATCTCTTGGTTTATCGCTGCCATCACTTTTCTTAAGGGCGAACGGGCTATCATTTTTGCTTACATGTATCTTGGTGTATAATTTTAATTTGTTATGTGTGTCCCCCGTAGCATTCACCTTTAGTGTAGCATTGAAACCTTTTTGGACAGGTCCTATCACAGTTTCCGAAAGTTTGCGTTGATCAATAGTAATGGTCGTAGTCTCATTAGTTTCTGTATTTAGTCTTACATCAAGTTTACCGCCATAGTATATTGTAGCACTATTTACTTCATATTTAACATAATATTCATCAGTATTCTCATTTCCTGTAGAGCTCTCACAACCTGTAATAGTCACTCCGATAGTAGCAATAAATCCAATAATTAATATCAAACGCCCCCATTGATTTTTGGCTTTTGAACGAGCTGAGTTTAATTTCTTATAGAAGTTCATAATATGAAATTTTTATAGTGTTGTATCGTATATCATTTTGATTTTAATGGCGGATTAGCCCTATAACGACCCCGCGCGTAACCGGCAGGCAGTTAAACGAAATTAAACAACGATTGTACTTTTAACAATAACATTAATAAACGAGCAAAATCGGCGAGGCCTGTCCGCGTTGACGCGCTTGTTATAGGTACTAATATTATGAGCTTAACAACAGACCCGAAAGATGAACGATTAGGACACGGAGTTGATGAGGAAGAAAAAGATCAGGAGGAAGCCTATTTAGTTCTTTCTGATGAAGAAATAGAAAAGGGTTTTGTTCGACCAGTGCGAACGACCTATGTGCATGATAAGTGCGGCGTGAGTACCACAATGAACCAAAAAATTGCAGAAACGTATGCCCGTGATCCCAATTTCTACGGCTTTACCTATTGCGCGCATTGTAAGAAGCATTTACCAGTCGCCGAATTTCATTGGAAAAGAACAGACCAAAAAGTAGGCTCATGAAAGCAGGAATAGCGGTTGACAACTACAAGATTAATAAATTCAAAAAAGAATTAAATAAAAATGGATTTACGGACTATGAGGTTTTTCCATTTACAAAAGATACTTCGACAATTAAAGTTGAAGTAGAAAAAGAGAATTTGGCAGAAATTAAAAAGCTATGTATTGAAATAGAGCTTCATTTCAAACGCTCTAATTGGTACCTATAACGACCCCGCGCGTAACCGGCAGGCGGGCGAATGTTGAATTATTTACAAATGTACTACGGAACTCCGGCACTTCAAAACAGCAACCCGACGGCGAGGCCTGTCCGCGTTGACGCGCTTGTTAGGTAAACTCGCCTTTCTATTTTCTATTTTTTGGTTTGTGTATTTCGTCTATGTAATCAAATATACGTTTATAATCTTGTTCAATTGAATTAGCTTCGCTAAGTGCTATATGTTTGAAGTATTTGAAATGAGCATTTCTAATTTCTGGCTCTCCTTTTTCCATATTGAAAGTCTTATACCAAGAAGACTTTTTTGAAGTTACTTCAACTTTATCTTTTTCCCCAAACACTTTCTTGTATTTTTCCTTTTCATTGAATTGGTCAGCTGTTATATCAATAATTAAATTTTCGAATTCTAGCCAAGTGTGTGTTTGATCCCTATCGAAATAGCAATATGTATGTACACGGTTTATTGGTTTATATCCATGTTCATATAAAAATGATCCTAACATTTCAGAAGCAAAACCACAGGAACCATCAGGAAATGACATTGAAGTTCTATCTTTAAACTTGATGTCATTATTTTCAATAATCTTCCGAATTAAGCCGCTGTAAAAATAAATTTGATTTATTGAATTCAAGAAAATTAAGTATGATTAATTGATAATACGTATAGCAGTGGCCGATACTTGATTCTGAACGCTTGAAGAGCCACTACCGCCACTTAAAGTCCCTTTAGAGGATGATGACTCACTGCGGATAATGATAGCATTAGCTCCATTTTTAGCTGCTTCTTCTTGCATCTTACGCATGACCTTTGACATTTTGGCAGCGCTGGACTCTTCAGCTGTAACGATGCCGATCCGTTCAAAATCTAAATCGTTAGGTAACTCATAAAATATCTTTACTACGCCTTGGTAGGACGGATAAGACGGGCCGGTTCGCGTAAAGCCGGTAGAGACACATGAAGTTAAAACGAATGTTAAGAGTAATATTGAGAGTAGTCGTTTCATAATTGTTGGTTAGTTTTTGGTTAAAGTATAGAATGTAAGAATTCCCCTCATGCCAAGTACTTATTATTATTTGTTTTTGAGCATCCACTAATTAAAAAAATAGGAACAAAAATAGTGCCACTATTTGATTGTATTGCCTTTTTGAATTAATAATTGATAATAAATATAAAGTTAAACCATATAAAAATACAAAAAGTTATCGTATGAAGCGTACTTACTATAAATAGCAATGGATAGTTTTGGTGATCTCGTTTACCTAACGGCCCCGCGCGTAACCGGCGTGCAGGCCAACGTGAATTATTTATAAATGTACTACAGTAATTGATGAATTAAAACCCGGCAGCCGACGGCGAGGCACGTCCGCGTTGACGCGCTTGTTATGCAAATTTAAATGCGCTAACTGTTAGTCCCATATTATCTTGTCAGATGAATAATCAAACTTTTTAGTATCACCTGTGCCATGAAGTACATGTCCTGAAGATCTACTGGTTGGTAAGCTATGAACTATTGATTCACTAACTTCACTAAGTTGGAAATACTCGTCAAAAACATCCGGTTTAATTGCTATGTTATCTAATGAGAGGTCTTCTTTTACACTTGGATAGTGAATTGCTTCTATTGAACCATTTTCCATTTCGTTCAATATCTTACTGGAAAAAAAAGAACTAAAGATGTAATCTCTATGATTTCCAGTATTTATAGGCTTGCTAAACTGTTCCGAAATGAATTTGTTTAACTCTACGATAAATTCTCGAATATTTGAATCGGAATATGTCTTTTTAAGTTCCTGCTCAAACATGAATTTATAATGTCTCGATCTTGGATTAGTGACTTCACCATTGGTCGGTTGGTGATAAAAAATTGGACAATATTTAAGTTGTTTATCACTGTTGCAACACCATATTGACCGTGTAATTATATCACCTTTTTCGGGTTTCATTTCTGCAATAGCTGTCAAAATATTAAAGGTTCCATAGAAAACGCTTTCACCTGGAAGATTACAACGACTATATTTGGTCACAAGCTCCGATGGTGGATATTTTAAATGTTTGATACATTTTATTCTTTTATTCTCATCAAGGACACGTTTATTAATCGTAATTCTTTCAACTCGTGAGAATTTTTCTTCAAACCAAAAATTAGCTTGATATGGAATAGTCCACTCAAGCATATTTAAAAGCCAATCTTCTATAACACCATTAACTCCATCCTTTGATATTTGCCTAAAATATTCGAGAATTTCTCTAAAATTATTTATATCAAAATCAGAAGGCAAGGTTGCTTCATCCATGTTATTTTGACTTAAATAGTTCAATTTGCATAACGGCCCCGCGCTTAACGGGCGCGCGAACTAACATCGCATAATTTATAATGTACTACAGAAATTGACCAGCTCAAAATAAGCAAAAACCGGCGAGGCGCGTCCCTGTTGAAGCGCTTGTTAGCGTGCTGTTTACAAACTTTGAAATTCTTGAAGCAATAAAATAATTTTTCCTTCGCCTTCGATATACTCACTTTTTTTGATATATCTTGGATTGTATTTTTCTCCCATCACCGTTCGAGTAGACCAACCTGTATTTAGGATAGTAGAGACAGCTAAGTTATCAGTTGCTGGATAAGTAGGATCATAGTTTGGATTTTCCACCATATAACTATGAGTATAGTCAAAGAAATTAGCCCTTTCCTTACCTATATTTTTTGTTGTAAAATTTAACTTAGCTGTAATTTTGAATTCTTTATCCAAATCGATTTCAAAATAATCTTCTATATATTTTTCTTCAATTATAATATTTTCGAGGTCGGGGGTTATCTCTTCAGGCTTAATAATTTCTATTGCTACACCAATAGTTCTACCATATCTCAAATTAAAATTATTGCAAAGTTCTTTTGATAAAGCGTAAGGTGAGCCTTTAAATTTTATGTCCAAAGTAACTTCTCTATCTGTATAAATATTAGGTGCCAACACAAATTTATTTATAATTTTTTTGGCCGCTTTGTGTGGATTTTCCTCCTCTGTTTCTTTTTTTTCTTCTTTACTTGATAAAAGATCATCAAATCTTCGGTCTAATTTTTCTGTCAAATTACGTTCACTTCGGAAGAAATCTACGGTGTGTTTTTCTTTTAGCAGTTTCTTAAAATTTTCAAGCTTTTCATGTTTCTCCCCAAAATCTATATGTTTAGCACTAATTTCAGCATCATCGTTGATTAAATAGATCAATATTTCTTTCCCTTCCTTTAATGCTTTTTCATATTCAACTCGAGTGAAAGATTTTGCTGTTTGTTTTTCAATACTCCCAAGTTTAAACCCTATAATTCCCACATAAATATCTGATCTCTCGACTTCATTCAAACAAGTTTGTAGAGCTGATTCGCTTCTAGCACCAAACTGCTCCATTCCTTTTATATTTACATCATAGTTTTCTAAAAGCTCCCAAACCGCTTTTCTATATTCTTTTAAGTCTTCGTAGGTTGATGAAATAAATACTGTTTTCTTCATTTTCAAAAGAATTGATGAATTTTACTTTAAGCACGCTAACGACCCCGCGCGTAACCGGCAGGCGCTAAAACGTGAATTATTTACAAATGTACTACTGAAAGACAGAACTTCAAAATGGCAGCGGAACGGCGAGGCCTGTCCGAGTTGACGCGCTTGTTAGGTATTTTAAGATACTCTGTCATGAAACCTTAAAAGAAAATGGTGGGATACTAAAAAAACTAAATGCAATCTGAATGTATTATCTTCTTGATCCGATAATCCAGGATGAGAGCCTTGAGGATGTAACCTTTTCCAAAATCCTGATACAAAACCACTATTATTTCCAATATCCCATTCATTTAACGATTCCGAAAGAAAAGGAGGGTTTATTCTAGCAAGTTCTTCCCGTCGAGCATGACTTGTGTTGGGTAATGAAGCTTGGCCTATTAGTTCTTCAGCTATTGAATCAAACAATCCTTCAATAAAAGATCTAAGTTGAGCATTCGAAGCAGCCCAATCACCTCTTGTATGTGCAGATATGGCTTGTTCTAAATGACCTTTTGCAGTAGTAAACTTATAATTGCCAAGTAGCTTGTCTAATTCATTCTCTTTTTCCGATAAATTTATTGTATCAGGATGTATTGGTACTAATTCACCATTTTCAATTTTAAAACCATCTCTGTTTAATGAGTTTTTAAATTTCAGATTTGGGTCATCTAAAGGATCTGGATCAAATAGTGGATTACTCTCGGGGTCTGGAATACTTTCTGCTATGTGTTCGATTATTTCATAAGTAAGGTTTGACCCGTTTGGACCTGTTTTGTCTGGATTTTTTAGTAGATATTTGATTAAGACATTGACTTTATCAGCTTTACTCAAATTATTTTCAGGCATGATGTCTTCCAGCCGATATCGCAAAAGGAATCGATCAATTTTAGAATGAGTTTTGTCCTCAAGACGAGCAATAGCTTCAATAATTGTTTCTCTGGTAAAGTTCTGCATTAATTTAAATTAGAATGATTCTTGTTAGTTAAAATGCCTAACGGCCCCGCGCGTAACCGGCAGGCGACTGAATGTTGAATTATTTACAAATGTACTACGGAACTCCGGCACTTCAAAACAGCGACGAGACGGCGAGGCCTGTCCGCGTTGACGCGCTTGTTATGTGCCAGTGCTGTGCAGTTACACTTTATAAACTTCTACTGGTAAATTTGATTTTGCCAATTTAGGTAAAGTGATTATTTGAGTAGGTGTAAGCTTATCTCTTTTTTTTACCTCAATCAGCTTAAATTTGTCATCTTTATAGACTATCACATCAGGCCATCCAACCATATTTACTTCAGAAGAATTAATCTTTCTAAAAATCATCAGTAGAATATCTTTATCTATTGCATAGTAGGCGTCTAAAAGATCTTCAATTTCATAAATTTGATAGTCAGAATTTTCACCGATATGAATTGTACCTATACTTGTTTCAAATGTAGTTTTCTGTCTTGCGTTCTGAAGAATATTAAGACATGATTGTAGTTCATTGATTGAAATGTTTTTATAACGATCATATATATGACATTCTATTCTCTTATTTATTGGTCGATTTAATAACCTGCTTAAAAACCTGTATTCAACATCTACGCTTTTGTACTGCAAGTGATTAAGAAACGGCATCATTGAATGCATAAGCATTGCTTGTAGGATAGTAAATACAACATCTCCTTCAGAATGAAAACCATTATAGTCGAGAGACTCGAAATGCGATAATACACTTTCCTCATGTGTGTTTCGAGGTGGGATCTTTTTTTGAACTAATTTGATATTAAGAAAATCACATTGTTTAGCTAATGGAAGCGATGAAATTGCAATCACTTGCGCAGATTCAGAGAGATGTAATTCATCATCAATAAGCTCTCTTTTTTTTAAGGCATTTAAAGTCCTTGAATTAACACTATCAATATCTCCCATTAAAATATTTCTTAAAGTTTTTTTCATAGAAGAGCTGAGCTCTTTTTTTAGATACCGATAATGTTTAGTCAAGGAAAGGTTTAAAGGAGTATCTACTGGTTCAAATAAATCATCCCAATTTGTTATCTTTTTCATATTAAAGGGCTTATCATGAACCATTATACTTTCCTACTTGACAATTATAGGGACGAGTAGAATCCCAAACATCAATCAATAATTCTTTGGAAGCATTATGCCAATACCTAATTTTATCATATTCTTTTCTAGGAATATCACCGTCTAATAATTCACAATATTCAATTGTAAAACTGGCATTAATATTGGGTGATTTTACGTGAAAATGTGGCGGTGGGTGTTCATTTGGATATATTTCAATTTTCAAACCATTTAATCTTTCAATTAATTGTTTTGTTTGAATTAAAATTAACTCACCATCTTCTTCCAATACAGAGCAAGGTTTGTGTAGAATAGCTTCTAACCATTCGACATATTCATCTAAACCTTTCAATTCATTTTCGGAAACTAGATGAAATCTATCTCTTTTACGGGCTATTTCTTTTGGTAAATTCATATTTGTAAGAGGCACATAACGGCCCCGCGCGTAACCGGCAGGCGCCAAAGCTTTGATTATTTACAAATGTACTATTGAAATACTGAACTTCAAAGCAGCGACGCAACGGCGAGGCCTGTCCGAGTTGACGCGCTTGTTATGGCCACCGCGTCATTGTACGATATATTTAATCAATTTTAAGTCGTCGATAAATTTGAAATCTTTTTGATTCTTTGAGATAAGCTCAAGCTCGTAGATTAGAGCTGTGGAAGCAATAAGCATATCCGCAATCAAGACATCGTGACTTAACCGATACTGCTGGAATAGTTCAACCGCTTTCCTAGAAATATCTTCTGACAGATGAAAGACTTTAAAACGATCTAAGAATTTGTTTAGCTCCTTAAACTCTTTCTTGTTTTTACAGCCAACCATCAATTCTAATTTTGTAACCACACTAATGGAAAGTGTGTGAGTTTGATCAAATTCTTCCAGCGTTTGAACGGCTTGGGAAATACCACGACTTGTATCGATGAGAATGTCAGAGTCAAAAATGATGAAAGGTTGATCCATCGATTAGCGTTTTGTCCACTGAGTTTTACGTTGCTCTCGTACCCATTTCGTGCTATCAGCTAAATCAGATCGATCTTTCCACATTCCAACAAACGGACTTTCTGAAATTGGCTTTTTAGTGGGATTTTTAGGATGCGATTTTACATACTGCTCGTAGAGAAACTGAACAAAATCACTAGCTTCCTTTTTCGCTTCAGGTGGGAGCTGATCAAATTTATCTAATACTGTATTTTTACTCATATCGTCTGTTATTTTTAAATTCCATAATAAAGTTAACAAAGAACCCGAAGAATCAGAAACCTTTTTTTATATGATTACTGGTAGAAATAAGCGGTGGGTATAACGACCCCGCGCGTAACCGGCAGGCGTAGAACCGAAATTAAGCAACAAATGTACTTTTAGCAATAACATTAATAAACGAGCAAAATCGGCGAGGCCTGTCCGCGTTGACGCGCTTGTTAGGTGGCTGGCTATTTGTCGCTAATCTCAACAATGATTTCTCCTCGATCAAGTAGCTCTTTTGCTTTATGTAACGTTTTTGAAAGAATTTGTCGCATTTTCGCATTGGAAGTATTACCACAGGTAACCCAAATAATTTGGGGTGGTGGTCCGTGTTGCTCCACAAGGTCTATGAAATCATCATCTTTACTCATTACGGCCACATTTTGCTTGCGGGCTTCATTGAAAATTTCATAATCTAACGCATCTCTCAAACCTACAGCACGGATAGACTGAGCTTCAATATCTTCGTAGGTTCGATTTATCCAAGCAGCAATCGCAGGTGAAAGTTGAGCATCAATCCATATTTTCATGCCGCAATAACCGGATGATTGACTTTGCTGCTAGCATATTTAAGCGTTGCCTGGATATCTTCTTTTTCAAGGTCAGGCAGTTCCTTTAAAACTTCATGTTGCGTTAAGCCAGAAGCAAGCAAATCCAATACATCAATAACGCGAATCCTCATACCGCGAATACACGGACGTCCACCACATTGGTCAGGATTTACGGTAATACGTTTTTTCCAATTACTCATGACTAAATATTTACACTATCAAAATTACTATGTCTATACAAAAGTTACATAAATTCATTGAATTATCATAGATAAGGAAATTGAAGCCACCTAACGACCTTGCGCATAACCGGCGCACGTACAATGTCAATTCAATTTTCAGTTTACTATTTAGCAAAAAGAAAACAAAACGAGCAAGAGAGGGCGAGGT
>Ga0306869_1000701_pt1 | contig 14527 bp, 14 predicted proteins | sample AntRauTorckE6833_FD_190421 | JGI IMG/M metagenome (GOLD analysis project Ga0306869, IMG submission 190421) | Saline lake microbial communities from Rauer Islands, Antarctica - Metagenome Torckler E6 #833 (v2) (version 2) | ecosystem: Environmental > Aquatic > Non-marine Saline and Alkaline >... | reverse complement strand
GTATACCGCGATTATTCTCGGGACGGTTTCAGCAGTGGTACTCATTTTCCGCCGGGTGTTTATGGTCTTTGCCTTTGACCCCATGCACGCGCAGTCAGTTGGCCTTCCAATCACATTCATTCATTACACTTTTTTGGTCTTGCTGGCGATCACTATTACTGGTTCAATTCAGACAGTTGGTATCATATTAGTCATTGCGATGTTAATTACTCCTGGTTCAACTGCCTTCTTGATGACTAAACATTTTCCGACCATGTTACAAATTGCAGTTTTGGTCAGTGTTGCAAGTTCGCTCATTGGTGCCTACGCCAGCTACTACTTTGATGTGGCAACTGGTGGAACTATCGTATTTGTACAAGGACTGATGTTCCTCTCAGTGTTTGGTTACCAGAAGTTGGAAAAGCGAATATCAAAAAAGCCCCTCAGCTGAACCGCGCATACTTTCCAGTATATTTCGTGTAGAATAAGTATGGATTCGAAACAGGAGTATATGTCATGATGATTTTTACGCTGAGCTTACTCTGCACACTTACCTTGCATCACCAAAAACCCAGCTTTATCGCACCACCACTGCGACCACACTGGAAACAGTACCCGCGGTCCAACCGTAAGCTATCCAATACATCGGCTCATCATCCAAGAAATCGTAATTTTTTGGCCAAGAATACCGTTGTTCGATAATTCAAAACGCATAGGTTATCTATGCGTTTTTCATTTCTCTTCTCAATTTACAGGCATCATTTTACAGTCATCATTCTTATCATTTTCATACGAACAGTACTTGAATTCAATCTAGATATAGTGCTTCTATCGAGAATCGTCAGATAAAAAACCGCCCAATTCAACTCTTTGCTGAGAGTTGAATTGGGCGGTTTGCAATACCTAGCCAGATTGGTCGATTCATCGGTCCCAATGTTGTTCAATAACTTCTACTGTTTCCCACAGCTGTAACTCAGATAGCTCAATGGCGAAGTCCAGATCAGCTTGCTGAAGAAAACAGTTGGGATCAAAACCATGTTCTTGAAAAAACTTTCGACCGTCCTTTCCTTCTTTGATGAACCAAGTGAATACTGTACGTGTAACCCCCTCTTGCCATGGAATCAAGTGAAAAATTCGCATTACATCTTCTACTTCAGTTTCATTGCCCTGAGCGAACCCTGCTAGTTTTTTTTGAAAAAACTGAACGGCTTCTTCATCAGTTAAAAGAGTATGAGGCTCATCTCCATATTGACCAAATCGTAACTCAGTCAATACGTTTTTTGCTCCACTAAACAACATTCTGCGAGTAGTGCCAATATAAGACCAATGCCAAAACTCTCTGGTTAATCGCAGTTGCTGTTCTGGTTCAGGTGTCAGCAAAGTTTGTTTCATCGATAGACCCTTTAAAATGAACGTATTTACTGACATAAAAACACTTATATTTTAATGTGTCAATACAATCGGCTCTCTGGAGCGAAGATTGAAATCTCACTCAACACATATCTCCACCAAAAATATTTACTCACTGACGCATGAGGAAGTTGTGAAGGCAAAAATTTTCATGCAGTGTATACTACCGAGTAAATATATTATTCTGCTAATGAATATCAAACAAACAGCCGAGCAAATATTTCAAAATGCTGACATCACTATCGGTGGGAGCAAACCGTTTGATATACAGATATACAACCAAGACCTCTGGGACCGTGTCGCTGCGGGCGGATCGATAGCGCTGGGAGAAAGTTACATGGACATGTACTGGGATGTAGACGATCTCGCTGATTTTGTGTTCCGAATTCAAACCAGTAATACTCATTGGGATGCTATTACGTCCAAAGGACTGCTCCTCTATTGCCTCCGCGCAAAACTCACGAATCTGCAAATCGGAAAACGAGCGTACGATGTCGGACACGCACACTATGACATCGGAAATGATCTCTATCAGTCCATGTTGGACACACGTATGATTTATACTGCTGCCTACTGGAAAAATGCACACAATCTCGACGAAGCTCAAGCGGCAAAACTTGATTTAATCTGTAAAAAATTAAACCTTCAGACAGGCCAAAAAATACTCGACATCGGCTGTGGCTGGGGCGGATTTATGAAATTTGCAGCCGAAAATTACGGAGTGCAGTGCGTAGGACTCTCAGTTTCTAAGGAACAAATCGCATACGGAAAGGAAGTATGTAAAGGATTACCCGTTTCGTTTATTTTAAAAGATTACCAAAAGTACACACCCGAACAACCATTTGATCATATTGTATCCATCGAAATGTTTGAAGCGGTGGGACATAAAAACTATCGTACCTTTATGAAAAAAGTCTCGCACTGGCTGCGCGACGACGGCAGTTTTTTATTACAAACTATCACCACCACCAACAGTTCCCCTCTGGCTGACCCCTGGCTTGATAAATATATATTTCCCAACGGGATGTTACCAAATAAAAAGTTGGTTGAAAAAAGTGTCCGCGGTCTGCTAGATATTCATCAATGGCATTCACTGGGTCACGACTACGATCAGACATTAATGGCTTGGTGGCAAAACTTTGATTCACGATATCATTCACTTGATCAGAAAAAATATAACAAGACATTTTATAGAATGTGGAAATACTATCTGCACATCTGTGCTGGTGGTTTTCGATCGGGATACCTCGACGTCTGGCAAATACTCCTCACCAAACCAACCAACCATTCCTGGAGAGACAAAACCCAGTAAATATCAAGCGAGGCTGAATATAGAAACTACGGCAATCAAGAGAGCAGTAGATAACCGTGGCATTGTGTAGATAGGGAGAATTAATAAGTAATTATATTTTTATGTTTCACAAACACTCTTTGGCTGGTCGCTTAGTGGTCAGCAAGTCACTCGGAGCAGCCATAGGAATTTTAATTGTATTGGTATTACCACTTATTCCGGTTGAGACAACGATTGAATTTAAAATTGGTTTTGTGCTCTTAGTGATGTTGATGAGTACTTTTATTGGTCTGTTTGGTGTGTTTACGCATCATCCATTGTTTACAAACTGGAACTTCACGTGGTGGGTACGAGGACCATTAGTTGGTGCTATTTTTTTCTTACTATTAGTCTTATTAGCTAAAGATGAACTCGGGCCCTTTATGTCGCTAGATATTGTGACGTGGACAGGCTTAACATCTCCCTACTGGGCAATCCTTGACGGAATGCTTCTTGGTGGACTCATTGAGTACATCACGACGAAACTATGTGGCGAGGGTGATTTACCAGTGAAATAGCATATCACTATATCGTGTACACACGACAAGCGCTGCAAGTGTCTCCCACACTACATACCAAACGCTGTAAAACAAAAACCTTCAAAAGATACATTCGATCAGATTATTCTCAGGCTCACAGCCAGAGTCAAAATAACTAGATTTTCAGATTTTCTGTAAAGACGCTCCTCCATTGAACCCGAATCTGTATGCCAGCCGGACCATTCGGAGCCAATACTAATGCGTTTCATTCAAAACACTGTGTGTAATCTAGTCTGGAATATTCGTGGCTTAGAAACTAGCCACTTTCACATTGGTGTGCCGCTGGGCTTCATCAACCACTTTTCTCATTACCTCCACTGTCTTTACTGGATTAGTTCCTACCGCTGTTTCGTTAGATAACATAGTTGCGCTGGCACCATCTAGTACTGCGTGCGTAATGTCAGAGATGTCAGCGCGCGATGGATCAGTACTGTCAATCATCGAGGTGAGCATTTCAGTCGCTACAATAGCTGGTTTGTGAGCTTCGTTGCATCGTTTTAAAATATCTTTCTTCACAAACGGTAGTGTTTCAATTGGAATTGCATCACCAAGATCACCCCGAGCAATCATGATACCGTCTGCTGCTGCAATAATTTCATCCAGGTTATCAAGCGCTTCTTGTCGCTCAATCTTAGCAATGACTTTAGACTGTGAGCCCACCTCGACAAGCAGTGTGCGCAGATCAGCGACATCTTCTGCATCTTTTACGAACGACAAAGCCACATACTCTATCTCTAAGTCAGCTAATGCTTTTACGTCAGCAATATCTTTCTCAGTAATTACAGTCACTTCACTATCAAACGTATGACCAGCTCCTTGTTGAATTCGAGGTCCTGACAAATCTTGCAGTATAGGTACCGTGACGTGAGCCGCCTTGGCAACTTCCCGTACACTTTTAACAAATTGCCTATGCTCGTCGTGAGTACCCCATGAAAAATTGAGTCTGGCGATAGACATATCGCTTCGAATCATTGCTGCTATCACGTCTGTATCTTTAGTAGCTGGGCCAATAGTGGCAATTATTTGAATTGGTTTCATACACTCATTTTGATTGTATTTTGAGTAATCTATTATATTTTACGGCACGTTCTGGGCGTGTTGGAGCACCTGCCTTAAGTCCGTAACATTTCGTACCAAACGCTAGATCAGCAATAAAGTCATCTTCGGTCTCGCCACTTCGATGACTAACAATACACCATATTTTATTTTCATACGCTACATTCATGGTTTCAAGAGTGTCAGTGAGCGTACCAATCTGGTTTGGTTTAATGATGAGTGCATTAATAGCACTTTCCGCTATAGCCCGTTCCAGCTGGTCTTTATTTGTGGTGGTTAAATCATCACCAATAGTGAGCACCCCGGGATGAGCATTATGATACGCAGCAAATGAACTGAAGTCATGTTCATCATAAGGATCTTCGACCATTTGTAGCATTGGGAATGTGGAATGCAGTTTGTCATACACTGCAAGGAGGTCTTCTGCAGAATACGATTTATCAGGCAATTGGTAGACATCATTTTTATAGAATGAACTCGCAGCAATGTCAGTCCCAATCAGCATTGGAACATCAACGTCAGCGCGTGTGATAGCTTCCCTGATGTGCGCAAATGGCTCAAATATGTTTTTACTGGGAATTACAAAACCGCCCTCGTCTCCAATGGTTATTTGGTTTGCAGAGTAGTGTTCACTTAAAACATTGTGCAGAGTGCTTTGCACTACCTTTGCAGCAGATAACGCCTCCCGTACGTTTTCTGTATCAGGAATAATTTGATGCTCTTGAACTGGACTGCCCGTCTTGGCGTGTTTACCACCATTTATCAAGTTTACAAACAATCGAGGAGCTGATGCTTGCTCTCTATATTTAAATAGTTCAGCAACATGCTGCCATACTTCCACTCCTTTAACCGCAGCTGCGACTTTGCAAGTTGCGACACTCACTCCTAGAGCTAAATTTCCGCCAATGTTTTCCAGCTGTTTAGTTCCGTCAAGCTCATGCAGTTTCTCATCTATAGCTGATTGGTTAGTCACATCCATTCCTAGTAACGCTGGTTTTACCACAGCGTCTAAAATTTTAACCGTCTCTTTAGCCGGCAACACAGCGACTTCATATTCTCCAGTACTCGCACCGCTGGGAACACTAAATGTTCCTTGCTGTTTTCCAGCAGACACCGTCACCGAGATTGTAGGCGTACCTCGTGAATCTTTTATTACCTCAGCGGTGATGTCAGTTATCTGGGCACCAGGTAAGTCTGACTGGGCGGTTAAAAGTAACACCAGGTCAGATACATTTGACTCGAGGAGGCCGGTTTTTACGTGGGCGCCAAGTTGGTCAAAAAACGGAAAAGAATCAAAAGTCGATATATGGTTACTAACTGAAAGACCAGACTGAACGGCTCGGCCAAATACTTCAGCGTCTACTATAGCACCCGCTACTTCAGTATTGTCACGTCCGTCTGAAGCAATTGAAAGAAATACTTGATTAGGAGCCAAAGTTTCAAGCATGGTAAGGGCAAGGTAACTGTTACGTCCACCCTTACCGGAGCATTCCTCAGGTACAGTTACTTTTGTTTCTCCTCCCATGCAACGCATTAGACCGTCAGTAACTTCGGCAAGCAACAGATCGCGAGTCTCTTCAGCTGTGGCGTATTGTGTAGCAGAGACTAAATCTGCTCGATATGAAAGTTCCTCTGCTACTTTTTGCATGGCATTAAGCGCAGTAACATTAGAGACAATAGTGAAGTTATGCACTCGTTCAAAGTACTTAGGGTCTTTTGGTGTTTCAGTGAGCCGAAACGTACCTAGATTATATTTTTCTATCAGTGCTTCAGCTTCGTGTATGGTGCTCGTGTCAAAACAGGTTGGACCTGAAGCAACTGCTGCTATGTCACCGCCTGGAACATCAGAGAAAACTAATCCAATTACCGTTGCCGGATACAGCGATTTCGCTAAACCGCCACCTTTGAGATGAGAGATGTGTTTTCGGACCGTATTAAGCTCCTCGATCGTACCCCCGCTTTGCAGAAACGACTCAAACAATTGTATCCCTTGATCACACTCTCCCATTGAAGAGCACAAGAGAGCTGAACCGCCACCAGAAACAATTACTAAAACCAAGTCATTTTTTCTTGCGCGCCTTGCTACCTCTTCTATGTGTTTCGTGGCGGTGTAATTTTGTTGTGACGGGAGTGGATGAGTGCCGGCATAAGTATCTACTACCTGGCAAACTCGTTCAGCTATTCCGATCACAGCACCTTCTTTTACACGACCAGCTAAAATTTGCTCCAGGGTGTGAGCTGCTGTGCAAGCCACCTTACCAAATCCGATTACATACACATGCTCATAATCTGAAAGATTAAACTGTCGTCCTTGGACGGTAAGGATATCCCCTACTATGCCAATAGAATCTTTAAGAACCGTAGCAGTGTCTATCGCTCGCAACCCAGCTTCAGCTATCGTTAGAGCATCGCGACGCTGTTTCGATGTGGCTAGTGTTTCAAAATTTTTAATTATTTGGTTCATGTTGTAATACTATATTTTGTGACTCACCCGCTATAAATGATTCGATATTAGTCAGAGTAATATCAGTAATTTCTCGTTTAGCCTCAACTGTGTTAAAGGCAATATGTGGTGTCACAATTACATTTGGCATATCAATCAGGGCATGGTCAGCGACGAGTGTTTCCCATAATTTTGTATCAACTGTACCCTTGGTCAATAACTCAGCCTCTTCTCGCAATGCGTGCTCACCCTCCAGCACATCCAGGCCAGCTCCAGCTAGGTGACCGTCGTTTAAACATTGTACCAGTGCTTTAGTATCAACCACTTCTCCTCGTGCAGTGTTAATCAGATAGCTACCAGGCTTCATGATACGCAACTTCTCTTCATTAATGAGGTGTTGCGTAGTAGGGATTGAAGGTACATGGAGACTCACGATATCTGCTTGAGCAAGCACTTCATCAAGAGTTGCGTATATAACATCATTCTCTGTTGCAAAAGACTCATCTGGCGACACGTCATACGCAACTACATTCATGCCAATGCCCCTTGCAATAGTGCACACACTGCGACCAATAGCACCGGTACCAACTATACCAAGAGTTTTTCCGTATAAGTCAAAACCTTCGTAGGCTTCAAAATTAGTAATTCCTACGTCACGCTGCATGTCTGTGTACGACCTGAAAGCATTGCGCGAAAGTGCAAACATCAAGGCAATAGCGTACTCAGCAACAGTACGTGTACCATAGTGAGGTACTCGACAGACAGTTATATTTCGGTCTTTAGTTGCTGCAGTATCTATGTGATCGTATCCCGCTGAGCGGGTAGTAATCATTTTTAGATTTGGCAATAAATCTAAAATCTGCGCAGTAACTTGATAGTCAACAAAGACACTTAACACTTCAATTTCAATTCGAGTAGATTCGTCTAGTTCTGTCACATCTTGAACAGCAACAAATTCTATTTCAGGCATTGACTCTGAAACAATATCAATCTCGCCTTCATACGGTCTAACATATGCTATTTTCATGCTGATATTGTACCGTATCAGATATAGTATATGGAAGTCCGTATCAACAATAAAGGTATTAATGCAACAATTTGTTTAAGACATTCACCGCAGTGGTCTGTTACTATACTTTGAACATGGAACACTTGACCAAAGAAATATTTGGAGCAGCGGCAGTCGTGCTGGCGATAGTGAATTACCTTCCCTATCTCATTGGTAGCCTTACTGGCAAATCAACACCGCATGTCTTTACCTGGTCACTCTGGTTTCTTCTGACCAGTGTTGCCTTCTTCGCTCAGTTTACTAGTGGTGGCGGAATAGGTTCGTGGGCAACCGGCATTACTGCATTTATTATTCTACTGATTGCCATTTCTTCCCTACGTTCAGGTTTTGATTATATTCGTCCATTTGACTGGTTTACTCTCGTGGGTGCGTTGGGAGCGATTTTGGTTTGGATTATCACTAACGACCCTCTTTGGTCAGTCATACTTGTTAGTATCATCCATTCGCTTTGCTTTTTACCAACGTTCAGAAAAGGCTACGCCAGACCCACCAGAGAATCCTCAAGTGCGTTTATTCTCACTATACTCAAGTACACCTGTTCAATCATTGCTCTCGCGGAATATTCAGTAGCAACAGTGTTATTTCCCGCTACAGTAACCACCACTTCATTATTATTCGTCCTCATGTTGTATTATCGTAAACATAAAAACAACATGTGATGTTTTTTGGTAGTGATAATCAAAAAATTACAACACTAGTAACGAAGGAGCAGCGACCAACAAGGCTCCCAGCAATACCATGAGCACACCTCCAACCAATAGTGAGAGTTGGGAGTACTTATGTCCATGTGATTCTAACTTGCTATAGCCCCAGATGGCCAACCCGAACACAATGAAGTCATCAACCATATAGCCAATGGTGTAAATGAGGATGTACCACTGTCTTTCAATGAACGTTAGCATATTGAGTTCTAGAATCTTAGTGTACGCTTGCGGGATACCGATAGAACAAGCAAACTCAATAATATTCACTGAAAATGCAATCAAGACAATCGCCCCAATAGTGGTGATGGTCAGCGGTTGATTGATAATGGCTTTAAATTTATTAATCGTCTTAGATTGCTGTTCGATATTGCTGATATCACACACGAGTGCAGCGTTTTTATTCTTATGCCATCGCCACAAAAAGAACAGCCCACCACCAAGTGCCAAAAAGCCTACCAACGGCGTCACAATCTGATCTAAAGCTACGAAGTCCCATGTCTTGTACCAGACATTGAGAATAAGGTTATACATAATGGCTTCAGCCAAGATAAACAGTCCAGCTAAGAAGACCATCTTTTGACGACTGCCTGCCTGGGAAAGCAGGACAAGGAATGTGATGAGTACCCACATTGCACAGGGATTGAAACCATCAATCACACCAAGCAGAGCTGACAGTGTAAACAAAGAGAAAGATTTTAAGTCGACTATGCCCAAGATAGGCAAATCAAAGATATAGGTATTTGTACCGCTTGCACCCGCATCACATGATATATCCGAACAACCACCACCAACGGTAACTTCCTGGGCTGGTGCTCGATCTAAATGCTCTTGTGGAGTACGAATGTCTGTATCTTGAGCTGACTCTATCGCTGCTTTAATGCTTGCTCCAGTAGTATCAGGCCCATTAAAACCAAGAATTACTCGCTCACCAATCACGGTAAGAGGGGTCACCTTTGAGGCTTCATGTTTCTCGGCAATCGATACAAACAATCGAGCAGCCTCGTCATCTTCAATAATATTTAAATACTCATATGGTATACCTTCTGCATTCATCCACTCAACCTGTTTCTTGCAAAAACCACAGTCATCGCGGCCAAGCATATAGACAATCGGTTGGGTATCGCCATTATCGGTTTGAGCTGACGCAGTACCAGTCGCCGATGTAAAGATGGTTGTGAGGGTGCCAACAAAAGTAAGGAGCAAGGCTACAGAAAGAAGGATTTTTTTCATGTGGGTATTGTACATATATTGAAATCGTTGGTAAAGAACGTTGTCTTGTATATAGGGTACCCTCTATGTTATAGTATCTCTATATGCACGACAATAAAAAACAAATTATCGACCATCTTAGTCGACTCGAAGGTCAGTTGGCATCGGTAAAAAATGAGATATCTAAAGACAAAGTCGATTGTATAAAAGCGAGCACTACCCTTTTATCTGCCTCTCGGTCGTTTGCTGGCTTGAGACAAAAGTTTACTGAGTCATTCTTGATGAAGCATTTTGTTCCCAACATTGACAAAAAAGACCAAGAATTATTTGAAAAGTTAACCGCACTCATTAAAGGATAAATATGAAACACATATCAATAGACGCGTTTAAACAAGTGTTGGAAGCCGAGAAAAATAACGATAGTATCGACTTTATAAATGTCTGTGAAGCAGCTGAATACAAGGAGAAACATATTGACGGCGTACGGAGCGTCCCGCTAGGAACCATCGAATCTCACATCGATGAATTTGCCAACAAGAAGACAGTGTACGTTCATTGTCGTAGCGGCAATCGTGGCAAGCGAGCTATTGAAAGACTGCAATCTGCTGGCGTAACGGCTGAATTGATCAATGTAGAGGGTGGCTTGCTTTCGTGGGATGAAGCTGGACATCCAACTCACTCATTAACAAACCGTATGCCTATAATGCGCCAAGTACTTCTTGCGGCTGGCCTGCTTATCTTATTTGGAGTTATTGCAGCACACACTATCAACGAGTCATTTCTCTATCTGGTGATATTTATAGGAATTGGACTGACATTCGCTGGATTGACGGGCTGGTGTGGTATGGCAATGATTTTATCAAAAATGCCCTGGAACAAATAAATACCATGGACGAACATCTTATCGTACACCCAATTTTTGACACTGATTCACATACAATCACTTACATAGTGTGGGACAAAGAAACAAGAACATCAGCTGTCATAGACTCAGTACTTGATTACAATCATAAAAATGTAGAAACTGACACAGAACTAGCAGATGAAGTGATTGCGTACATCAAAGAAAACAACCTCACTAATGAGTGGCTTTTGGAAACACACATGCACGCGGATCATTTGTCAGCCTCTACTTATTTGCAAGCAGAAATTGGAGGTAAAAAGGCCATTGGAGACGCTATCACTACTGTCCAAACATATCTCAAGAAAGCATTTGATTTAAATGACAACTTCAAGACTGACGGTTCGCAGTTTGATGTACTGTTTGCCGACGGGCAGGAATTTACAATTGGAAGTATCAAAGCTAGAGCAATACACACACCTGGTCATACGCCTGCTGACATGGTGTACGAAATTGGTGGTGTCTTATTCACCGGCGACACTCTATTTGCACCTGATTCAGGTACGGCAAGATGTGATTTCCCTGGTGGGTCGGCAAAGACAATGTATGCGTCAGTTCGCAAACTACTTGAGATGTATCCCCCAGAGACTATCGTGTATCTGTGCCATGACTATCCTGAAAGTAAAAATCGTGAGCTCCAACATACTACGACCGTGGGCGAGCAGCGTCAGCACAACACCCATGTGAACGATCGAGTGAGCGAGGCGGAATTTATACACATGCGCACTAAACGTGATGCTACTCTAGATTTACCAACTTATATTTTTCCAGCCGTCCAGATCAATAGCAATGCTGGATCACTTACCCCAGGAGAATTTATAAAACTCAGCTACAACAAGAAAGTTTTATAACCTATCAATAAACATACCTATAAAATCACTTATCCCGCTAGTAGTCATCAACGCCATAGGAGGCTGGGTGGTCAGTAATGCTCAACCTTCAACGGTCTTAAATTAATACTCTTAGTGCAGAATCTCAACCAAAACCAGACTGATGAGAAGCGCAGTGTACGTGAAGGTGTAGATGATATGTTTGTAATCAAGAAAAAGTGAGTATATCAGTCTACAAATATCTTTCTAGATATTTCTTTTCTCGATGAAACATGTATGCATCTGAATAAAGGGGAATAAAGGGGTCAGGTACCTTTCTTCGGCCGGCCCCTCCTTCTAATAGTACCTTCTAACTTGTATCTATCAATCATCTTATCGCTCCAGACAGTCTTTCCAAATGGCCTCCCTTTATTGACTGAGTACCTAGCTGATTCTAATTCACTTGTAGTGAGCGGAGTCTGTATAAAACTTTTATAATCTACCGGTTCTGTTACCGGCCAAGTAGATAAGAAAAATTTAGTAAGTTTCTTTTGTCTGTTGTAGTAACTGGAGAACTTCCAATTTTCAATACTCTTAACTAGTTTTGCCCGCAGTGGGTTTCGTTCTACGTACCTTATCACTGTTAATAGATGATCATCTTTTTCAATCAAGAATGATTTATACCGACCCTGATATAAGTGACCGCTACCGACAGTTTTATTTTGCACATGCCAACGTTGCGTGTGCGTAAGAGTTAACCACTGCATAAATTTCTGCAAATCACCATCATATCGTGGTTGTAACACTAGATGGAAGTGATTGGGCATAATGCAGTAGGCAAGTAAGCGCATGTTGTATTTTTCAACCCCTGCTAGCAAAATTGTCTCGAACAACTGGTAGTCTTTCTCTTTGAAAAAGATTGACAGTCTAGCGTTCGCTCGATTAATCACATGGTATATTTCACCACCAACATCTACTCTGACTGCTCTGGCCATGTTTTGATTGTATCATAAAGGTACCTGACCCCTTTTTTTTGATTGTATCATAAAGGTACCTGACCCCTTTTTTTTTGACCCCTTTTTTTGCTGCATGTATACAAAAAACTAAACTATAATTTTTTAATGAACTTAATCAATTCAGTGAATACAGTATTTCGTGTTCGACAATCATCTTCGCTATCACTCCAACATTTATGAACAGCTTTATCTAGGTGCACATGTATAAATTCTGGCTTATCATTACCAATAGTTATGTATTGTTTAGTAATATCATCTGGAATCACCTCATCGCGCTCAAGCTGAAAAAATAGTATCGGTTGTTTAAATTTACGTATCCAAAAGAAAGAGAAAGAATCATTCCAACTCCTAGGTTGTTTAATCGCCGCTGTAAAAGCTGTGTCAAATGGTAGATTATGAGACAATTGAGCATAAGCGGCTGGAGCCTGAAGAATCAAAGCGCTAATGTCTTTGGGAAATGAAGCAGATATCCCTAGTGCTATATACCCTCCCATACTAACTCCATAAAGAATAATCTCGGTAGTTTTAAATTCTGATTTAACCCAAGAAAGCACTGACTCTACCTCTTCCATCCTAGATTGCAAGGAGCCATTTTTGACCACATCACGCGTACCAGGTACTCCTGTGTAATCAAAAGATACTGAGCTCACTCCTATTTTTCCTAAGTCATTTTGCCAAGTATCGAATCTTTCTTTACCAATACTTGTACTGCCACCACATAGAAACACCACACATTTTTTACCCTCATCACCAACCACAACATTGGCCTTTAATGAACTATTTTTATGAGGAATATTTAATTTCATTTGTATAACCGTACTACATTATGAGAATAATTGAAAATAAATATAACTCGTGGTATATATATTATTAGATTTAACTACTGGAGTTCTTACTATGAAACGTAAAGAACAAATACTGTACCAGTCTGAAAAAGAGTGGTTAGGAACAGGTAAATTTACTGTCGCCGCAACTACTATTTTAGGTAATCAAATACGCTATGCGATTACAAACTCAACAGACACTAATACACTTGTCACTATGGTCGGAGGAATACCACGTGACCCGGACAGAAGAAAGAAATTACCTTTAATTAACAAGCTTTATGGTTTAATGGCTGTGAAGCAGGTTAGTCATGGTGTAAATAGCGTTCTTTACAATCAACCTGCTACTGGTGGCTCAAGTGGTGAATGGAATTCTGAAACAATATCCACTCGTTCCGAGACACTAGTAGAACTAATCAAACAGACTGGTAGCTTAACAAAATGTTCCAAACATGCCATTGTTGGCGCAAGTGCTGGAGCATATATGGCAGTGAAGGCTACCGATTTACTTACAGGAGACAATAACAAAATTGAAAAACTAATCTTAATTTCTCCAGCAGCCTATCCTCACGAAATTGAAGATGTGCCTTATGGAAAGGAATTTACTAGAATCATTAGTAAACCTTGGGATATTGCTAATTCGCCAATATTTAAAAGACTAGAGCAGTTTGTCTGCGATGGAGGGTCATTAATCATCAGCTTTTTTGAGGCTGATGATCCTCCTATACCTAGGTACATACAGCATCACTATTGTGAGTTTGCAAGAAAGTTGATTGCTCAAAATAAAAATGTACAATTAATTACAATCCCAAATGTGGCCCACAACTTCAGGAGAATTAACACTCCAGAAAAAGGGAATGTTGTAGACAATGACAGTATTAGAATGACAGCAGAAAAGTTCTTAAAGTTTATACTGTGACACAATTCAACAGACGATATTGTTTAAACCAATATCGTCTGTTTTTATTCACTTTACACTCATCATATTTTTATTATAAAGTATAGACATAATGTCTAGAGCTAGCCCGAAGATGCGGGCAGTGTGGGACGAAATTAGAGCTACCTTGTATGTGAATTCCGAATCTTTTTAGAAGCTTCAATCAACTTATTTCTGTCAGCCATTGGCCCTCCAGCTGAAGATATCCAACCTTCGTATGTATCAAACCACTGCTCTACATCAGACAAGTACTGTTTCCACTCTCCAGTCTTCATATGCTCTGTTCCATGCATGGGAACAA
>Ga0306869_1000695_pt1 | contig 14592 bp, 18 predicted proteins | sample AntRauTorckE6833_FD_190421 | JGI IMG/M metagenome (GOLD analysis project Ga0306869, IMG submission 190421) | Saline lake microbial communities from Rauer Islands, Antarctica - Metagenome Torckler E6 #833 (v2) (version 2) | ecosystem: Environmental > Aquatic > Non-marine Saline and Alkaline >... | reverse complement strand
ACACTCTGGTACAATAGAATATATGAAAAAAGTCGTAGTATTTGGGGCCGATGGTAGAACAGGAAGGCCTGTAGTAGAAGAGCTCGTGCAAGCTGGGTACGAAGTGGTTGCTTCTGTGTATCAGATGCCTAGGGACAATATCTTCCCAAGCGGTGTGCATATGGAGGAGGGAAGCGTGCTTGATCCCGACTACGTAGAAGGGGTGGTTTCAAATGCTGATGTAGTTATCAGTGTTGTCGGACACATCAAAGGTACCGATCCTCGCATGCAAACAAAGGGTATCAAGAACATTGTCGAGGCCATGCGCAAGCACGGCGTTAGGAGGCTTCTGAGCCTCACAGGTACGGGCGTTCGGCAGGAGCGAGACAAGCCCTCTATCATAGACAGAATTTTAAATATCATAATAAAGAAAATAGATCCACAGCGAATCCAAGATGGTATCGACCATGCAAAGATAGTGCAAAACTCTGGACTCGACTGGACAATCCTGCGTGTATTGAAACTCACAAAAGGAAATGTTGAAGAAAAGAAATACACGCTGACCGAGGGAGGTCCGGCAGAATTCTCTACTCCACGGAAAAAGGTGGCGCATATTCTCGTCGACACTATCGACAAGCCAGAGTGGTTCAAGAAGATGCCTGTTTCTTCTACATAAAATAAATAAAAAATGTCCCGCAGGCTGATGTGCCTACGGGACAAGGGGGAGGGGTCTAAACAAATACTTGGTGAGCGAGCTTGATAAGCTCGCTTCTGTTTTTCTCAGGTTCGGGAACGATAACAAAGAATGTCTGTACGTAGCAGTTGCCTTTGATCTTCATTTCAAATCCGGAAACAGTATCCGTAAATTTGATTGACCGGTTTCTGTTTGAGCGCGTTTTTGTAATTTTTCCAAGAGTGAGCCGGACACCCTCTTGTTCTTTGAGAATATCGACAACGCCTAGAGCAGCATCGATGATGGTGGTGTGTTTTCCTGCTATTCCTGTTCCTGCTCGGTGTTGTGGCATGTATAGTTTATTAGTCTATAAGCAGATTACAATATAATTTTTCTTTGTCAATAATTTCTATTACACACAAAACCCTGCTAAGGTCGAGACTTAGCAGGGTTTGTTTGTTAGGGAAGGTTCTTGATTGCAGTGAAGAAGTCTTCTTTGAACAATCCAAAGAAGATTTCGTCCACATACTGACCTTCTCTGTAGTGTTGTTGCCGACGCACGCCTTCTTCTTTGTAGCCAAGCTTTTTGTGGAGCTTGGCACTTTTTTCGTTGAAGTCGTACACAGAAGAATTGATCTTTCTGAGGTTAAGAGTATTGAACCCGTACGTCAGAAGGAGGATAATAGCTTCGGTGCCATAACCCTTGCTCCAGAACTTTTTCCGGAGAGCAAAGCCTGTGGTGGCAGTATGATTGACAAGGTTGATATTGCCAAGACCCACTGTTCCAACAAGCTCGTCCGTCTCACACTCTACAACAGCCAAGACAACACCCGAGGTATTTTTCGGGATACTTTCAAACCATTGCTCCTCTTGTTCGAGAGACATTGGTTTTGTGACCGTCAGATTTTTTACCGTTTCTTGATGGTTGATGTGAACCGCCAAGAGTGGCAAATCTTCCTTGGAGATGGGCCGAAGGTAGACCTTCTTTCCTTGCCTGAATACGATTCTTTGTTCATCTTTTTTCATGATGATTCCTTTGGTTAAGAGGCAGTGCCTCGGTGGATAATGTACATACTGAATATGGGCTGAACCCATACTAGCTTCCTCAGCTCGGAAATGAGAACACGTTCTCATTTCTCTCACCTTACGTCGCTAGTAAAAAACTCGACTTTTATTCAGTCGAGGTGATTAACAATATATACAAAAATAGATTTTAATTATCGCGACTGAATACAAGCATCAAAAAGAGGGGAGATAAAGTATCGCCCGACGGTAGCTGTATTCATTTGTTCGCAATTATGTCGCATGTAGATACTTTGACATATTATTTTAAAAAAGCAAGAAGGGGTAAGTAGCCAATAAACACCTACACCTGCAGGTTTAGGTGTTTACAGGGCCCCGAATGGCTTTAAAATAGGGTCTTTTGGTGGTATTGTAGGAAAGTAGTTACTCATCTATGGCTAATCTAGAAAACCTAACAAAACGCATTCTTGACTTTAGAAACCAGAGAGACTGGAAGCAATTTCACAATCCTAAAGATATGGCTCTTTCGCTGGTATTAGAGGCCACGGAGGTGATGGAACATTTTCAATGGAAAAACAAAGAGGAGATGGAGAAATACATTAAGACGAGTAAAGAGGATGTTGGTGAAGAGTTGGCGGATGTCTTGCATTGGGTTTTGTTGATGAGTAATGATTTTGATATAGATATTCTTGAGGCACTTGATAAAAAAATTACCAAGAATGAGCAAAAATACCCGGTCGAAAAAGCAAAAGGAAAGCATACGAAATATAATAGGCTTTAGATATCTTTATGACAAAAACTTTATTCGACATTGAGAATTATAGATTTGACGAGACGCTGTCGGATGCACTTACAAGTAAACACTATGCTAAGGATCTGTGGCCGATCGTATACATACTAAGAGACGAAGAGACTAAAGAACTCTATGTGGGTGAAACTACGGATGCGTCTTCTAGGTTGCAAACTCATCTTAAAAATAAAGAGAAGAAGCATCTTACATCCGTTCAGATTTTGACATGCGATAAGTTTAATAAATCAGCAACACTTGATATCGAATCTAATCTAATTAAATACTTAGCGGGTGATGGTAATTATCGTTTACTGAATGGTAACTTAGGACTTGCCAACCATACTTACTATGAAAAATACAATACTTACTGGGATATATTTAAAAATGTTTGGGATGAATTAATTTCGAGGGGTGTCGCTAAGAAACCACTAGGAGTAATAGATAACGATGATTTATTTAAATATTCTCCCTATAAATCATTGTCTACTGATCAAATGCAAAGTGTTTTAAATATTATGAAAGCATTATGTACGGATCAATACTCAGATATAGTAATAGAAGGTGGTGCAGGCACGGGTAAATCAATTTTAGCAATCTATCTGTTTAAATTATTAAATTCCAAGGAGCAAGATTTCGAACTGAAAGAATTGGGTGAATCTGAAATTGATTTCTTAAAAGTTTTAAGTCAACTAAGAAAAAAATATCCAAATCCAAAAATGGCATTAGTGATACCGATGGATTCATTTCGTACAACATTAAAAAAGGCATTTAAAAATATCAAGGGATTAAAAGCTAGTATGGTTATTGGTCCTGCTGAAGTATCAAGAAATAAATACGACATAATTGTTGTAGATGAGTCTCATCGATTAAGGAAAAGAGTTAATTTAGGCACTTATTTTGGAGCGTTCGATAAGGCAAACGAACGACTCGGGCTACCCAAGAGTGTTGGTAATGAATTGGACTGGGTTGTAAAACAAGGAAAGAAGACAATATTATTTTATGATAAAGGTCAATCCATAAAACCCTCAGATGTAAGTGAGTTAGATTTTAATAAACTAAAAAATAATCAGAAAACGATAGTGAGTAAACTTACTTCACAATTTAGAGTTAAAGGTGGTGTGGATTACATCACGTATATTGATAATCTTTTAAACTGTCGGTTCAGAAAAAGTGACGCTCTTTATTCATCAAAAGAATATGAGTTTGTACTATTTGATTCTTTAAGCGAGATGGAGAAAAAAATTAAAGAAAGGAATGACGAAGTCGGATTAGCAAGAATGGTAGCGGGTTACTCGTGGAAGTGGGTGTCTAGGCGTGACTCTAATTTACACGATATCATTATTGGTGACGTTGAATTAAAATGGAACAGTGTAAAAAGTGATTTTATTAACTCTTCTAATTCTATTAATGAGGTAGGGTGTATTCATACGACACAGGGATATGATTTAAACTACACAGGCATTATATTTGGTAATGAAATATCATACGATAAAGAAAAAGATGAGATTATTATCAAAAGAGAAAATTATCATGATAAGACTGGTCACCAGGGTATAAAAAACCCATCAGAGCTTAAAGAATATATAATCAACATATATAAGACGCTTATGTTGCGAGGCATAAAGGGGACTTATGTTTATGTGTGCGACGAAAGCTTAAGAGAATATTTTAAGGAGCATATTGTTTTAAGTGAGGTTAAGGAAGAAGAAATGGTTTCTCCATATACCGAAGAGATGGTCGAGGTTTCTTTGGTTGGTTCAGCGCCATGCGGGGAACCATTGCTAGGTGAAAACAATATCGAAGAAATGATAATGGTGGGGAAAAGTAAAATGAGGCCAGGAGCAAATTATTTTATCGTGATGGCCGAAGGAGATTCCATGAATAAGGCGGGAATAAACGATGGTGATTTGGTTCTTTGTCGTTTTTCGGAAAAAGCAGAGACAGGAGATCGGGTTGTTGCATTGCTTGGTGGAGAGAATGTGACTATTAAATATTATGATAAAAAAGACGGTCGCAGAGTTCTTTTACCAAAAAGTACAAACCCAGCTCATCAGCCCATAATGCCCGAAGAGGGAGACACTGTTCAGGGAATTGTGCAGGAGGTGTTAAAAAAAGAAGAGGCGACCTAATTGAGGGAAGCTAGTCGTATGGAAATGCGGTCAGCCGCCATTTTTAAGAATAGAGTGGACAATACCACTTGATCTAATTTCAAAACTGATCAATGATCGGGGTATGGAAGAAATAATTACAAAATTTCCAAAACATACTTGTCAGTATTGCGGAGCAGAACGCAAATTAGTTGAAACAATTATTGATGATGAGTTTTACTGGGACGAACAGTCGCAACAGTATCAACCTAACAAATTTACTGATTGTTTTGAACATACTAGCAATGAGCGCTGTGCTGTGTGTAAGAAGGAGTGGACTGGCAAACCATCTTCATAATACCACTACAGCCGCAACCATCTTTGTTATACTACACTCATGAATGCATTATTTTTCCTCATCACCGGTTTTCTTTTTGGCGGACTTGCCATGTATGGATATCAGCAGAAGAGTGTGCGCAATCTTGAACGAGATATTGGACGCACACGTAAAGAGCTTGCCGAAGAAGAGCGAGACATTGTAGGGGCGAGTAACCTCGATGAATTTAACCAGCGACAGGTCCAGAAGAAAGCCGAGCGCAAAGAGCGCATTGTTAGTTTATTTCAGACACAAGGCAAGGTACAAAACAGCGACGTTACTGACCTACTGGATGTCTCAAGTGCTACCGCTTACAACTATCTCGAAGAATTAGAGACAGAAGGGAAGATTGAACAAGTAGGAAAGAAAGGCCGTTCAGTCGTCTACAGACGATCTCAATAGCTTCTCTAAACACCTAAACCTGCAGGTTTAGGTGTTTCTTGTGTGTAAAAACAATCCTTGGTCAGTCGTGTATGATGTCAAAAAATTATACACACAAGGTCTTGATTTTTGACATGTGTGAGTGTATTGTGATGATATATGATTACATCATCACAAACAGTGAAGAGGATGCGCGTTATGCGAGAGCTCACTCAAGCAGAAGTTGCTGAGTCGATGAATATTGCGCGCGCATCGTATATTGCTATCGAACAAGGAAAGAGAGATATTTCTTTTCAAGAGGCAGAAAAACTAAGCCAAGTTTTAGGGATTACCGTAGAAGAGTTGGCAAACAATGCTACTCCAGACTACCAGAAGTATAAAGAAATGTTGTTGTCTTTTTTAAGCATTGTTGGTGGCGATGGGAAAATTCCCAAGACTAAGCTAGCTAAGTTACTGTATTTGGCTGACTTTGCCTGGTTTTATGAAAATCTAGAGAGTATGAGCGGTATGGCATATAGAAAGATAACGTATGGACCTGTGCCAGATCAGTTTTTTCGAGCCGTTGATGAACTTGAAGAAGAGGGAATCATTGATCTAGATAGAAAGAAATATGAAGGAGGTGAAATGACCCTTGTGTCACTTTCGCGCGCAGGTAAGAGAATCAAGAGAGAAAAGATCTCAAAAAATGAAATGAGCTTAATGAAAGATATTGAGAAGAAGTGGAGAAAGAAGAGAACCAAGGATATTGTTGCTTTTACCCATGGACAACTTCCGTACTCTCTAGCGTTTCAAAATGACATTATTTCTTATGCTGTCATAACTCAGGAAGATCAGGAGCATGTCTATTAGGTATAGCGTTATTTTTGATCCTTTCTCAGAAAGGCATTATATAAAGAAGTGTAAGAAAAAATACTCAGCTCGGGTATGGGAGGTGTTGGAAGAGGCGATTGTTTCCATTTTACAAAATCCGGATGTTTCTATCGAGAGGAGAAAGCTTGAGACTATTTCTGATACAGACAACATGCTCCTTGCTAAGCTGGTTGATCTTAAGATACCAGGGAAAAAAGGTTCTGGAAGAAAATCGCAATATAGAGGTATTGTAGTCATTGATAAGAAGACCAAAACAAGTCGACTTCTACTTTTTTATCATAAGAGCGATCTTATTGGATCCGGCGGAGAAACGGCAAAATGGAAAAAGATAATCAAAAATAATTTTCCAGAATATAAAGAGCTTGTCCACTAACGCCTAAAGACTAATAGCTAAAAACTAGTCCTAACACTCACCCCAAATACCCAACTCATTTTCTTTTGCATTCTGCTCGAGGACAGCAAACTGCGTATCAAAAATAATAGGGAAGAAGTCGAGGTAGCGGGTCATGCCAATTTTGATAAGCGTCTCATTTACTAAGTTGTCATTTATATACACGTAGCGGAGGAGCCGGCCGTACTCGTCGGTATTGTCGTTCAGCGGATCTTCTTGGAGTGTGACAGTCCTTTCTTTCAGCAGTTCAGACAGGAAGAGGGAAGACTCTTCGAAATAGCACTGACCTCTCTCGGGTGCATCGACACCAAGCAGGCGGACAGACTGTGTCTTGTTGTCTTGGCGTATCTCAATAGTATCTCCATCGATAATACGCACTACTTCGTATCTTTCTTGTGTGACGGCAGGGTGCGTTGCGGCGCCGTACAGAGTAGCAGCAAGGCCGATAAGAAGGACGATACTGAGCGACAATGTTTTTCGGGACTTCATTTCTCCTTAATGATACACTAGGTCCAACGTATGGAGAAAGACACACAAAACTATTTTAAGGGTAAAAAGGTGACAGTTCTCGGTCTAGGCCTTCTCGGCGGAGCTTTGAACGATATTAAATTTTTAGCAGAGCAGGGAGCGGTGTTGACAGTCACCGATCTTAAGAGTGCAGAAGAGCTGGCGCCTTCTGTAGAGGCACTTAAGGAATACGACAACATTACCTACGCTCTTGGTGAGCACCGACTGGAAGACTTCCAGGATGCAGACTTTGTGTTGCAACCAGGAAACGTACCGACAGATTCTCCGTATCTTCTGGAAGCAAAGAAAAATAATATTCCTGTGCATGTGAGCGAATCTTTGTTTGCTGAGCATGTTCAGAAAGACGTGGTGCTTGTGGGAGTGACAGGAACACGAGGAAAGTCCACTGTCACACAACTTATATACGAAACACTGGTGAAGTTTCCACCAGAGGTGGGCAAGGTGCACTTGGCAGGGAATGTGAAGGACACGTCGACGCTGGCACTTCTTGATAAAGTGAGTACGGGTGATGTGATTGTTATGGAGCTCGACTCGTGGGCACTGCACGGTATGGGGGATATACAGAAGAGTCCGCACATCGCTGTTTTCACGACCTTTATGGTGGACCATATGAATTTTTATAAAGGAGATCTCAATGCGTATCTTTCTGACAAAGCAAATATTTTCAGATTCCAGAAAGAAGACGATGTCTTGGTTCTCGGAGAGAAGGTGGTCAAGATACTCGGAAACTCTATCGGGCTCGACCGGATTGTGCCAAAGAAGATTATCGCAAGTCCGCATGATGTGCCAAAAGAATGGAGTGTGAAGATTCCTGGAGAACACAACCTCTACAACATCGCATGTGCGGTGGAGGCACTGCGAGCGCTTGGTTTGCGGGATACACAAATACAAGAAGGAGTAGAAGCTTTCACTGGCGTGGAGGGGAGATTACAGCTCGTCGCTGAAACAGATGGCGTTAAGATATATAACGACACCACAGCCACTACACCAGACGCAACGCTTGCTGGGCTGAGAGCGGTATCAGAAAACAACAATGTCGTATTGATTGCTGGTGGTACCGACAAACAGATTGAAGTACAAAACTTGGTAGGGGAGATTGCAGAGCATGTGAAAGCGGTGGTACTCCTTCCTGGAACAGGTACAGAAAAAATGTTTCCACAGCTTGTCGGAAAGGTGAAAGAATTACACACAATAAAAACTTTGGAAGAAGCTGTGAAAAAGGCGAGAGAGCTAGCGATTGCAGGAGATGTTATTTTATTTAGTCCCGGGTTTGCATCGTTTGGTTTGTTTGTAAACGAGTACGACAGAGGCGAGCAGTTTGACGCACTAATTAAGAGTTCTTAGAGGTGACCCGCCCGCAATGTCAGAGCGGCAAGCGATGGCGGGCGGGGCAGTTTAATGCGCTTGTGAAATAATTTTCATATTAAACGCCATTTTTAAATATTTTTTAAGAATGATGCACTTCGGAAGTGCATCATTTAGTTTTGGGATAAAAAAAGCACCCGGGCCACCAGAAAAGGCAGCACCGGGCACTCGATCAGGGGTGAAAGGGTTCATTCTTTCTCTTAGGCTTCTTGTGTTTCAGTAACCATTTTGTCGGTAAAGACAATGTATGGGCTAATGTTGCTTTCTCGTAGATTCTTCAGGTCTCCTAACTCTTTCAGCGCTTCAGCGCTTTTTGTGTTGCCAAAAAGGATTGGCTGGTAAAAGGTGAGGTCTTCTTCTCTTTTAGTGACCATGCATAGAATTGTGCGAGATGTTTTGTCCATCAGTATGAAATCACCGTTATAAGGTCTAACGACAAGATTTTCTTTGTGTACAGGTTCTCCTTCTTGAGTCTGAGCGAAAGGTTGAGTAGCGGTCTGGTCCATCAGTATGCTCCGAAGTGTGAGATATGTTTCTGCAAGACAGAGTATGTTTTTGTGTGTGAAAAGTCAAATAAAAAGCGCATCATCCTTTCAAGAATGATGCGCTGTTAATCTAAAGATGAAAGGACTAACGAACGCTTACAAGAACTAGATTTCTTCCGTCGACGAAATCTGTGTCGCCGTTTGCGTTGCGGTCGTACCACTCTCTGTGAGACCAGCTGTGTGGGTCCCCGTAGGTTCCCTTGGGGACATGGAGGTTGCCACTTGCATCGCAGACTTCGTCTGTATGAGTGACAGAGGGAACGCTTCGACTTCTACATTGGAGTGACAGAAGATTGTGTAAACTCAGATACCCTTGTTCTTCAGGACCCTGGAGGCAACGAAACCATCCGCGGTGTTTGAGGTAATTGAGCATTCTTCTGTTTCTTTTTCCCACTTCTCTCTTTCCATATTCTGGAGCATTGCTTGGGTGGGAAAAATACTTGGCTTCAATGCCGCAAAAGGTGTGGACCTCGATGTCCTGTGGTCTTCCTCCTTTTGTGCCGATCAAATAGTCGAGAACAGAATTGACGACCGAGTCGGGGTATTCTTTCTTGCTCCAATCTTTTCCTTCCCAGTGCATGAGGTTGTCGCGGCCACAGTGCGCTGCGACTACTTCTCCTGTTTTTTTATCTCGAAATATTGCGACGAGACAATCCGCTACGGGGAACGCTAGTGTTACTCCGCGAGGAATAGTGACAGCATTGAAGTGGTTGGCACCCGCACTTTTGCAGATGCTTAACGTTTTCCCTCTGAGGTAGTACTTGTCAGGAAAGAGATCCTCATGAAACGGTTGCATTGTTACCCGATCTTTTGCCATGCGCATCGAGTAGATGAGGCCTGTAAAATCGAGACCGACAAGATGCATTTGTTGTCGGATAAAGAGTTCCGTTGCTTCTTTTCCTGTCAGAGTATTACCCTGATAAAGACTAAGAGACCAGTTTACACCGTTTCTTTTTCCGAGGCAGGTTACTTGGACATTTGGTCCGATGTTCTTTCTTCTGATAATGGACGTTTTAGCATTCTCTTTTCCAGAGTTTTGTGTTGCTTGAGGCATGGTTTGAATCCTTTCATTTTGATTCGATTGTAGTGAACAGTTCCTAACTAGCAATTTCCCACTAAAAAACTGCTTTGTCAATCCGTCTCGCGAGAAGGTATATATTTGCTATACTGGCCCTTCATATGGAGCACACACGAGAAGAACTAAAGAAGAAACGAGAACACTATCGAACAAAAATGTTCCGGCTGATGCTGGAGGTGGTCTTCATTTTCGGTATCCCGGCTGGCTTGGCTGGATGGGCGTATACGTATCTGGATGGACGAGGAGTGGTCCCTTTTCTCGCTTTGTCGCCACTATTTGTAGCTTTTGTTCTGTCTTGGATTATTACGCTGTATCGGGTCAAGGTTGTGAGTAAGCAACTTAAAGAAGTAGAAGACGAACTAAAAGCGTAATATGAACTTTGTAGATATCTTTAGAATTGAAGAGACTGTTCCTGGCGTTGCTTCAGATGTTGTGTTTTCTATCGGTGCCTTTCCTGTCACGAACTCGTTTTTGTTTATTTTGTTTATTGCAGTTCTCTTTGCGCTCGGCGGTGCATATGTAGTGAAGAAGTTCACGCTGGTCCCCAAGGGTATTCAGGGAGGAATTGAAATGATATACGAAAGCATCTTGTCGCTTGTGACATCTATCACAGGAAGTCAAAAGCAGTCAAAGGTCATCTTTCCTGTCGTAGCGACGCTTATCATATATATAGGCGTAGCAAACTTGATCGGTTTTATCCCGGGACTGACGAGCCTCACGTATCAAAAGGTCTCTATCTTTAGGGCACCGATGTCTGACTTCAACACTACTTTTGGATTAGCTTTTGCGCTTATTGTGGTGATTAACCTCATAAGTATTAAGGATTTTGGAATACTTGGGTATCTTGGTAGGTTTTTTCAGTTCAGAGAGCTAATCGCTGGTTTCCGTGGGGGACTGAAGACTGGTTTTGAAGCGACTATTTCGTTTCTCATCGGACTTCTGGATATTGTTTCTGAGATGGCCAAAGTTATTTCACTGTCTTTCCGTCTCTTTGGCAACGTCTTTGCAGGAGAAGTGCTGGCTGTTATATTGTTAGGGTCAATTGCTTACGTGGTTCCAGCACTATGGATGACTCTGAGTATTCTCTTCGGGCTTATTCAAGCGCTCGTCTTCGGTGCTTTGATTACAGCGTATTACAGCTCTTCGGTGAAGCCGGAAACGGTGGAACGGGAGGGTCATTAATTTTTAATAAAAACAACATGGATTTAGAATCAGCACGTTTAATAGCAAAGGGTTTGGCACTCTTTTCTATGTTTGGATCTGGTATTGGAGAGGGATATCTTATCGGTAAGGCTCTCGAGGCTATGGGACGAAACCCAGACGTATCTGGAGAATTGTTTAGTCGAATGATTATTGGTGTAGCTCTTGCCGAGTCGACAGCGATATACGCCCTCGTAGCATTTTTCATTCTGTAGGAACTACAGAATGAAAAATGCGGATAGTACCGCAAGCACTATTTATTATGGAAATTATTCAGGAAGCACTCGCGAATATTGGTTTTAATTGGCAAGTAGCACTTGCTAACTTTGTGAACTTCCTGATTATCTTCTGGTTGTTGAAACGATTTGCTTTTGGTCCTATTCAAGAAAAGATAGAAGAGCGAAACCAGCGAATTGCAGACGGTCTCAAAGATGCACAAGAGGCACAAAAGAAGCTTGCCGAAGCGCAAGAAGTATACGAACAGAAGCTTGTTGAGGCAAAGAAAGAAGCGCACGTTATCTTGGATGCTGCGCAAAAAGAAAAGGGGATGATTCTTGAATACGCACACTCTGAAGCAGAGAAGAAAACTGCCGACATGATCGCTCATACAGAAGGTGTATGCGCACAACGAGAAGAGGACTCAAAGGATGAGTTCAAGAAATACGCAGCAGAGCTTTCTATTTCTATTGCAGAGAAGATCGTTGGAGAATCTCTTGATGAAAAAAAAGCAAAGGAGGTGGTAGATAAAACACTGAAAAATCATGCTTAAGTCACGAGACATTGCACGAACACTTATCGATGAAGTTATCGCTCATCCAGAAAAAGAGGCAGATATTCTTGAGACACTCTCTGAATTTCTTGCCTCAAAGAACCTTACAGAACTCGCACCACAGATTATAGAAGCTATAGAGAAAGAGCGAAACTCGCGAGAGGAAGAAAATGTGCTCATCATCAGGAGTGCTACAGATCTTTCAGAAAAGCAGCTCGCAGACATTCGAGAATTCACAGGTGCGGATAAGGATGCTCGATTGGAAGTATCTGTCGAGGAAAAGTTGGTCTCAGGTTTTGTTACTCGATATAAGGGCAAGCGATATGACGCAACAGGGAAAGGATATTTACATACATTAGAAACAGCATTAGTACAATAATATGAGTATAGAATCACTTGCAAAGCAGTTTGAAAAAGTAATAGAAAAATCTCATCCAGACATGAAGGTTGATGAGGTTGGGGTGGTCGCCTACGTAGGAGACTCTGTTGCGCGTGTGACGGGCTTGCGAAACTGCCAGGCAAACGAAATGCTGTCGTTTGCGGGTGGAGCAGTGGGAATGGCCTTTAACCTCGATACTGATTATGTTGGCGTTATTATTCTCGGTAATGACATTGCCGTTGCCGAAGGAGAAGAAGTCCGACGTACAGAGAAGATTTTGTCGGTCCCTGTCGGAACAGAGTTTCTTTCTCGTGTCGTCAGTCCTCTAGGTGTACCTCTTGATGGTAAGGGAGATATCAAAGAAGAAGCTGTGTATCCCATCGAAAAGATTGCTCCAGGTGTGATGGATCGTCAGCCGGTTAACCAACCACTGCAGACAGGAATAAAGGTTATCGATGCGTTGGTGCCTGTTGGGCGTGGACAGAGAGAGCTTATTATCGGTGACAGACAAACAGGAAAAACGACACTTGCTATTGATGCCATCATGAATCAGAAAGGTCAGGATGTTGTCTGTGTGTATGTTGCTATTGGTCAAAAGATGTCCAAAGTCGCGCGTGTGATTGAAACACTTGAAAAAGCAGGAGCGATGGAATATACCACCGTGGTTGCATCTGGTTCTTCAGAGGGTGCTGCACTCTCATATCTGGCCCCATATACAGGTGCTGCAATTTCCGAATATTTTATGGACCAAGGAAAAGATGTGCTTATTGTGTACGACGATCTTTCAAAGCATGCAGTTGCATATCGAGAAGTGTCACTGCTTCTTCGGCGACCACCAGGACGAGAAGCTTATCCTGGAGACGTCTTTTATATTCACTCACGATTGCTCGAACGAGCATGTCGTCGAAACCAAGAAGCTGGAGGTGGTTCAATCACAGCACTACCTATTATCGAAACGCAGGCAGGGGATATTTCTGCATACGTGCCAACAAACGTTATTTCTATTACAGACGGTCAGATCTTTTTGGAAACAGATTTGTTTTTCAAAGGCGTTCGACCAGCCATCAACGTAGGAAACTCTGTGTCTCGTGTTGGAGGTGCTGCTCAGATAAAATCGGTAAAGAAGGTGAGCGGAACACTGAAGCTCGATCTTGCACAATTCCGAGAGCTCGAAAGCTTCTCGCAGTTTGCTAGTGATCTTGATGCCGATACTCGGAAAGTACTTGAAAAGGGTGCGCGACTTATCGAGATTTTGAAACAAAACCAAGGCGAACCGCTTGAAGCGGGCGTTCAAGCGCTTATTCTCTATGCCGCAACACGAGGATATCTTGATGATATTAAAAAAGAAGATATTAAAGAATGGGAAAAGAATTTTGTTAGCTGGGTGCGTTCAAGCAAGAGTGCTGTTATCAAAGAAGTAGAAGGTGGTTGGGACGAAGAAATCGAAGGAAAGGTACACGCTGTTATCGAAGAGTTTAAGACAACCCATTAAAAAAGATGACGCACTTCCGAAGTGCATCAATATATAAAACATGGCAAATCAGAAACAAATCAAAGGAAAAATGGGGGCAGTCAAAAATGTCCAAAAGATAACCAAGACAATGGAGGCTGTTTCTGCGAGCAAGATGAAAAAGGCTATAGACGCTGCACTTCTTACCAGAGAATATGCACGACTGAGTCTGGAACTTTTGAAAAACCTTTCTCAAGAAGACTATCTCTCACACCCATTGCTTCAGTATGGAAAAGGGGATAAGACGTTGGTGGTTATGTACTCATCGAACAAAGGTCTCTGTGGCAGTTTTAATATCACAATGGCTCGTAGTGTGTGGAAGTTTTTGCAGAAGAATAAAGACATGAAGAATCCGCACTTCATTGCTGTTGGTAAACATTCAGAAAAGTTTGCACGCAAGACGGGTATGCCACTTATTGCATCTTTTACAGAGCTCGACGGGTCTCCAGATGCAGAAAAGGTGACACCTCTTTCTAAGCTTGTGCTTGATGAGTTTAGAACGGGGGAATACAAGCGAGTGGTAATCTTGTATGCAAACTTTGTATCTGCTTTGCAATACGAACCAGTGGTTCGAAAGATGTTACCTATTCAGGAAAAGGTGGTGCTTAACATGCTCGAAAATACTGGAGAAGGATACGAGCTTGAAAA
>Ga0306869_1000694_pt1 | contig 14611 bp, 14 predicted proteins | sample AntRauTorckE6833_FD_190421 | JGI IMG/M metagenome (GOLD analysis project Ga0306869, IMG submission 190421) | Saline lake microbial communities from Rauer Islands, Antarctica - Metagenome Torckler E6 #833 (v2) (version 2) | ecosystem: Environmental > Aquatic > Non-marine Saline and Alkaline >... | reverse complement strand
ATCTTTCAGCCCGATTTCCTCGTATGCTTCTCTAGCTGCTGCTGTTGCATACTCTTCACCTTCATCTACATGTCCTGCAGCTGATTGGTCCCATTTCCCTGCCAGTTTAACATTTGAAGACCGTTTTTGAATAAGCAGCTCGCCACTGGAGTTGAAAACAAAAACGCGTGCAATGCGGTGAGCAAGACCCTTTTCGATTGCCTCGCTGCGTGGCCCGTAACCAATAATAGTATCCTCGTTGTCTACAAAGGTGATGTTTACCATGCCATCTACTATAACAAACAAAAAAACCTCAATGTAGAGAGGAGCCTAAGCATAAGCGTATTGGAGGGCCATCGTGGAGCTTGTTGCAACTAGCCTAATACCGTATGAATCAAATCTACCAGTTTGACTGCGAGCTTACGATTGTTTTCTTCGTCTAGGTGCACCCCGTCATCCTTACTTGCTATGACTATCTGTGAGGCGTCCAGGAAATAAGCTTCGTGTACTTTTGCCTGCGCCTCATACAACGCTGCTAGCAATTTACTCTTGGACTCAGCACCTCTGAAAATTGTATCAGATTTAAGTACTGTTTCATCTATATAAGGAGGAGCAATGATCAAGACTTCTGGTGCTTGTTTGATCCTAAGTTCACTAACCCACCAATCAATATGCTTAATATAGTCGCCTAAGGATTCGGCAATCTGATTCGGAGTTTTATTGGCTGCTTCGCAAAGATCATTTGTTCCAAGAAAGATAACAATTAGGTCAACAGGTAAATGACTTCCAATAATAGGTCCGAATTGCTCAAGACCGTTACGATGCTTAAAATTAGGGTTTTCTCCAGCTAACGTCCTTGCACGCAGGCCTTCTTCAATAACCTCGTAGTCTTCGCCGAGTTCTTTTTGAAGTACTCCAGTCCATCGAATATCAATATTGAAGCGATCCAGTAAATTAGGCACTCGACCGTAGGTTATTGAGTCACCATAAACCAGCACTCTCTTCGTGGATTTATTTATATTCATGATCGCATTATATCAAAAAACAGAGGCTAATTGTCTCTGTTCTAAGCATAAGCGTATTGGAGGGCCAGGAGGGACTCGAACCCTCGACACCCTGCTTAAGAGGCAGGTGCTCTAACCGGCTGAGCTACTGGCCCGGAATTGTGGCTAACTTGAAAACTGTAGCAAATTACCTCTGTTTATTCAATGCTACAATATACTCATGTCGACACAGGAGCAAAAGGACGGCTTGCGGGAGGAATTACTGGCGCGGCGGGCGGAGCTGACGGCTCGCCAAGTTGTGGCGGCCAGCCGCGAGATTATGAAACTTTGTGCCAGTATCATTCCGTGGCAAGAAGTGAACTGTCTGCACACCTACGTGCCGATGGCGGCACGTAAAGAAGTTAACAGCTGGTGGTTGCTGGAACATGTGTGGGAGCACCAGCCGCATGTGGCTACTGCCGTGCCGATTGTTCGCGGTCGGCGCATACACTCAGAACAGGTAGACGATGGCACGCGCTGGCAAGAGAATGTCATTGGCATACCTGAGCCAACGGATGGTATCCCGCTTGACATAGACCATCAGTTTGACGTCATTGTCGTGCCGGTGCTGGGTTTTGACCGCAGTGGTAATCGCCTGGGTTACGGCAAAGGCCACTATGACCGGTTTTTAAGCACGCAATCTGGCGCGCTAACGGTTGGCTTGGCCTACGCGGACATGGAGGTCAAGCCGGGTATTCCCACCGAGCCACATGACGTCCCACTGCAATACATTGTCACCGAAACCGGCATTATCCATGTGTGAGGTCAGACCTCACACAATAGATGCTTGCTATTTACGGCGCCAGATTTCGTAGCGGAACCGGAAGCCGTTTTCTTCTTGGGCGGGGCTTTGGCTGACTAGTTTGAATTGGTCCTGATACTCCGGAAAAAAGCGGTCGCAGCCAAAGGTCGCGTCGATGGGCGTCAGGTAGAGCTCGTCGGCGCGCTGGATGGTTTGGGCGAAAACCTCGGCGCCGCCGATAATCCAAACTTCGGAGTGGTTGGTAATAAAATCGTCGATATCATGAACAATTTCCGCGCCCTGAGTAGACAGCTGCTGCCGACTTAGTACAAAGTTTTGGCGATCAACCAGCGGGCGTTTGAAGGTATCAAATGTTACGCGGCCAGTCAGCGTAACGCCGCCATATTTTTTGGTTTCACTGGTGAAAAAGTGCTCGTCGGACGGAATACTCCACGGAATACAGCCGTGCTTGGCAATGCCTCTTTGTTGGTCAATGGCGGCGATCAGCCTAATCATTTGCGGCCTCCTTAAAAAGCAATGGGCGAATGTGGTTCATAAGATAAAATGAGCCGGTTACCAACAACACAGGTTCTGGGCACTTAAGTAACCGCTCAAAAGCTTCCTTCGGGTCTTCAATAACATCAACATCCTTAAAACCTTGCTGCTGTAAATGCTCTGCGACTAGATCGGGCGGTGCTGAAATCTTGGGGAAATCCTGCTGACTGGCAAATCCTGTCACGATAATGCGCTTGGATAAAGCCGCTATGGGCGCGACATTGGTACGCTCCCGAAAATCGTAATCCTTGACGACGCTAAGCAGCGTAGCGATTCCCATAGCCGGAAATTTTTCTTTGAGACTATCCGCTAACATTTGCATCTTTTGTCGGTTATGAGCCCCGTCTAGGACTATCGTTTTACCCTTGTACTGCAGTACCTCCATGCGCGCGGGAATATGAGTACGAGTTGTGGCGAGCAATTTTTCCTGGCTAAGGCCCCCTGAAGAAATAACTTCCTGAATATCGCTAGATGATTTCTGAGTCAGACACTGTTCCGGCGAGGGAGGAGTACCCTCGGTACTTCGAGTGAGTTGGGGCGGTGTCTGGCCAGAAAGGGCTGGCGAGAATTGGAAAGTTATTTCTTCATGGGGACTAAGCATCGACAGCCCGTCACGGCCAACCAAATATTTATACGCCTCGTAAGCCAAATACCAATTACGCTGCTGGAATAGCGGCAGATTAGCAGGCAACTTTTCTGACGGCGGCAGCGTGACTTCTTCTAAAGTAGTTTGCTTTTGGGCGGCAACTTGGCGCAGAACGTCGCGTACTTCTGTCGGGGCACGGTAAGCAAACAATGGGTTGTGGGACTGAATAATCCCGGCTTTTTGGGTGGCAATTTCTGACAATGTTTTTCCTAGTACATCCACGTGATCCAACCCGATGTCAGTGATAATGCAGACTTTATCCAGCCGTGTTATAACGTTCGTAGCATCTAGCAATCCACCCAAACCTACTTCCACTACGGAGTAATCCACCTGCGCCTGCGCGAATTTCCAGAAGGCAAAAGCTATGAGAACTTCAAAATACGTTGGCTTGATGCCCGTACTGACGACAAGTTCCAAAAATTCATTTAAGTCCGCGCAGAACTCGGGTTCCAGCAACGGCTTGAGGTTAAGCTGCACTCGCTCATTCACCTCATCGATATGCGGCGAAACCGTCAACCCCACTTCCTTTCCTGCGGCTCGCAGCAGACTTGCCAGATAATAACTCGTTGAAGTCTTGCCTGATGTTCCCGCTACGTGAATGACTTTATAAGAATCCTGTGGATCCCCCAGCCGATTCATTAACGCCCGCATCCGCTCCAGTTTATAGGCCTTGTGTAGCGTCCCCGGTAGCGGCATAAACCCAGCCAAAACGTCACGCGCCTGTGTAAAATCCTTTATCATATTGGAGTGTATTGTACTCCGAAACGAAACCACTCGAACACTTCCAACCCATTATGTCGCTCGAGGAGCTCATAAAAGTTCTAGATTTTTCTGATAAGCTATAGCCATCCCAAAACAAAACCTGCATTTCAGGCCGCGCCTTTGAGTTTCTTCGTGTAATTCTGGTAAAGCTTAGTCGCTAAAGTTAGAGCCATACTGTGAAGTTTTAACTCTCTTGAACAACTAGCTTTTAAAGCTCATGGTTAATTGATAGCCATCAACTATACTTAGTAATTGTGGAAAAGCTAACTTATACGAATAAGAGACGAATTGCAGTTGTTGTCGCGGCTTTATCTGCCACTGCGTTAGCAAGTTGTTCTGTCGATAGTTATCTTACAAACGCTTCAAATGTACATTGTGACGGTAAACGCACCAAAGTTGACCTCGCAGTTGATGGCTTGGCAACTTTCATTGTTCATGGAAATGACGAAGGCGATGTAGCCACAGTTAAAGTACGTCGTAGTGAAGATCGCGCGAGCGTTGCAGTGAGTGGTGAAGTTACCGGTCCACCTCAGCAATTAGAAGCCGATGGATTTACGACCCCAACTGCTGTAGTTAATGGTGCGGAGTTGAGTGCTTTTGGCGCAGGTGGAGTTTGGGTAATAGACGTTCGTGAAGACAGTGTTGTTATCCAAGGTACTTGTGATGGTATGTAGCGGTTACCCTAAAGCATCAAAATAATTTGGTACCCGCGGAGGGATTCGAACCCCCGACCTTCTGGTCCGAAGCCAGACGCTCTGATCCGCTGAGCTACGCGAGCGCGAGTTAAAATGTGGTGAGACCGGCAGGACTTGAACCTGCAACCTTTAGCTTCGGAAGCTAACGCTCTATCCAGTTGAGCTACGATCCCACATGCGGGACACAATAGAATACACGTCTAACAGATTACCACATTATTCGCTCACCGGAGCTGCTATACGTATAGTTCCCGTAAAACAAAACCTGCATTTTCTACCGCGCCTCGCCGGCCTAAAAGCTGTTTTTCTCACTCACCGTATCTAGGGATATGCTTCCCTCGAAAAAACAACTTTTTGACTCGCCGATGCATCGCTATAAATTTACAGGTTAGGACTTCCGTAAAACGACACATTTCCGGCCTGAATCTTGCGCTTCGATGCGTCGGCAAAGCCTCTTACCTCGCTGCTCTATACAAAGGTGCGAGCACCTTTGTATCTGCGCGGCTACGTTCACCACGTACCGATAGTACGCTCCGCTTCGATGCTCGGATTCATGCCGAAACTGCACCATTCTGCGAAATTCCTGCAGGTTTTGTTTTACGGGAACTATAGGGAAATTGTAAAAGTTGTTCCCTGGCGTATCTTTGACGTGACGGATATTGTGCCGCCGTGCAAGTCAATTATTTTCTTACCCCAGTAAAGACCTAGCCCTGTGCCACTCACGGTAGTCGACAATGGATTGTCGATGCGCGAGAACTTTTGGAACAACTTATCACGATCTTTTTTATAGATACCGACGCCTTGATCGCTAATCGCGATGATAGCATGACCGGCCTTACGGCTTAGATCTACTGTAATTGTCTTGCCTTCCGGCGAGTATTTGCTGGCGTTGTCTATGAGGTTTTCCAGCACCATACGAATCATACGGGGATCGGCCTCAGCTTTAACTACGCGCGCTGGTTTATGGACGACGACTTTTTGATGCCGTTTCTGGAACGCAGATTGTTGCTCGCGAATTACATCAGTGAGCAACTTGCCGAAGTCACAAGGGCTTTTACTTAAGCGGACTCGGCCGGCATCAACATGCGCGACCTTGAGTAAGTCATCAATAATTTTTAGTTGCCGCTCGTTGCTCTCATAGGCGATTTCCAGCATACCGCGCTGTCCTTTAGTAAGCTTACCCTCGTAGCCCTCAAGAAGCATGCCAACAAATTGTTTGACCCCGGTAGCGGGAGTACGCAGTTGGTGAGAAGCCAGGGTAATGAACTCGTCCTTGGCATCAGAAAGCGCCAAAAGTTGCTCGTGCTGTTCGCGCAAATCAGCGGCCATTTCTTCCAGTTCGTGTTTACGATCAAGCATACGGCGAATATCATCGATGTCAGTACAGGTGCCAAACCATTTCACGATTTGTCCGCTTTGATCGCGCACCGGCAACGCCTTACCTAAAAACCATCGGTAGGTACCGGGCTTGTGCCGATCTTTGAAACGATACTCCATTTGATACGGTTGACCAGTTTGCACGGACTCCTGCCAGGCCTCCAAACAAATATCGGCATCGTCGGGATGAAGGATTAGCCGCCAACTCTGACTAGTCTCGCCCTTGTGAAAGCCGGTGAACTCATACCATTGACGATTGTAGTAATCTAAACGGCCGTCCGGATCTGCCGTCCAGACCATTTGCGGCATTGAATCGGCCAAATGGCGGAAGCGCTCCTCGCTCTTGCGCAGCGCTGTTTCCGCCTGTTTACGCACGGTAATATCCTGAAAAAACCACGCCCAACCATACAATTCATCGCCACTTTTACGTACCGGCGCGCCGTAACGTTCGAATATTCGCCCGTCTTTAAGGATGAGTTCCTCGTGACTTACTTCTTTTGGGTGCTTATAAAGATAGTTGAATCGAGTCAGAAATTTTTTAGGGTGATGCAGCTTGGTCATAGCAAAAGCCAATGCCGCGTTATCGTCTTTGGCCTTTAACAACTCCTTGGGAATTCCCCAGAGTCGAACAAATCGACGGTTATAAGACAGGATTTTGCCTTTGGCGTCTACGATTAAAATACCTTCCGGTGTCGCTTCGTTTTGAGCCTCCAGTAGCGCCGAGCGATAACCGAGACTTTCCGCGTCCTGCTTGCGACTTGTTATATCCTCAATCACGGTAATAAAGTGTTTGATCCTACCCGTGCGGCCCAGACTAGGCGCTATAGTGACACTTACCCAAACGACGCGGCCATCTTTGCGAATATAGCGTTTTTCGAGCGAACGACTAGCGGCCTGGCCATCACGAATATCATTAGCGGCCCGGACTGATGCCGCGAAATCATCAGGATGTGTAATGTCTTGAAAACGCTGTGAGAGAATTTCTTTAGAGGAATATCCCACGATATCGCAGAATTTCTGATTGACGCGGGTCCATTTACCATCCAGTGACATATGGGCAATACCAACTGCCACTTGATTAAATGTCGCCCGTAAATGCTGCTCGCTTTCCCGCAAAGCCCGTTGCGCGGCCGTGTGTTCCGAAATATCAGTAAATAACAATGCGACTTTACGGCTCTCGGAACCACCGAAACGCGAAGCATACACGTGGAACCATCGCCCCATAACCTCGGAGCTGTCCTCAAAATGCGCCGGCTTTCCGGTAAGCGCAACTTCGCCATAGGCTTCGAACCAGCGTTTTTCAATGTCTGGCACTAGCTCCAACACTGTTTTGCCAACCGGATTTTTGAGCCCGGTCTTCTGCTTAAACTTCTGATTCACCTCCAAAAAACGATAATTCACCGGTTTTTGCTCAGCGTCAAAAAGTAACTCAATCACACAATAACCATCATCCTGCGGAAAAAATCCAACTGGGGCATGTCGATTATTTCTCTTGGATTCTTGGCTGCCAGCTATCGACCGCCGAGTAGTCGATTGTGGCTTAGGCGAGCTGGTTGTCTTCTTGGTCATAGCGACCGCTGCCTCCTACTGTTGATACTGACCGTGCACCACCCTCACGGTTCAATCTCTTTTTTAACAATGTGATTGACGATAGTCGCCAACTGTTGCGGCGAAGCATGGGCCTTCAATATATAGCGGTGAGCGCCCAGCGCCATGGCAGCTTTGACCTGCTTTTCTTCACCGAGGTTGGTCAAGACGATAATCCGTGTTTCCGGGTGTTTTGCGGCGTCGTATTCTTCCAGAAACTCTAGCCCGGTCTTATTGGGCATAAGTAAATCCAGTAAAATAACCGCTGGTTTGGTTTTGGCGGCTTGTTGCAAGCCCTCATCTCCGTCAAAAGCGGTGACGGCTTTGTGGCCACTCTTCTCAAGAATAATTTTATACGCGTTATTGAGATGGTCGTTATCCTCAACGATGAGTACTGTTGCCATTAGAATTTTCCGCCTTCCGTTCCTAACAATCATAACAGTGGTGAACATTGAAAAATGCGAGATAACTCTCATATTCGATGTTTTTCGAACAAAATAATTTGCTCGTTAGGAGTGGTCTTTAACCGTGTTGCCATATAATTTTGCCAATCGAAATTTGATGATTCCGGGTGCTAAAGTTTCCAATAATTTCTGGTACTTACCAGAAATTTTGGGAAGTTTGGTGGCGGAAGGGTAAATTTGGATGGTGAAATTATATGGCAACACGGTTTTTGTATGATTTCTCACAGATAATCGCGGAGAATACGCTATCATGTCTATGATTAATAGGTAATGGCAAGAACGGATTCTTGTGACCGTGCTGGTTCTTGTTCGCTTATAAATCACTCTATTCAACCCGTTTTTTTATTAGCTCCTGGTGCGAAATGTCGGGGAACAAGCAGTTGGGGGATAAAAACATATGTATATAGACAAACAAAATGGCATGTTTTTGGCGCTAATTTTGTTTGTAATGCTCTATTTGGGGCTGACTTTTGCTGTCCCGCCTGACCCGATCGCAATGGAGCGCTACCAAATATCACCGGCCGTGATGCGTCTGCTATTACTCAGTATCAGCCTGCCGCTTATCGGGATTTGGTATACGGCATTCTATGGTTTTACTAAATTAAAAAACTACGTATCGCTTATCACCCAATCCCCAGATGGACGCGCGTATCGTCATCTAGCGAATGGGGTCGCAATACTCGGTATTGGCCTGCCCCTTTCTTCGGTAGTTTCAACTGGATTAAACTACATAGTTCGCGGCGCGCCAGACTTGGCGACAACCGCCGTTATTATAGAGAAGTATCTTGATGTTGCTGTGGCTGTCGCGGCCTTTACCCTCATCCATAAGGGCGCCCGTCTGCTGCTGAAACTACACGACCAGAAACCAAAACCACTTAATAGGGCGTTGTTGGTTGGCGCACTCTTGCTATTCGGCGGCATGTTCGTGTACTTAGTGCTTAAAAACTCAGCAACTACGTTGCCTGCCCAAACTGGCTACAGGCTACCACATTGGCTACTGTTCACCACCATTATTTTGCCCTACCTCTACGTATGGATGATCGGTTCTCTGGCAGCCTACTACATCGCCAGTTATGCTCAAAGTGTCAAAGGAGTAATCTACAAACAATCATTACGATTGCTAGCCCAAGGTTTGGGCGCGGTCATTCTGTCCTCTATCCTGCTGCAGTATTTCAAAGCCATTAGGACCGTCCTGCTGGCTTTGGATCTATCGACATTACTTGGCATAGTTTACCTGCTGTTGCTAGCTATCGCGACTGGTTACGTCCTAATCGCGAGCGGTGCAAAACGTTTACAGAAACTGGAAGAGGTCTAGTGGATATAATGATAGCGCAGCAAAATACCAACACGCTATACCGACAAGTTGTTGCTGTTACCGCCGACTATCTGGGGCCGGCCTCTGAGAGGTTCATCGATCGACAAATTCAAACGCATTTACATAAACAGCCCGATCAACTGCGCAAAGAAGATATCGCCAAGCTGGCTAATTGGATTGAGATCGTTGTCGCCTTACTGACGGAGGACGATGAAACAGTACGTAACTTCACTCGCGATCTGCGGCGCTTAGGCAGATCGTAACCTGGTAAGCCAAATATGAATGCCATGAACAAACGTACAATAGAACAAGAACGCGCTAGGTCGGACGCTTTATTTACGAGTATTGGCGACGGAGCGCTGGCGACAGACGAGCGGGGAATTATTCGCCGCGCCAACCGCGTCGCTCTGGAGTTGCTAGGCCACACCAAATCCGAATTAGTCGGCAGCTGGTACCCAAAAGCAGTCGTTGCCACCGATGGTCATGGCGCGACAATCGCGGTTATGGATCGCCCGATTACGGAGGTGTTTTTTACTGGGAAGCCAGTATCAGCCAAAACGTTTTACCTTAAAAAAGACGGCACTGAGCTGCCACTATCCAGCACCGTTTCGCCAATACTGTTGGGCGGCAAACCCGTCGGCGCGATTGAAGTGTTTCGCGATATCAGCCTCGAGTTGGCAATAGACAAAATGAAAAGCGAATTCATAGCTCTGGCCTCCCACCAGCTTCGAACCCCGCTGTCCGCGATTAGTGTGTATGCCCACATGCTGCAGGATGGTTACGCAGGCACGTTGAATGATCAACAAATGGAGTACGTTACTAGGACGGTGGACGCTACAACGCGCATGCAGGCCTTGATCAACGCCCTGCTCAACATTTCCCGTATCGAGAGCGGGCAACTGGCCTATAACCCGAAGCGAGTAGTGATGCAGGAAGTTATCGAGCAAGTGCTTGACGAATCCAAACCGGCTACGAAGCAAAAGAAGCTTCGTATCATTCGGCGACTGCCAAAACTACCGCTCGTAATAATGTCTGATTGCCTGATGGTAAAAGAAATTATCAGCAATCTCGTAACTAACGCCATTCAGTACACGCCGCCCAACGGCCACATAACTATCAGCGCCCGACAGGAAAAACAGACGGTGGTTATTGCTATCCGCGATACTGGGATTGGCATTCCGCTTGACCACCGTAGCCAACTTTTTTCACCATTTTACCGAGCTGAAAATGCGCTGGAATATTTTGAGTCCGGTACAGGGTTAGGACTATACCTAGTGAAACTACTTATCGCTATCCTCAACGGAGAAATATCGTTCACCAGCCAAGAGGGCAAAGGCTCGACGTTTTTTGTGACAATACCCATGCGTCAGCCGTCGCCAAGTAACAACTATAGCCATACCGGTCTCTAACTGTTTCGACTTGCTATGGCGCGCCGTAAGCAGGTATCCTATGCGTAGCGGAATGCGCGCTCGATATCACTAATAATGTACCGAGGAAATAATTGCCGTGAACACCATTTTATTAGTAGAAGATGACCAAGCGCTCAATATGGCATTTCGAACAGTCCTAACAAAAGCCGGCTATAATGTCGTGAGCGCGTTTCACGGCTTGGAAGCGCTGGAATATTTAAGCGACAACCAGCCCCAGTTAATTCTCTTGGATCTGCTGATGCCGAAATTAAACGGCATAAACTTTCTCAAACGTTACCAACCGACTGTTAATCATCCCACTGTGCGCATTATTGTGTTTAGCAACCTTGATACTGAACCGGAAATAGCCGAGGCCATGCAGCTAGGCGCACACAAATACCTGCTAAAAGCGGACACCACTCCCAAACAACTCGTCGAATCAGTCAAGGCAACGCTAAAAACCTGACGCGGCTATGATTCGACTCTGGTACTACCGGAGCTTTAGATCGCTCAGTTCGTCCTCGCCAATAACTTTTCTGAGTTCGTCGGTATGCACAATAAACCGCCTTTTCTGGTAGGTTATGACTCCGCGCTGCTGTAATTTTTTGAGTTCAAGCCCGGTCGTCTCGCGGGTAAGTCCGGTTAAGTTAGCCAGTTCCTGCTGCGCTAATGGTAGTTCAATCTCGACGACTCCGGCCTCGCTCTCGCGGCCATAACTAAGACAAAGATACTGCAATGTGTGGGAAATCTTATCTATGGCTCGTGAGTATTCCAGCGCGTTAATGCGCAGTGTCTTACCGATGTATTTCGTGACATAGCGATCCAGAAGCTGCGCCATGACTTCATTATTGCTGGAGATGAACGCGCGCAGCTGATCGCGCGGCACAGAGTAGACCTCGCAGTCCACATAAGCTTCGTAAAAGTACACGGCAGCGGGAGCTTTCTGGAACACCCAGGTTGTAGCGATAATCTCCGACTCCGAGCAAAAATTAATCGGCTTTTCGTCGCCGCTATCACTAATCGAGTAGGATCTGACGATGCCCTTCTTAACAACATATACGCTGGTGGGTATTTCGCCTTGATGAAGGACGATACTGTTTTTCGCGAAGCGCTTCACCGAGTGTCGTTGCAAAAAACGTATGAAAGCATCGGACTGCGCGGTTGCTGGCTGTTGCTGGCGATGCGTACGCAGCAGACTACTGCGAGGTGTTATCATTACTTATCAGCCGATGGCCGGTTACGTGGTTTTGGAGCAGGCAACGCCTTGGGAGATGCCGTTTGATCCGAGCGAGCCAGCGCTTCGTTAATCACTCTCGATACACTTTCCGCGTGTTTACGACTCATACCAACGCGGGCAACAGCCAGCGGTTGATTCCCTGGCCCGCCATGCTGCAAAAAGTTCATCACTACGCCGTAATCATTGACGTTCACGTGCACCATATCAGTGTAGACAATCCGGGCATCCATCGGCATAACCAACATCATCGGCCGTCCCAGTGCCACTTCCTGATCCGGCGTGGCATCTGGAAAATTATCCGAGGCGTAACCAGCTAATTCCCAGAGCTGATTTGCCTCATCATCGGCAAGGTTAAAGTGGCTCAGCAATAGCAACAGCACATCTTCACTGGGGCGCGCCGAACCTTGCTCGATCTCTTCCAGTATGTCGGTATCAATCTCAACAGCTCCGGATACTTCCTCCAGACTCTGCTGACGTTTCTGGCGCAGACGGCGAAGCCGAAAACCCAGCGGTTGATAGTAGTTACCTTGCGCTTTCCCCATACAAGGTATATGGTACGCCTTACCAGTCAAGCTTGCAAGAGGTCTTAAGTCTGCTGCTATACTAACCATATGTATATTCAGGAAAACATTCCTCTCGGCGGCTACTCCACTATGCGGCTCGGCGGGATAGCGGCGTACTTAACAGAAATCAGCAGCCGCGCTGAATTATCACAGGCTCTGGCCTGGGCTGAGGCCAAGACGTTACCGGTTATCATGATCGGTCAAGGCAGTAATATTATCTGGGCTGACGCTGGATTTTCCGGCTTAGTCATTGTTAATAAAATACTTCGTTTTGACGACTTTCATGAGGACGAAGATAATCTATATATTACCGTGGGTGCCGGCGAACCCTGGGATAGCGTCGTGGAACGAACCGTCGCGCAAGGCTTCAGCGGCCTGGAATTCCTATCGCTCATACCAGGAACCGCCGGCGCTACACCGATTCAGAATGTTGGCGCGTATGGTCAAGAAATTTCCAACCTGCTGGTCTGCGTGGAAGCCTACGATACCAGCACCAAGCAATTCGTGACAATTCCGGCGGCGGATTGCGGCTTCGGCTACCGCACCAGCCGGTTCAAAACCACCGATAAAGGCCGCTTTTTCATCACCGCCATTACCTTGCACGTCATACGTCAAAACCCCACTCCACCGTTCTATAAAAGTCTCGATCAATACTTAAAAGAACAAGGGATTACGCAACCGACGCCGGGCATTATCCGGCAAGCGGTTATCGCCATTCGCTCCAGCAAATTACCCGATCCGGCTATTGTGGCGAACACCGGATCTTTCTTTGCTAACCCCATTATCAGCTCCCGCGGCTTTACCCGGCTGCAGAACGACTATCCGGAAATCAGCCATTGGGTACTAGATGACGGGCGGGTTAAAATTTCGGCTGCCTGGTTGGTTGAGCAGGCCGGATTCAAAGACGTCCATGATGCCGAAACTGGTATGGCCACCTGGCCAAAACAAGCCCTAGTGCTAGTCAACGAGCATGCTGGATCAACGGCTAATTTACTAGCTTTCCGCCAGAAGATTATCGATACTGTGCAGCAGACCTTTGGTATTACGCTCGAGCAAGAACCCGAACTACTGCCACAGTCGCTGTAACTTAAGACCTCTTGCAAAATAACCAGCGTGGCTCCAAAAGCGCCCTTTTTGCCCGCAGCCGACAAAAACCTCCTTACCGTACCAGAGGTACGCCGCGTCGGCCTTTGCCAACTGCGAACAAAAATCATCACTTTTGGCATCCATGGCTTATTCTGCAAGAGGTCTTTAAATATCACTGGGCAGCGGGAACTGTAGGGCGAATTCTTTAACTTCATCGCTCAACCTTTCGAGCACTGCTTCATTGTTACGGTTTTTTATTGCTCCTAGCATCCATTCTGCTAATTGTTCCATGTGCTCTTCGCGCAGACCGCGCGTAGTGATCGCAGGCGTACCTAAGCGAATTCCGCTGGGGCGGAAGGGTGGCAAGGTGTCGTCCGGTATGGCATTTTTGTTTAATGTCAGGCCAATTCGGTCAATCACCGCTTCTGCCTCGCCGCCATGAATACCAAAACTTGTGTGGATGTCAGCCAGAATTAAATGGTTATCGGTGCCGCCAGTTATCAGCTTGAACCCGCGTTTAATCAGTTCTGCGGCCAGCTGTTTAGCATTTTTAACGACTTGTTCGGCGTAAATTTGAAACTCCGGCTGCTGAGCCTCGCCAAATGCCACCGCCTTGGCAGCTATCATATTCATCAAAGGACCGCCTTGAAAGCCAGGGAACACGGTACGGTCGATTAACGTCGGCAAGTTTTCTATAATCTTTTCCGGTTTCTTTAGCGGATTACTTACGGTGCCTTTGCTCATGATCAAACCGCCGCGCGGCCCGCGCAGCGTCTTGTGCGTAGTACTGAGCACGACATGGAATCCGTGGTCGAATGGATTAGCCAACACACCGCCAGCAATTAGCCCGGCTATATGCGCCATGTCAGCCATCATGACCGCGCCGACCTCTTCGCCGATCGCCGCCATTTTAGCGTAATCGAGTTCACGCGGGTAGGCGGAAAAACCGGCCAGGATTATTTTTGGCTTTTCTCTGAGCGCCGTTTCGCGGAGCTGTTCGTAATCAATTTCGCCCGTTTCAATGTCTTTCATGCCGTAACGCACAAACCGCCAGATTTTGGCCGCTAAAGTAACCGGGTGCCCGTGCGTCAAATGTCCGCCATGCCCCAGATCCATACCCATAATTGTATCGCCTGGCTCGGCCCAAGCAG
>Ga0306869_1000693_pt1 | contig 14614 bp, 15 predicted proteins | sample AntRauTorckE6833_FD_190421 | JGI IMG/M metagenome (GOLD analysis project Ga0306869, IMG submission 190421) | Saline lake microbial communities from Rauer Islands, Antarctica - Metagenome Torckler E6 #833 (v2) (version 2) | ecosystem: Environmental > Aquatic > Non-marine Saline and Alkaline >... | reverse complement strand
TCAACACAAGAAAGTAGCTCGGCAAAGGCCGCCTTGGCGGACGGCGAAACTGGTCTTTTTGAAAGATGGAAATTACTTATAACTTCTGAGGGCGGATTCGGCGGCGCGTTGCTGGCCAGCTTGTTTGCTGGGGCCGCTGCCTTGGCCTTTGAGTTTGTCGGCGACAAAGACACCGACGGTGAATATTTTCTCGTGGTCTGGCCCTTCTTCGGACAGAACTTTATAAACAGGGGTGTGGCCGTCTTGACTTTGCGCCTGCTCCTGGAGGTGCGATTTTGGATCCATCCACGAGCCAGTAGCCAGAATTTCCTGAAACGTGCTGACGACGCTGGCGTGGATAAATCTCTGGGCAGCTTCATAGCCCTGATCAAGGTAGAGCGCGCCGACTACCGCCTCAAAACAGTTGGCTAGAATCTGATCCCGCGCGCGCGTCGTTCCGCGTTTTTCACCGCGGCTAAGTCGTAATAGCGGTTCAAACTCAAAACGGGTCGCCGCCGCGCCAATGCTCTCTGTCCGCACCAGACTGCTTCGCCAGTTTGTCAGCGTGCCCTCTGGATCAATAAAGTTCAAGTATAGATACTCGGTGACGACTAGTTCCAGTACGGCATCGCCCAGAAACTCCAAGCGCTCGTTGTGTTCAGAAACAGTTTTCTTGTGTTCGTTGACGTATGAGCGATGAGTAAAGGCGGTAATGAGCAATTCTATTTGCTTAAATGCGACGCCCAGTTTATCTTCGGCGAATTGTACGTAAGGTTGGTTGTTCATCAGGGAATAGCAGCTAGTAACTAGGAAATAGGAACTAGCAGGCGGCCTTTCCAACTTTTTTGGTCAACTTTGTCATGAATGCTATTTCCTATATCCTATTTGCTAATCACTAAGTCTTGGATTCGCGGATTTGTTTCAGTGCTAGCAAAATAATCTTCCCAATATCTTCATACTCGATTTTATCCAAAGCCTCGGCAGGCGTAAACCATTGGATGCCGTTCATCCAGTCTTCAGGCTTAAGTTTATCGGTATCTTCCAAGGCTTCGACCAGGAATATTTCAGTCGTCATTAGTACCAGGCTGGTGGCGCGTCGATAACGAAAGTTGATTTTGCCCAGCCAGTTCATGACTTTGGTTGCCGCCAGCCCGGTTTCTTCGGCGATTTCGCGTTTGGCTGTTTCTTTGGCAGTTTCGCCCTCTTCTATGTGCCCTTTCGGAATAGTCCAGCGGTCTTTGGCGTCTTGAATGAGTAGAATCTCCACTTCTTTTTTAGCATTGCGCCGAAAGACAACGCCGCCGCTGGTTGGTTCGCGAACTACTTCATTGATGGCGGGGCGTTTGCGGTAGACAAACTTCTTAATCCCCTGAATTGGCTTGGGTCGTTTCATGAGCGGTAACTCCGGCGAGTATTGGGCTGTGCGCTGTCTGAACTTATGAGTGCTTTCATAGTGGCTTCTCTTTCTTATTGGTTGGTGCTGGTTTGGGTGGCGATGCCTCGGCTGCGGTAGCTGTCTGTTGTTCGAGGATGGTTCCTAGAACACCATTTATAAACTGCGGGCTTCTCTCGCCGCCGAAGGCTTTGGCTAGCTCGACAGCTTCATTGATGACTACTTTGACGGGATTATCTTTCTTGCGCAGTTCGTAGAGGCCTAAGCGTAATACAAGCCGGTCAACCCGAGCAATTTGGTCAATCGGCCATTTGGCGGCAGCCGGTTGTAGTATGATATCAAGTTCCGCTGCGTCGGCCTCTACCCCGCGCACCAATGTTTGGATAAACGAGTGATCGTCAATAGCGCGGCGATAACGCGTGATGTTTCGCTTGAGAACGGTTTCGACATTGAGATGCTTGTCTTGGCAGTCGCGACGGAACTCAATTTCGTAGAGCGTTTGCAGGGCGATAATGCGGCTGAGGTGACGATTAGAGGCCATAGTTTGTTAAAAGTTTCTACTTTCCGCTTCAGGGATAAGTCTATGCAGTATACCCTACTTTACGTGTTCTTGCTGGTAGTTGTTCGCTTGGCTGCTGCTCCGCTTTCGCGGCGGGTGGTGTAAGCCTTAACGGGCGATTTGGCGTTGACGGCTCGCGCTAGTTTAACCACTAAGTGGCTACGGCGAGTACCTGTGCGTCGGGGGCTGGTGCGTTTCTTTGGTTTACCCATGCGCTTTTAGATCCTCTCATGTTTAACTGATGAAATTACACTTCATCATACCCGACTTTTCGTCGAAAATCAATGCTTGACGGGGTAAGTTGATTATGCTAGACTTCAGGTAATTGTTTTGATGAATCCGGGTTAGATGAGTTAGTGCGAAGTATTACTCGATTTCATGTATGAACAATCGAGTTTACTAATTGTGCGCTAACTGGCGGTTTATTTTAACCGCGTAAGGATTCTATTTATATGTATACAAACACAAATTCTAGGAGTGTATTTCGCTCCAGCCGGCGGCCAGGCGGCGGTCGGTCAACGTATCATGGCGGCGGGCGGCGCCCGAGTCGCAAAGGCGAAGGGCAGATTATCAACCCGGATCGTTTTATCCGGCCAGCGACGGTGGTTAGCGAGCAGCCGGTGTTTCAGCCGACGCATCAGTTTGTTGATTTCGCGTTGAATGATTTATTGAAGACTAATTTGCAGCGCCGCGGCTACGTGACGCCGACACCGATTCAGGATCAGGCGATTCCGGCCGGGTTGAATGGTCAGGATGTCGTCGGCGTGGCAAATACTGGAACCGGCAAAACAGCCGCGTTCGCGTTACCGATTTTGCACCGTCTTATGAATGAACAGCAAGGTCGAGCGTTAATAATCGCGCCAACGCGCGAGCTAGCGGAGCAAATTTTCGAGGAATTCCGGGTGTTTGGCCGGGGCAGTGGTTTGCACGGTTGCTTGATTATTGGCGGTACTTCTATGCCGGCACAGATTCGCGAGTTGAAATTTCGCCCGCGGGTCATTATCGGTACGCCAGGACGGTTGAAGGATCACATCCAGCGCGGCACGCTTAACCTAAAAGACGCTCACCACGTGGTACTTGACGAAGTTGATCGCATGGTTGACATGGGCTTCATTGATGACATTCGCTTTTTGCTTGGGCAGTTGCCCGAGATACGGCAGTCGTACTTTTTCTCGGCGACGATTGATCCGAAGTTGAAGAGCCTGGTCAATAGCTTCTTGCGTGACCCCGTAAGTATTTCGGTAAAAACCGGTGAAACTAGCGATAATGTCTCACAGGACGTCATTCGTTACAGCGCCTCAGGTGATAAACTGGCAAAATTGCAGACTGCTCTGACGCAGGCCTCTGGTCAAAAAACTCTCATCTTTGATCAAACGCAGCGCGGAGTGGAGCGTCTGAGCCATACGCTTATCGAGCATGGTTTCAAAGCGGATGCCATACACGGTGGCAAAAATCAGAGCCAGCGCAGTCGCGCGCTCAACAAATTTAAGAAAAATGAAATTGACGTTTTGGTAGCAACTGATGTGGCCGCGCGCGGTATTGATGTGGCCGACATCACGCACGTCATCAACTATTCCGTGCCCAAAACTTACGATGATTACATTCACCGTATTGGTCGCGCCGGACGCGCCGGACGAGCAGGCCAGGCGCTGACATTTGTCGTTCACTAAGTAGAGCAAGCATGATTCAAGATCCAACGAAGATTAGAAATATCGCCATTATCGCCCATGTTGATCATGGGAAGACGACGTTGGTTGACGGGCTGCTCAAGCAGTCGCAGACGTTTCGCGACAATCAGGCGGAGATGAGTCAAGAGCTGATTATGGACAGCGGCGACCAGGAAAAAGAGCGGGGGATTACGATTACCGCTAAAGTTACGGCCGTGCAGCATGACGATTACCGCATTAACATCATTGACACGCCTGGGCACGCTGATTTTAGTGGCGAGGTGGAGCGGACGCTGAACATGGCCGATGGCTGCATTTTGATCGTTGATGCTCAGGAAGGTCCGATGCCGCAGACCAAATTCGTGTTGGGCAAGGCGCTGGCCGCCGAGCTGCAGCCGATCGTGATTATCAACAAAATTGATAAATCCAGCAGTCGTTTGGGCGAAGTTGAGGACGAGTTGGCTGATTTGTTCCTGGAGCTGGCTGTGCACGAGGATCAGCTGCACTACCCTGTCTACTACGCGATTGGCCGCGCCGGCAAAGCGTGGGAGACGCCACCCGCTAATCCGGATGAAGATGCCGACTTGTCGATTATTTTCGACGCGATTATCAAGCACATTCCCGCGCCGAAAGTCGAGCCGGATAAGCCGTTCCAGATGCTGATTACGTCGCTGGCTTGGGATACATATAAGGGTAAATATGCTGTCGGCCGCATCACTCGCGGCGCGGTAAAGGCTGGTGACGCGGTGACGCTTTGTAAAAAAGACGGCACGTTTAGCAAGGCTAAAGTCGAACTGGTATTTATGAGCCATGGTGTTAGCAAGTTTGAAGTGCCGGGTGGCGTGGCGGGAGACATTGTGCAGCTAACTGGGGTTTCTGAGGCAAAAATCGGCGAGACAATTGCTGATGCCGATCAGCCGGAAGCGCTGCCGGTGATGGAAGTCGAGGCGCCGACGCTAAAAATTTACCTCGGCCCAAATACTTCGTCGTTCAAGGGTCAGGAAGGTGAGTTTAATACCAGCCGCCAGATCGGCGAACGATTACAGAAAGAGCTGGAAACCAACGTTGGACTGCGCGTCGAGGACGAGAACATCGGCTTTTTGGTTAGCGGCCGAGGCGAGCTGCACCTCAGTGTGCTGATTGAGACCATGCGCCGCGAAGGCTACGAGTTTGAGGTTGGCCGGCCGCAAGTTGTCACTAAAGAAGAAGACGGCAAAACTATGGAACCAGTCGAGGAATTACTGATTGAAGTTCCGGCCGAGCACGTCGGCACAGTGCAGATGGAGCTTGGCAAACGCCGAGCCACACTTAAGGAGCAATTCGCCAATCCAAAAGGCACTACCAAGCTCGTGTACGAGCTGCCCACTCGTGCGTTGTTGGGTCTGCGCAATATCCTGATGACCAACACCAAGGGCACGATTATAATGAACAGTCTCATGAATGGCTATCAGCCCGCCATCCAGGAGCTACAGCAGCTCCGCAACGGCGTGCTGATTGCCTATGAAGCTGGCGTGACTACCCCTTATTCCTTACAAACCGCTGAAGAGCGTGGCACCTGCTTTGTCAACCCAGCCGAGAAAGTTTACGCCGGCCAGATCGTCGGCCTTAACTCCCGTGGTGACGACATGGAAATCAACGTCTGCAAAGCCAAACACCTCACCAACATGCGCAGCAGTTCCAGTGACGGCGTCGTTCAACTCACTCCGCCGACTATATTCAGCCTGGAAGAATGTTTGGACTTCATAGAAAAAGATGAACTCCTAGAAGTAACCCCCAAATCCCTCCGCCTCCGCAAACGCGAACTAGACCACCAAAAACGCAAACGCCAAAACCAAAGCCGCAAATAAATCGCAAACCGTCCATGCTTGCATAGACGGTGGTTTCTATTTAAACTATTGTAATCATGGCTTTTATAAGACATCCAGGGTCAAAAGCTCTTGACGGGTCAGAGCTGACAATCGTCCGGCAGATAGCCCCTGTTAATGACGTTATTGCCTTGGCTCGAGAGCTGGGACCAACTTTAGATACTATTAATGACCCGGCTTTCTTCCTGTCGTTCGTAAACAGTAGTCTGAGCCTGCTCAATAAGGGAGACACAATAAAAAGTGTTGCTGGAGCGGGCAAGCTATTGATGCACGCCAGCCAAGGGTTCGCGATCGATAGTGAAAAGGTAGATGTAGATCCCATCGAAATGGAACTAGGAAAACTCGTTGATATTTATTGTCGAGCAAGTCTGCACGATATAGTATGGCTTGGTGATGTTGCCGTGAGCGGATTTGCGGCACGAATGGTCGATGTACAGCTTTATGAACCAGGCGAACCGCGGCCGACAAGGACAAGTCATCCGTTGGTGGTGCCGGTCAACAGCATCCACAGTTATTTGCCGGCCGCCTAACTATTAATACACGTAAGTGAAGTAGTTGGCGGGGACGGTGCGGCTGGAGGTGATCCATAAGCCCTTGCGGTTCATCTCGCTGATGAAGATTGTGCCGTCGGGGTTGACGCGCTCCACGTAGACCACGTGCATACCGCGCTGACCGACAGCGCCAGCGCGCGGGGTTGAGCCGGTGGCTAGGCCTTGGGCTGCGGCTCGGCTGACCCAGGTATCGGCGTTGCCGAGACTGTTCGGCAAATCTGGTCGCTTATTTTTGACATACCAAGTGCAGTAGCCGGGCGTATAGCGGTTGCCAGCGCTTGAGCCAGCGGCTATACGACTTGTCTGAGATTCGCGGCTGGTTGCGCTTTCGGGTTGTTGACGTTGTTGAGGTCGTTGAGGTTGTTGACGCGCGGGCTTAGAAGTTTGAGGTACGGGCTGTGGTTCTATAACCGGCACTGGTAATTCTCGTTTTTCCAGCTTCTCGCTCCCACGCGGGATAGTTAGCTTATCACCGGCTGTCAGCTCGTCTGGATCCTCTAAGTCCATGTTCTTTTGCCAAAGACGTAGCCATTTTGTGTCGTGCTGTTTGGCGATACTAGAAAGTGTCTCGCCGTTTCGCACTGTGTGAATTATCGGCTCTTGTTTGGTTTTTGCTTTCGGCTTGTCAGGTGTGTCTTGGATGAGCCAATCCTCCGCGGTTAACGCGCTATAATCACTGCCGCCCAGCAAACCTAGCAGCGGTGACTTAGACGTTTTCTGGATTGATTTTTTTGTTTGTGCTTCATTTTGCGAATCATTCATCGGTTGTGCCGATGCCGCCTTTCCGCTAGCTGGGATAATTGCTCCGGCAATTACCACACTTACTACAAATATTTTTGCATGCATTTCAAACACACTCCTTTTATAACCTCATACCATAGCCCTACAAGGCTTCTTAAAGCCCGGACAATGACAAATAAATAGCCGACCACGCTTTACTCGCGCGGCCTACGGCTGTTTACTCGGTATTTAGTTACGCATTAATTTCTAGATTTGTATTCCCACTTTCGCAGGAACTATACGTACTTGAAAGTCTCTCAAAATTTCAAAGCACAAAGTACAGCTTACAAACATAAAAATATATGTCAAGCACTTATCCACCCTTTACGTAGCGTAACAGAGGGTATTTTATGTGCATATATAGCGTCTGTCCGCGCCAAATGCTGACGATTGTGGTTACGCTAACAATGATGATAAAAATAAAGTGCTACGCCTATGTCATGAGTATCAAGCTATGCTCATGACCGACCTCGGGAGAAATTGCAGGCCAAAGGCGCGCCGGCTTTGTTGGATTTTGATAGGATAGTTGAATAGATGAGTGAGAAACGAAAGAAGAAACTATGACAACACGGTTAATGAATGGTGACGATACGGAAGGATCGTGAAAACAGGTTGAAATAAAAGAAACTGGTTCTTAAGTAGGCGGTCAGTGTAAAATACCCATTAGAAAGGCGTGGGTGCTTCGCCCGCGATCGCGTAAATATGAGGAAGACAAGACTAACCAGTAAGAAAAAACGGCTAATAATTATCGGCATCGTGCTGGCGGTAGTACTGTTGGTGGCGGGTGTGTTCGCCTATCGCGCCACTAACAAAAAGCAAGTGCCGCCTTCCCCGCCACAGCCGGTATTTTCTCAATTGACAGGCGTAGAGGTGGATCCGGAAGATGCCAAGCGGCCGATCCTAGGCATTATGATAGAAAATTCTGAGGCAGCCCGGCCGCAACTCGGACTTGACTCGGCGGGTATCGTCATCGAAGCTACGACCGAGGGCGGTATCACCCGTTACCTAGCCCTCTATCAAGAGGACATGCCGGAAGTAGTCGGGCCTGTCAGAAGCGTGAGGCCACATTTTCTGGATTGGGCTATGGGGTTTGACGTGTCTCTCGCGCATGTCGGCGGCAGTCGTGAGGCTCTTGAGCTGATTGGCCAACGAGAAGTCGAAACTCTTGACCAGTTTGAATACGACAAGTCATATTATCGGGATGATAGCCGACAAGCGCCGCATAACATGTACGTCCGCACCCGCGACTTGCGCGACCTGCAAGAAGAATTGGACAAGGTAGGAAGCCAGTTTAAAGAAATCCCGCGCAGCGACGATAACCCTAGCCAGGATCCACAGGCCAGTAGTATTACCGTTGACTTTTCCTCAGCTTCATTTCTGGCACGATTCCTCTACGATCAATCCGCTAACCGCTATACTCGCTACCTGGCCGGGGAACTCGACATAGACACTTCTTCTGACAAACCGATTACCGTCAAGAATCTTATAGTGGTAAAAACTGATGGTCAGAAAGCTATCGGCAGCGGAGAAGCCTTGGTATTTAAGGACGGCGGTGTTATTAAGGCTCGCTGGGAAAAACCCGACTATGAGAATCGGGTCAAGATCATAGATAGCGAAAACAATGAGGTCGCCCTAAACCGCGGCACAACCTGGTTTGCTGTCCTGCCAAAAGGCAGAACCGTAGATTACTAGACCGGCCTATGCGGCATGGCTAACTATTGGTTATACTAAATGCATGAAAAATAAACTTATCATAACTGCCGTGGTTTTAGTAGTTTTAGCGGTGGGTTACTTTGGCTATACGCGGTTGACGGCCAATAAAGGCCAGCAGACTGAACAAGCCGCACCGCAGCCACCGGCTAGCCAAACGCAAGAACCGGGCGGTTTTGATAAGACGCTGCACTCTATTGACGAGCCGGGCAGCCCCTGGTGGATTGTTAACAAACAGCGGCCCTTACCAGCCGATTATAAAGTGACGGAGCTAACCGCGCCCGACATTAAGCTGCGCTGGGCCCGCGACGCCGAAACAATGCAGGTCAGCCAGGAGATCGTGCCATCCCTGGAAGCCATGGATAAAGCTTTGCGGAGCGCCGGTTTTCAACTTGAACTTATTAGCGGCTATAGGTCTAGCGATTACCAAAAGATGCTTTATGACAGCCACGTGGACCAATACGGTCAGGAAGAAGCCGACCGCCAGAGCGCCAAACCAGGTACCAGCGAACACCAGACAGGCCTGACGGTGGATCTGGGCCGGACCGACAAAGAGTGCGATTTGCTGGAATGCTTTGGCGGGCTGCCGGAAGGCGAGTGGCTGGCCCGGCACGCCCATGAGTACGGATTTATCATCCGCTATCCGAAAGGCAAAGAACAATACACCGGCTACATGTACGAGCCCTGGCACCTGCGCTATGTTGGCAAAGAACTGGCTGCCGAGCTGCAAGCTAAAAGCGTAACTATGGAAGAATTCTTCGGCCTCTATAGCCATTCCAAAACAAAACCTGTAAATTCAAGGTGATGGATAGGCGCGGCCTGAAATGCGGGTTTTGTTTTGGAATGGCTATAACGGCGACTTCTCCGCGGCGGCCATATATAGTTCCCGTAAAACAAAACCGGTAAATTTATAGCGATGCATCGGCGAGTCAAAAAGCTGTTTTTTCGAGGGAAGCATATCCCTAGATACGGTGAGTGAGAAAAACAGCTTTTAGGCCGGCGAGGCGCGGTAGAAAATGCAGGTTTTGTTTTACGGGAACTATAGGTGCATTGCTTCCAAGCTGGAATCGGGGCACTAGTGCCGGAAATATTTCCGGCAATGAAAAAATGTGGCTCTTCAGTAGACTTCTTCCGCTACCCCATCTGAAGACGAAAGTGATTTTCAGGAGTAAGCTGGCGGTTTTTGAAGCAAAATAGTAGCCTAAGCTACTTTTTTGGGTCAAAAATTGTCAGATTGCCCTGAGAATTGATTGCAGGCCAGAGAGGGTAGTGGAAGAAGTCTAGTAAAGCCCACTCCTGCTTGGTTTGCGAAATAACTCGTATTACTAGCGGGAGGTTAGGTGTATGCTAGTAGTATGAGAGTTTTTAGGGGTATATTAACCGCGTTACCATATAATTTTACCATCCAAATCTGCCCTTCCGGCACCAAACTTCCCAAAATTTTCGGTACGTATCGACAGATACGCCCCAAAAATTATTGGAAACTTTGGCACTCGGAATCATCAATTTTTGATTGGCGAAATTATATGGCAACACAGTTATTATTTTTGGTTGCTTTGGCGCTTACGCTGGGCATCTACGGCGGTGCTGCTTCGGCTGCGCCGTCGGTAACCGTTAACGGCGGACAGATTGAGGTGCGTGCCCGGGTGTTGCCAGCTCATACGGTGGTGGTTGATGAACAGAATGTAATCATCCAGGTGTATAGTAATACTACCGAAACTGTTGCTAATCCAAAGGTTTACCGGGGCAGCATTGACGCAGCACATGAGCAGCCTTTGACGCGGGAAGTCCAAGACGAATATCGAAGCCTCATGCAAAAGAGCGAGAGCCGGGTTGGAACGCTGTATGACCGAAATTCGATCCCGTACCTGCTTAATATGCCTCTACTCAATTTATTCCCCGTTCAAAGCTCACCATTGCTAACGCTTAGATAACGGTTCGTAACCCACTGATTGATAAAAGATATGCAACACTTAACTATCGCAACAACTGGGAAGCGTGAGGTCGTTGATATATCTGATAAGGTAGGCGAACACGCCCCGGAAGGCGAAGGGATGATAACTGTCTTTGTGGCGCACACCACAGCGGCGATAACGACTGCCGACCTTGACCCCGGCACTGACCAGGATTTGCTAGACGCCTTGGATAGGCTGCTGCCTGATTTGCAGTGGCGGCACCCGCATGACCCGGGACATACACCTGATCATTTGCTGGCGAGCATTGTAGGCCCGAGCGTATCGGTGCCGTTCAAGGACGGAAAACTGCGGCTAGGCACGTGGCAGCGGATTATCCTGATAGAATTTGACGGTCCGAGAGAACGGTCGGTGTTGCTAAGCGCTAACCGATAGATGTGAATTAGCTCTTAAGTTACTGATCACTGCAAAATTATCGGTAACGGACACCTTCAAGCGTGCCGGATGTTTATAAATCGGATGGATAGGCGGTATACTGAAATTATGATTTATAGTGAACAGGTTCAGCGGGCGGTGACGGTGGCGGCGCGGGCGCACGCCGGGCAGCTGCGTAAGGGGAAGGATGTGCCGTATGTGGTGCATCCGTTCTCGGTGATGTTGGTGGCGTCGCAAGTGACGGACGACGACGATACGCTGGCGGCTTGCTTGCTGCACGATGTTTTGGAAGACGTGGCGCCGGAAATTTATTCGGGGCAGGACATGCGGCGGGATTTTGGCGACCACGTGCTGGAAATTGTTAAAACAGTTAGTAAGGACGAGCAAATACCGGGCTGGCGGCCGCGCAACGAGGCTTATTTGGACAGCATCAGAAATACCGTATTACAAGAAGCGCTGGTTGTCTGCGCCGCCGACAAAATCCATAACCTTAGCGACACCCTAGCCGATTACGAAGTGGTAGGCGACCAATTGTGGGAGCGCTTCCACGCCGGCAAAGACGATCAATTGTGGTGGTACGGAGCGGTGCTGGCTGTCATGCGGCAGCGGCTACCGGACAGTCCGCTAACGGCACAGTTGCAAGAGCTGGTGGCGGAACTCAAAAGTATTGTGAACCCTAAGAACGAAGCTTGAGTGCTAAAACTTGCGGGCTAGCTTGCGTTTGCGATAGAGCATGACCAGTATACTGTTAGCGAATATGACGGTTACAAACGCGCTCATAAAAAATGGCAGGATGTTTTCGAGGCCAAATAATTTCTCGACCCATTTTGACAATTGATAACTGGTGAACAGGAACCCGCCAAGCAAGCCATAGCCAGCTAGCAGGAAAAGCCGGCCGTGGCGTCTAACCAAATGGCGGCTGCGGGTAATTACGTGTCTGAGCGGCATTTTTGGCTCAAACAGCGCAACCTGGGGAATCAGGCTGTAATGTAAAAGGGCGAACAACACCCAGGCGGCCGCGGCGGTGATGACATATGGCAGGAAAGCTTCCGGCTTGACGGCCGAACTGCCAAATAAATCTATATATAAGTAACCCAACGTGCTTGTTGCGAGCAGCGGCACCATAATGATAGCGCCCAGCACGAACCAGGCGTTGGCGACTCTGGTGCTATAGCGCAAACCTTGACGTGCCGTCGTCCGGATTGAGCGCTTAACTTTGCGGTTTGCCCCGTCCATGACAGCCAGTGAAAGCATGTTCAGCAGAAAAGCCGCCAACCAGGCACAAAGAACCAACAACACGCCGCCGACGATTGCCATCAATAAAATCATGTTAACGCCAGTCATGACGGCTATCCCGTAAGCCGTCTGGAGCGACAAGAACACAAATTGTAATACAGTGGCCGCAAAGCCGAGCCCCAAGACCAGTACCATGATAATTGAGGCTATAACAATATCCTCATTACGGCCGGCTGCCCGGTGCAAGTCACCGAAGGCACTGGTCAAAAAATATTGCCTGCGCAGGAAGGCTAGTGATACTCGCTGAGCCTTTTTAAGCCTGGCTTTGACAGTTTTTTGAATCTTGGACTTGGTGATTTTTAAGTTGCGCTTAAGCGCCCATGGGGTCAACCGGGGGGCATAGTATGTTTGAAGTTCGGTAAGTATCATAGCTGCTTTATCTCCAAAAGCTTAGCGCGCGCTTGATTGTTAATGTACACTATAACACATATAAATTGACAAAGCAACAATAAAATACTACAGAATTTAGCTGTGTGCTGTAAGACTTATCCACAGAATTGAAACATAAGCATTTATAAAATAAAAAATAGTATTGACAAGGCTTTGGTAGTGGGTATATATTGAAAGTAGTCACTGTGAGGTGATTAGCAGTCGGAGCTAGAAATAGCGAACGCTGCGGCAAAAAGAAGCCCGTCAAACGGCTTCTTTTTGTTTTTCGGATCAGCTTAATACTCCATCGTGGTATGATGAAACAGATACATAAAATCAAAATTTCTATGACAAGTATTACCGATCAAGCACCAGATAATATTAAAGTTAGTCCGGACACGCCGATTTATACCGATGTGGAAAAGGTGCCTTTGACGTTGCTGGAGCAAATGAGCGCGCATTGGCGAACCTTGTATGAAGCTAAGCGGCGGCTACATGATGTAAGTACGCGCCAGATCGTCTTCGGGCAATTGTTTACGGTAATTGCCGCGGCCTGCGCTGGTATTTTGCTGGAAACCAATAAAACTTCGTTGCTGCTGGTGGGCAGTACGCTGATTTTATACCCGGCATTGAGTGGCTTGTTGGCGTCAAACGCGACCGTACTGAGCGCGAGTTTACACCATGACATTGACTCGGCGCAGAGCAAAGGCCGGTTGGTGATCAGCGCGACACTGCGGGCTATTGCCGTGGTGGCGCTAGCTAGTGTGCTGATTGGTTTGGTCAGCGGATTGCTGGGTTGGGTGCTGTTCGGCGCGTCGTTTCTGAGCGCGGTTAGGCTGTCATTCTCAGCCGGCGTATTGGCGGGCGCGGTTGGTTTGCCGCTAAGCGTGGCCTTGACGTTTTTGATTCGTAAACTCCGTGCTAATCCGGATGATACCAGCGCGCCGCTGGAAAATACTATCTTCAGCGTGTTGACGCTGGTTGCCATTGTGCTGGTATCAAAGGGCGGCGTATGAACAGTATTATCAAGCATCAGGGCTTTTGGTTTGCAGTGTTCACCAGCGCGGCGATTGCCTCACTGGGGCTGCTCGGTGGGCTTGGTCTTAACGCGGTCAAAACGGATTTGATCGCCTTGACGCCGCTGATTATCGCCTTGCCGGCCATGAATGCCATCGCCGGAGATTATGCCAGCATTATTACGGCGCACTTGGATGATCCAGATATATACCCTCAAAGAATGCGTAGGTTAATCCGCGCGCTGTGTGTCAGTGTGCCATTAAGTGTCGCTGGCATTACGGCGCTCAGCCTGATCATCGCATCCGTGCAGGGATATCCGATAACCGGATCGGAGGTATACCGCTACGCGATTTTTAACACCGCGTCGATTGTGAGTATTGTTATTATAACGTTTGCTATTAGTTTTACGGGCAATCGCCTATTGAGAACCCGCCAAATTAACAGCGATGATATACTCATACCATTTACTAATGTTCTGGCATCAATCCTGATGTTGACTTGTTTCGCTTTGGCCGCCCGGTTTTACTTTTAGCCGAGTTCTCTTTTGTCGCTAAAAAAGAATTGTGCCGTCGTGTATAGAGTAGACTTCTTAACGAATAAGCTTCGGATGCAAAACCGCCCTTTTTGGCCCATAGCTCTAATTACTTGCAAAAGAAGATTCACATCAATTCAGAACTACTCGTCTTGGCTACATACTCGTCACTTATCTACAGGTTTAAAACGTAAGCTTTTATAAAATATATAAATAGTATTGACAAGTCCTGAAGGCAGGCATATTGGTTATTAGTCACTGTGAGGTGATTAGCAGCCGGAGCTAGAAATAGCGAGGGTCGCGGCAAAAGAAGCTCGTCAAACGGCTTCTTTTTGTTTTTGCGTTAGAATGTAAGCATGGCGAATTATAAGGGGCATATTGCAGGTGGGGCGGGGTTTTGTTTTGTGTATGTTGGGGCACTGGCGGTTTTGCCGTGGTCGGTGCTGACCTCGACCGCCGGGATATTGAGCAATTGGCAATTTGTGGCGGGGCTGTTCGTGGTCAGCATGTTGTTTGGGCTGTGGCCGGATATTGACACGAATTCCAAG
>Ga0306869_1000689_pt1 | contig 14660 bp, 15 predicted proteins | sample AntRauTorckE6833_FD_190421 | JGI IMG/M metagenome (GOLD analysis project Ga0306869, IMG submission 190421) | Saline lake microbial communities from Rauer Islands, Antarctica - Metagenome Torckler E6 #833 (v2) (version 2) | ecosystem: Environmental > Aquatic > Non-marine Saline and Alkaline >... | reverse complement strand
ATTAGACTTATGAGAAATCATGCCAGAAATTTATCGAAGTGGGCGATAATTATAGTAGGGTCTAGCGATTGAAACTAGATATGACGGATCTTTTGCCGACCAAAGATGCTTTCAGATGCTCGTCAAAATTCACCGTACCATGTTTCCTTACGAGTAGTCATATCAAAGATTCTGGCCAATTAAACGTTGCCTGCTGGCTTGGTTAACGTACTCTGAAGTTTTATAAACGAAAAGGAGTATAATCATTACAAATGTCAAAATCCAGAACTTATCATATCTCTGCTGCTTTAACATATTTGCTCTTCGTTGTTATTGCTAGTGCAAATGCGTATATGGCAAAGTATGGACAACAAATCCAGGGGACTTTTTTCACACTAAAAGTAGATACTATCACAGCAGTTTACAGTGGCTTAGCCTCTGGTGTGATCATTGTAATTTTAGATTTGATTAGCATGTTGCATAAGAGTGCTGCTAAGTTATGGAAAAAGATCAAATATCTAACCACTTTTTTGTTACTAATTTTGGGTTTCATAGTGTTTGCGGATGTTGATACAGGTGGTTTGAAAGGGGAGGCTGGACAGGTCTGCTTTTTAGCAGGGGCTTTATTTACTTTCTGCTCATACAAAATAGTGTGGCATATAGCACAGGCGTTAACAACACATTCAAGCCTTAAAATTGAAAAAATGTAGCAATTACTAAAATAGCTAAGTTATAAATGATATTGAAAAAGTCGCTACCTCGGTCATTACGTATTAGCAGATTCGAAAGTTTTGGTGCCCCGGGAGGGATGGTTACATCTTGCGGCGTGCTCGGTGCGAGCACCTGCGCGCGTCCTCGATGATCGAACCTAAGTGTTCGAATACTCGCTGGCGCGAGTCACCATTCAAACAGCCCCTGACGAGCAGGAACTATTTCAATGGTGCACCATTATGAACGAGCAGAACGCTTTTTCTGGTCTAAGACTGTACTTACAAGCCAAGGCATTTCCTATAAGCAGTTTGAGACTCGGCCGTAGCGACGTCAGAATTGTCATCAGCCGGACTTTGATAGCCTACCTCTTTTGCGCACGTTCGCTGCTTTTTATTCCAGTTGCTATCTTTAACCATCGTGGGTATCACTAAAAATAATAAGATAATTGCAGCCAAGAGTCCGAAGCCAATCAGTAAAGCTTTTCCTAAGCTTAACGTACTAGTACCTTCCTTGCGTGTTTTATCTACTAACTTTTTACCAATAAATATGGTCGACCCGACAAGTGTGCCGATAATTGCAAAAGCTACAAGACAAATTGTAACCACTTCTTGAGTTGTAAAAATAGCTCCTGCAAAGTAGTTGAACAGCATAACTTAAATATATCATTTCTAATCAGATAAACGATAAAACTTCCGCTGAGAAGTCTTTAAGCAGAAACTCTGTGCTTGGTGCCCCGGGAGGGATTCGAACCCCCGACGCCCTCCTTAGGACGGAGGCGCTCTAATCCACTGAGCTACCGGAGCGGCTGCATGCAGTATACCGCACAATTACCCGCCTCAATATTCGTCATCTACTCGTCCACACCCGCGGCAGGCTCAAACTGTACCATTAGACTTCTTCCGCTACCCCATCTGAAGGCGAAAGCGATTTTCGGGAGTAAGCTGGCGGTTTTTGAGGCAAAATAGTAGCAAAAGCTACTTTTTTGCCTCAAAAATTGTCAGATTGCCCTGAAAATTGATTGCAGACCAGAGAGGGTAGTGGAAGAAGTCTATTATTGTGTCCGATCGGACAGTTTGGTGGTACAGTTTGTTTGGCTTGCGATGGCCGAGTTGTTTGTTGCCGGGTGTCTTTTGTAAAAATGTTAGCGCTGGCCGCTCATGCTTTATACTAGACCCTGACCCCTAAAACGTATACCCTATATCTATGGCCGAAAAAACCACCGAAAAAACCGTTGCAGAACCTGAAGAAACCGAAAAATCGCAAAAGCTCTTCGCCGATCAGTTTGATGATGAGGAAGTGCTGTTTGTCTTCCGCAAACATCCAGTGGTGATGCGCAAGGGGTTAATTCTAGGGTCGCTTGGGCCGCTGCTGGGCATTATTCCGGCGGCAGTCAGACCGCAGCTGGGATTTGGGTTTTTCTTTGGCGGGCTGGCGGCGGGTTTTATTTTGGGCGGTTTGCTGTTTTTCCCATCATGGTTGGCCTGGCATTACAGCGTGTTCATTGTGACTGATCAGCGGCTAATTCAGATTACTCAGAAGGGATTGTTTAACAAAAGTGTTGTTGATCTCGGCCTTAATCATATTCGGTCGGTTAATTACGAGGTTATGGGATTGCAGGAAACGATGCTGGGGTTTGGTACAATAGTAGTGCAAACTTATTTTGGTGAACTGATTATCCATGACGTGCATCACCCGGGTAAGATTTCCAAGAAATTAGCCGAAATTATGCGCCAAGTTGGATTTACTCCAGATGCAACGCCGAGTGCTCCAGAAGACAGCGGTTATTAAGATTAGAGGATTATGAAAAAGAAACTCAGCAAACTAGTGCCCAAGAAGTTCGTTAAACGGCGTGGGCATGCCGCCGAAACGCAAGTGTCAGGCGATAAGCAGCGCATTACTAACGAAACCGTTGCCGCTCACCGCGAACAAATGCTCAAGGGCGCCCGTAAATATATTTACCCCTTGCAGCATTCCAAACACAAAATTGTGCTTATAAGCACAACGCTGTTTATCGCTACTGTGATAGCCTTCTTCAGCTATAGCATCGTGGCGCTGTACCGTTGGCAAGGCAGCTCGACGTTTCTGTACCGCGTAACGCAGGTTATACCGTTTCCGATTGCCAAAGCTGGGCAGGACTTTATATCATACGAAAACTATTTGTTTGAGTTGCGGCACTATACTTACTATTACGAAATGCAGCAGGAGCTGGATTTTGACAGCGAAGCTGGCCAGCAGCAGCTTGCAGAGTTCAAAAAGCGGGCGCTAGACAAAGTGGTTAATGATGCCTATGTCAAAAAACTAGCTAATAAGCAGTCATTAACAGTTAGTGATCAAGAAGTTGATGACGAAATTGCCATTGTCCGCAATCAGAACCGCCTAGGAAGCAGTGATCAAGTTTTAGAAGATGTACTGAAAGATTTCTGGAATTGGTCAATCGATGATTTCAAGCGTAGTTTGCGACAGGAATTACTTGCCCAAAAAGTCGTATATACCCTAGATACCGAAACGAGCGAGCAGGCCAAGAAAGCCATGGCAGAGTTAGCGTCTGGCGCGGAATTCGCTGCAGTTGCTCAGAAATACTCGGAAGATCCCGCAACAAAAGACGATGGCGGCCAGTTCGCTGGTCTAGTTGACCGCACGAACCGCGATCTCAGCGCTACAACCACTGACGTGCTCTTTGGGCTGCAGGAAGGAAAAGTGTCGGATATTGTAAATGTCGGATATGGTTTGGAAATTTTAAAGAGTATTGAAACTCGTGAAGATAAAGTTCGTGGTGCGCATATTCTATTTTTATTCAAAGACATCGGTGAGTACATACAACCCCTCAAAGATCAGCAAAAAGTCCGCCTGTACGTCACCCCTTAGCGGCTGTTTGGCTTTTTCATAGTATGACGCACTGAATTCGTGAGAGAGGCGCCTTTTGCAGTTGCTTTTTACTAATTTGCTTGCTATGCTTACCCCTGTTGTCAATTGGAATTTGTGCTCAACAGAAGCAAGGGCTCGTAGTGAAGTGGTTATCACGCCTCCCTGTCACGGAGGAGATCGCCGGTTCAAATCCGGTCGAGCCCGCCAAAGTAAAAACCCCATCCCCGTGATGGGGTTTTTACTTTGGGCAAGTCTTTGACTTGCGATTTGAACCGGCGATAGAGCGAACGCCAGTGAGTGGGCCGGGTCTACAGGAATGAGCGTGCAGGAGCTCGCTCCGATAAGCGATTTCCGTGCAAGCAAAGCGCAATCCGGTCGAGCCCGCCATCTTTCGCCAAGGCTTCAGAATGGCTTGCCAATGTATTATTGTTATATTCTTCAAAGTTCTTTACAGCATAAATTCTACTTTGGATTCACCAAGGATGTAAAAGCACGTCTCTTGACACATAATTCCGGTTCCGTAGTCGCGACAAAGACCGGAAGACCATGGGAACTAGTTTGGTATTGTGCATTTAGTACTCAAAAGGAAGCAAAGAACTTTGAACGTTATCTTAAAAGCGGTTCAGGAAAAGCATTTGCGTACAAGCGGTTGGTTTCTGAGGCCTTGGCGAAAGATCTCAGAGCCTGGTAAACCCTTCCGAAGCCTTAGGCGTAGGGGGGTCGAGCCCGCCCCGCCAAGTTGACTATTTTACGTTTTTATGCTAGTATCTACTTATGTCAGATAAATCTACACAAAATCCAAACCAATTACAAAATCCCACAGAACAAGCAGTTATGATGGAGCAAGATGCTCATCAGTGGCATAGCCGCATGGATGCCTTGATGTCTCAAGGCGCACGCATTATTACCTTTCGAGGAGCCGGTACTGTAAACGGTATTGATCCAACAGCAGCGGCTGCTGCCACAGAAACAATAGCAAAATACGTTTCAGATGCCGCCGAGGATGGTACAACCGTAGCAATCATGTTTGATGGTGATGAAGATAATCGAGAAAAGCCTGATGTAGGAGCCGTGTTCGGTGCTGTGGCGGATGCTCTGAAAGATAAACCCAATGTAGTACCAATGGCTGCGCAAACCAAGGGCTGGTATTACCCTAAGACCGAAGGTGGAGCGTTGGAAAGTGCAAGCGGAATACCTTTTGAAACATACGTTTTTCCTGACGATACGCCCGGCAGTCACGCAGCTCTAACTCAATCAGAAGCGCTTGCACGATATGCGGGCTATGAGCAAGTTTTTGTTGGCCCTGCTGGACCCATAGCATTCGATCAACTACAAGATGTAAACGATAAAGCTGGTGATCGTTCGGATGAAGTCGGCTCACTACGAGTTACAGTACTTGAGACCGCATTAAATCATACGTTAGACTCGGTATTCCAGTCCCAGTTAGAAGCTGCTACGGATGATGAGGCGCGCGCAAAGGTTCAGGCTAAGATTGATCAACGAGAGGCACATCCTTACGGTGCACTCTTTACGCCTCAGGGCGATCTAGCGGTTGAGTCAAACCAATACCCACACTTGGACGTACAAGTAAATCGAGTTTAGGACTTGTAGCAAAATAGTTCCAGACCTGTAAAAGAGAGACGTTAAAACGGATCGTTACAGCCAAAGTAGAACCAGACTCAACTATCTACTCTGATGGCTGGCGTAGCTATGATGGATTGGTTGACTGGACTACAAGAAACACTACCGGGTGAATCATGGGCAGAATGAGTTCGCCAGAGGCAGCAGCCACATTAACGGTATTGAGAATTTCTGGGGCATAGCCAAAGTCAGGCTGGCAAAGCTCAGAGGACTACGGCAAGATCATTTTAATCTGCACCTCAAAGAGTGTGAGTTCAGGTATAATATGCGTCATGAAGACATGTATCACGCATTACTTGAGATGCTACGAAAGGATGCTGCGTATTAGGCTAAACTAGTCTTGAACCATTTTATTTATGCCCTGTTGTCCTATCGGGTTTGAGTTGGCGATTAAGCGAACAAAGTGAGCCAGATCGCTGGTTCGTGGAGCGCAGCCACGCACAGAAGCTTGCTACGAGCATGGCTGAGCGGAAAAGCACGAAGTGCTCTATCCGGTCGGGCCGGCCACGTAACTAAACCCTGTTGTTTATGTTGAGCCCAAGCCGAATATTAGAACTAAGGAGGCAGTCATCCCATTTTGCTTATGGACATATAGTATACCTAAAGATATACTTAGGTATATGGCTACTATTAATGATTCAACCATTCTAAGTCTTAAGACCAAGAAACAAGTCAAGGAGTTAGCGCAAATGCGTGCTAAGCAGCTTGGAATACCTCTTGGAACTCTTGTCAACGCTTTTTTACGTGACCTTGGCCAAACTGGCGAGGTTCATTTTACAATCGCCGAACCTATCACTCCTAAGATGGCTAAGATTATAGATGAAATGCGAGCAGAAATTGCTCAAGGTGACACGTATGGCCCATTTAATATTGATGAAGCCGAAGCTTTCCTAGACGATATTCCTTATGAATCAGCCGATAAAAATTGAGTATACAAAAAGGTTTCGAAAACAATACTCGAGACTTAATCCGAAAATACGTGAACAATTTAAGAAACGTCAACGTCTGTGGTTAAACGACCCATACAATACGCAGCTGCATTTACATATGCTTACTGGCGAGTACGCTGGTCTCTACAGCATTAATGTTACTGGCGACATCCGTGCACTATATGAGAAAATTGACGATACGTATGTAATCTTTGGTTTCATTGGAACCCATAGTCAGCTATATGGGTAGTATCAGGGTCTAGGTTTGCGTAATAGCTCCATATCTCCAAAGTTACGACCCGCCAATGCAAATGCCTTATCTTCGGCGATGGGGCTTTTACTTTGTGCAAGGACTTTAGATCGCAAATCCGGTTATGATCTCGAGAGGGCTACATATCGAGGCTTGTTTAAGAGGTTGAATCTCTTAGTGTCTTAGTTCACTGGCGCTTTGCTACAATGTCATCTATGGGCGCCAATACCGAAACCTTAGAGTTCCACTATGCGGGTAGCAATGAAACCATAACGCCATTACTAATCGCGTTCATTGTGATTTTGATATTGCGCTACGGCATACGCTACCTGGTGTTTCGAGCCAAGCTCCGGGCAATCAAGAAACGTAATGTAGTGGTTACTCAATTTGAAGCTCCGCCCGACATTTCTCCGGCGCTGTTCGGAGCTATCATCGACAACCGACCTTCAAGTAGTGACATGGCAGCCACCTTTCTGTACTTACACTTAAACGGATACGTCATGATTCGATACGATAATACGAAGGCCGATGTCCATATCACACGCACCGCCACCGCTATGCTGCAAGACGCGCTAGAGCATGAATATTACATGTATACCTTGGTTGACTCTTCAAGCGGCATTTGGGGCAGTCAACTCAAAGATAAGACAATGGATATAGCTAACAACTTCAGCTTTCTGCTCCAACGGGATTTGCAGCGGGCAGGTTACTATCATTTTAATAAGCACATGGAGAATATGAGCTATGTACAATACTACTTCAGAATAATTGGTCACGGCCTGATCAAGGGCCTGATAAAACCATGGAATTGGCCGGGATTCTTTCTGTCTTTCGCTTTCCCTGGGTTTGCGATTACATGGGTTGTATTGAGCTTGTTGTTTTATAGTCGGCTAGGCCTCTATAATTACCGCACTCCCAAATGGGAAGAAAAATGGCCAGAACTAGCCGGGTACTACAACTATCTAAGGGTTGTGGAGGCGGGAAAAAGAGCGTTTGAGGTAAAGGATATCGCTCGGTTCAATATAGGTCAACACGACCCATATCTAGCAGCGGCCATGCTTCAGAGCACTTGGGGTAAGTTGTTAACAAATTCGATCGAGCAAGGCAGCCGTGACTACGACACAATCTGATCAGGATATTGTGAATTCTTATTATCGTACTGCTTGCTACAGTCATAGGCATTCGCGGTATCCTGGCTAAAAATGGCGGGTCTGGAAAGTAGTTTCTGGATGATATATACTGATAAGCATTACGCATAAGGTATCTGAAAGTATAGGTCTGTTGCGTTGTGTGTGAGTGGATTTGTGGGAAATTTATCTATGAAACAGGCAAAAAGGGCGGTTTTGAAGCCGAAGCTTATTGGAGAAGAAGTCTAATGATTAAGATAGCGATTGCGGGGGTAGGGAATTGCTGTTCTTCGCTCTATCAAGGGCTTCAGTACTATAGAGATGCCCGGCAGGACGATATACCGGGGATTATGTTTGCCAATATCGGCGGTTATTACCCAAATAATATTGAGGTGGTGGCGGCGTTTGATGTCGATCCGCGAAAAGTCGGGAAGCCGATCGGGGAAGCCATTTTCGCCAAACCTAACTGCGCGCGGATATTTGCCGCCGATGTGCCAGCAGGGCCAGTAGTGCAAATGGCGCCGGCGCTGGACGGCGTGTCGGATTATATGTTGGAACAGCCGGAAGATTTAGGGTTTCGGCTAGCTGCCGACGCGCCTGTGGATGTGGCGCAAGTTTTGAAAGATAGCGGCGCGGATATTTTACTCAATTATTTGCCGGTTGGGTCACAGCAGGCCAGCGAGTTCTACGCGCAGGCCGCGATCGATGCCGGTGTCAGCTTTTTGAATTGCATACCGGTCTTTATTGCCAGCGATCCTGCTTGGGAAAAGAAATTCGTTGCGGCCGGCTTGCCGTTGATCGGCGACGATATGCGCAGCGCGTTTGGTGCCAGCGTGGTTAGCCAGGTTCTGCAAGAGTTAGCGTTTGACAGGGGATTCGTGGTTGATTTTCACCAGCAAATCAACATCGGCGGCAACACGGACTTCAATAATATGATGGTGCAGTCCCGCCTGGCCAGTAAAAAGAAGTCCAAAGAAAACGTTATCCGGGCGCAGAACGATATTCGCGGCATTGAAGTGCCGGAGCATAGCCTGTTTGCTGGCCCGAGCACGTATTTGCCGTATCTCAAGGACAACAAGGTCGCGTACTTTAATCTGCGGCTGCGGGGTTTTGGTGACGCGCCGGTGGTTTTTGACGCCAAGCTTTCGGTACAAGATTCCGAAAACAGCTCCGGCGTTGTGATTGACGCGATCCGGTACTTGAAAGTCGCGCGGGAGCTCGGTGTAGTCGGCGCTTTACGCGGCCCCAGCGCCTGGACGCAAAAAACTCCGCCCCAGCAAATGATGTACGCGGACGCCAAGAGCGAGTGTATCGCCCTAGCCAAGCGCGAACTAACCGATTCGGTAAAACGACAGGTCGCATAGATCAAAAAACGATTAAAAAACCAAGAGCATTAAGTTTTGTGGAACTAATTTTATTATGATTAAGTCTGTAAAAAACTTTATAGGCTTGGCTTTAGGATTTTTTTGCCGGCAGAGGAAGCGATTGTTGGTGGCGTTTCTTTGCGCCATGTTCCTGCTTATAGCCGTGATTGGTGGGAGTTATTACGTTATCGATCCGTATAAAAAGTTTATCGTGCCGGCTGAGAGCGCCGAGCATAGTTCCGTAGGAATTGTGCTCGGGTCGGGCATAACGGCTCAGGGCAAACCGTATAATGAACTGCAGGCGCGGCTAGATAGCGCGGCTGACGCGGTTAATAATGGTGTAGTCGATAGACTTATCTTGTCTGGCGACAATCGTTATGTAGATTATAATGAACCGGCTGCCATGGTTGAGTATCTCAGCAGCGTCCGAGGCTTGCCTGCCAATAGATTGCAGCCAGATTACGCGGGGCGCAGCACGTATGAATCGTGCGAGCGAGCCGCCAAGGTTTTTAAGGTGGATAAAGCCATAATCTTTAGCGCTGATTCGCACTTGCCGCGGGCGATTTACCTGTGCCGGCATTTCGGCATCGAAGCTTACGGCATAGGCAGCAAAGTCGAAGCAAACAACAGCACTAGACGAGAAATTCTAGCCCGCGTAAAGGCCATTTATAACACCGAACTTGTAGGTGAGCGTACTATACTGGGCGACCCGGTGCCGCTTAATTGAGCCTAGCACCCCGCCACACCTAAATTAAGGGGTCTAACCAACGAGCAACATCGCCAGTCAGCTCATCCACGGAAGCGCGGTACCTAGGGTACGTATCTGAAGCTGTCTGAACTGCATGGCACAATTGCTCGCCGCTTATCTAGCCCTTGATTTAGGTGTGGTGGGGTACTAGTCGCAAGGTTTTTTTGGTATAAATTCTAGTATTGCCAACATGCCGGTTTATCCTAAAATCCTTTGGGTTGATTTGTGCGAATTAGTTTGTATAATAAAATGAATGAGATTTACAGAAGCTGTTACTGCAGCGGGCTTAGCCGGAGTTTTATTGAGTGGCTGTAGCCCGTCCGGATCGCCAGAAGCCATAGGACTGCCGAATGATCCTGAACACGAGCTGGTGTTTGATGCCAACCCTTATGCAAATTATAGCGAGGCGGACTGCAATGCCGACCCTACAGCGGCGGCGGAATATATTGTGGAACAGCCAGCGGATGGTGCAGAGCAGTTACCACCTGATTACACTATTGGACTAACTGAGGGTAGAGAGGTTGATGGAACCCCTATTTTTGCAATCGGCGCGACAATTCGCAGCCTTGGCGGGTTAGTCTACGAATTGGCAACCTCTAGCAATGGAGCTGGCGAAAGTGTGACGATAAATTTAGAAGAAGAATACGGTGCCGCAGTTTTGGAAGCTGGCCTAGGTCATTTTGCACTATTGGTAGTGGAGCTGGATGATCACGAGGGCAAGCAGGCTTATTTTGGGCTACATTGTTTGGTTAGTACGGATTCCGACGGCGAGAATGGGGCAGACTCGATTGATAGTTTAGAACCACCCATATTGTCTGATCCGGAAGTCACAATCACGGCGTAGCTACATAATTTTATTCACAGCGTGGTTTAATGTAGGGTAGTTTATCTAAAAGTTAGGATTGTGCATGAGTGAGCAGCAAGCGAAGCGGCGGGAAGTGATTGGGCAGGCGGTGCGGGTAGCCGGAGCGAAAATTCTGCAGTATGATCCGACGAATTTGGATGTGGAAGTCAAATCTAGTGAAGGTGACTTTGTGACAGCGGCTGATTTGGCCAGCGAAAAGGTGGTTGTCGATATGCTGGCCGCGGTGTTGCCGGACGATTTGGTGATTAGCGAGGAGACGTCGGCCGGCCAGGAATTACTGACGGTCGAGCGGCTGCCGGAACTCACCGGCTGGGTAGTTGACCCGATTGATGGCACGAATAATTTCAAGCACGGCATGGGCTACTCCGGCGTTTCGCTGGGCTATATCGAAAAGGGTGAGATATTGCTCGGCGCGATTTTTGACCCATACCGCGACGAACTATATCTAGCCGAGCGAGGCGGCGGCGTAACGCGGAACGGCCAACCAATCACGATTGGCAACAAAACGGCTTTTGATGCCGCCACCAGAGTGTGTACCAGTAATTCGTACGAAGGCGGGACAATCGCCAATTTGGAGCGCTTCGCAAAGCTAGGCCACGTCTGGGTCGATGTCCTGGGTAGTTCGGTGTTAATAATGACCGACGTCGCCTCCGGCCGCCTGGATCTCTACCATCATAATGGTCTCAAACCGTGGGATAATGCCGCCGGATTTTTGATCGTTCAGGAAGCCGACGGCAAAATCACCGGCCTATCCGGCCAGTCCGTCACGTGGCTGACGAGCGAGGTAGTAATGGGCAACCCCGCCCTCGTCGACGCCTTCATCGCCGCCACAAATTAGTCGCCCGGGCTGCTAACGATTAGCTCCATGAGTATCGATATTTTTCGTGCTATAATTACGCTTAAGATTAAGATTAAAAAATTAAATTAAAAAAGGAAGCATTCATGGACTTCGAAAAAAACCAATCACCGGATAATACCGATAACATAAATACTCATGACAGCGATGGTCAATCGGTCATAGGCTCAAATAATATTCAGTCCTCACCGCAGCAGCCCAATGAGCAGCCATTTTCATCTTTACAGCAGCCTCAGCAAACAAGTGATCCCACACCTCAGCCGAACTCAGCAACTCAATCACCAAGCCCCGGCCTTATTATCTTGCAGTGGCTTACTTATGCGTTTTGGGGGTGGACGGTGTTGGCATTATCCGCACTGACTGCTTCGGTACTCGCTAATTTACTGGGCGATGTCGAAACGGGTGGCTTCACGCCCTACGGTATAGCGGCAGTCCTGGTGCTGTTGCCTATTTCTTTTGTTTGTGATGTGTTTTATACCAAGCACGAGCCAGAAAAGAAGACGGGCGCGTCGATGCTAGTAATGGTAATTCATGTTGTTTTGTTCGCTTTGTTCGGTATAGGTTCGCTGATATTCGCAGTTTTTTCCATGCTTCAGCTCGTCACCAGTAGTAGCGATTCCACAGGTGCCCAAATAGCGCTGTATAGCTCGTTGATTATTGCCTCTTTTTATCTTATGACATTTCTTCGCACGCTGAACCCGGCCAGAATCCCCTGGATACGACGAGCTTTCAAAGCATTCATGCTGGTATTCGTGGGTATAATCATACTGTTGGCAGCAACAGGCCCCATAGCGCGAGAGCGAGCCACGCGTGACGACAGGTTGATATCTAGGAGTTTGCCAACCTTGCAGTCAGCAATTATCAGTTACGCCAAGAGTAAAGATAAATTGCCCGCAGATTTGAATGACTTAGATCTCCCCGATGGTGATGCTCGACAACTAGTTGAAAGAAATCTCGTGAAGTATACACAGAAAAACGTTGGCAGCGGCTTTGATGATTCGGCATCGAGATTCAAATCCAGCACCAGACAGGTCTACTATTACGAACTTTGCGTCAATTACAAAGAAGAGTCGAGGAATTATGGGCTATATGGATCTAGCAGGTATGAGGACAGTGATGAGTATTCCTTATCGGTCTCTAGCTATAGCCACCCAGCCGGGAACGCATGTTATAAGTTGAGAACTTATAACTAACCGGCTATTCTTAAAGGGTGGGTAGTTTGATTGTTGGTTTGTATATGGAATTCAAAGCAATTACTATTAAAGTTTTGAAGGACAATTTCTTTCCGTTGTGCCACCTTAGCTCAGTTGGCTAGAGCATCGCTTTCGTAAAGCGGGGGTCTGGGGTTCGAATCCCCAAGGTGGCTCCATCCTTCGCTAAAGCCACGGATGGCAGGCCACACTTCGCGAAAACGCGACGCAGGCCAGGGCAGGCGGGTATCGTATAGTGGTTAATATGCGACCTTCCCAAGGTCGAGAGGAGAGTTCGATTCTCTCTACCCGCACCAAGATAAGAGTCTTGCCCCAAAGGCAGAACTTTTTTCTTGTTCAGCGGTAGGGGCTCTAACAGAGGAATGTCCTCTTGATCCCCTCCTTCAAGAAAAAGCCGATGGGAAAAACCTCAAAAATTATAGGTGTGTAGTATCCTAGAAGTACACGCCAATAATTGCTAATCTGCTATGGAACAATGAAACAGTCGAAAAAGATGTTAACTATGGTAATCGCATTTACCTTAGTTACTGTTGGTGCTACTGCCGCATATTACACAAAAGCTAACAGAATTAAGACAAAATGTTTTGAGTTTAATGTTTCTCGCCATCATGTAGTTGATAGGGAACATTACAATAATTGTAATGTTAGCATTGATGACTCTGACATCTACACTGGCTTGCATGTGTTGATAGATCTAGACAATACGCCTAGCACTATTGAACAACAGCGTAGCTATTTAAATTCACGATATAAGGACACGCCAACTATAGTAGAAATGGTGCAGTTTGCAGGATACCCTGCACTTAAAATAGTGCGTGAAACGACAGGCTCAAAATCAGTTGTTTACCATTTATTTAAGGATGATGAACAATATTTAGTAGTTATAAGTCTAGAGCTTGAAACAGAGACAACAAATATAGAAGACATAGACAATAGGTTAGCGAATAGCTTAATTTTTAAGTAGCACGGACAGGTTAGGTTTAGGTTTTTTTGGAGTGAATAAGGTTAGGCCTTCAACAGCTTATAATATTGTGATATGGGGGAACTCAGGTGGTCAAGAGTGTTGCGTCTTTAGGTGTTCTTTGCAAACTGTTCTATGGTTGGTATACTTCGATTAATACTTGTATAGACTCAAGGGAGTAAAAATGGAAAATCAAGCAGATGATACTGTTGCCCAAACCAATGGTCAGCAGACTAGCGCGTCGGTTCGTCAAAAGTACGGAGTATCTCGATCATTACAGGATATGATGGGCGCAGTTAAGCGCAATCCTATTACTTTTGTAGTATCACTTGTGGTGTCGTATGCCCTTTCGGGAGTGGTATTAACGCTTACTTTTCTTGGCTTCGCCAGTCTGTTATTGGGGCAGTTCGGGCTGTTGTTCGCTAGTGTTGGCAAACTCATCTTAATTTTAGTTGTCGGCTTAGTTGTCTATACGCTGCTATACGCGCTTGTCTACGCATTTACCGTTAGTTGCATAGCATATTCATTAAGCAGCGATAAAAACAGCATTGGTGCAACGCTAAGGAAGGCACTTCACGTAACGGTGCGTGTCGTTAAGGTAAATGCACTTGTGGCTGTGTACGCCTACTGGCCTGTTGCTGTCGCTGCTTTTTTGCCATTGATTTTGCTTTCTGGTCCTAGACTTGGTGGATCCTCGATCGCTTTATTAAGCCCAATTCTTATCTTGGCAGCTGGAATCTGGGCATTAATCGCACAGCTTCGCTATGCGCTGGCACCTCAAGTAGCGATATTTGAACCAGACCTTTCAATTAAGCAGACTCTGAAAAGAAGTGAAAGCCTGCTTAAAAAAGGTGGTCAATGGTTCATTTTTAAGGGAGTTTTGATGATTTTGGCTGTAATTATTCTTCTTGCTGTAATGTCAGGCTCAACACTGCGGCAGTTAGAAAACTCAAACGATTTACCGACCAACATCATATTTATTCTGATTTCAATACTCGTAGAGGGTGCTCTAATAATGTTGTACTTTAATCGCTCAAACAAGCAAAGTGCTACTAAGTCTAGAGGTTTAATGGCTATGGTCATAGTGGTGCTGATCAGCTTACTTGGCCTTGCTGCGCTTAACGGTCAAAACAACAAACAAAGCGGGTCATTC
>Ga0306869_1000686_pt1 | contig 14700 bp, 13 predicted proteins | sample AntRauTorckE6833_FD_190421 | JGI IMG/M metagenome (GOLD analysis project Ga0306869, IMG submission 190421) | Saline lake microbial communities from Rauer Islands, Antarctica - Metagenome Torckler E6 #833 (v2) (version 2) | ecosystem: Environmental > Aquatic > Non-marine Saline and Alkaline >... | reverse complement strand
CTAAGATGCATTGCATCAAATTATTAGGAGATAAACTCAGTGCAAGGAGTTTTGATAGCCAAGTGAATGAGATCCATGCACGTGTAGCAGTCCTTAACAGATTTAGGCCGACCTCACACCCAAGTTGCCACTTAAATTTAGATAACTTGGAAGAAGTTTAGCTTTTGAATGTTTGTGCAACAAAGCCCCTCAATATTACAATTTTTATAAAACGTAATACTGATTAAGCAAAATGGGTGCCAAAATTATTGTTTTCATTCACTGGACTGCTGGAAATAGCCTAAGCTAAAAGAAACTAATGCTTAAATTACGAATAATGCCACCTTTTACATAGGACAAAGTCTTTAGAAGCGGGGGCGTTGTGCAGGTCATCATCTGGTGTGTTTAGCCCCTGGTTAAAAAAACGTAGAAACTAAAATCAGGTGGCTCGAATGGATGGGTAAGGAGCTAGCCTCAACCATGATCTAGTTTAATGTGTGGCAAGCGCCAGAGAGCAAGTATTGAAAGCTTTTAAACGTGCAGTTAAAAATAACGTAAAAACCGAAAAATGGAAGAGTTTCTACAATTTGAGCAGACATATAGCGATGGTTAGCTCATCATTTCTCTACTTTTGCTATGTAAACAACTTGCAGTAAATAAATTAGAAATAGACATTCTGCTTAACCTAAAAGCACAGGTATCTACATATATATATCTTTCTCGAGCCTGAACATGTGTTGCTATTTTCTCTAACTCATCAACTGAATATTCCGAAGCTGGCTGGAGGGTATCAGTTTACTGAATAAGGCACACGAGTGACCCGAGTGGGAGCTTGCAGTTATCACCACCCGGGATTTCACCTTTAAAATATTGGTATGATCCTGCCATAGCCAGGTAAAAACTCAGGGTTAAAGCACCGCACCCTCTAGAAAAATGCAGTGCGGGTCTCATGGTCCGGGTGCCGTTCAGCCGTGGCCATGCTCAGGTTTACAGAGCAGCCAAGGGCTAGGCAAAAAAGATGGGCTGGATAATCAGCTTTTTACTCTTAACCTTTGCGGATCATAAAAAGGTAACTCCACCACTTTGGCTTTCAGGCGTTTTTTAAGACCATCCAGTTGTCCAACTTCGACAGCGGTGTCTGTTAGGGCATACTGCGGTGCAAGGCGGCACAGGGCAATCTGTTGCTGCAGCACAGGGGAGTTGGCTGCACTGGTCACCACACCCACAGGAAAACGTCCGACATAGACCAGGTCGCCATGCTGGACCGCTTCATTGCCTTCCAGCACTAAGCCCATCAGTTTATGCCGACTTTCCGGCGCCTGATTTTTCATGGCCTGTTTACCGATAAAATCTTCTTCCTTGGTTTTCATCGGTACTGTAAAACCAATGCCTGCTTCATAGGGATTGGTTTCGGCTGAAAACTCATGCTGTGCAAAGATTAGCCCGGCTTCTATGCGCAATAAATCCAGGGCATCAAAACCGAGCGGAGCAATCTCATATTGTTGACCTTCCTGCCAAACGGCATCCCAAAGCTGTTCGGCATGGCTAGGATGACACCAGACTTCAAAGCCCAGCTCACCGGTGTAACCGGTGCGTGATACCATGACCGGAATACCGTCTGTACCGCCCAGCTTGCCGAGGGTAAAGTGGAACCATGCTAATTTTTCTACGCTTGGCTGATGTTCAGGCGTCCAGATCAGTTGCTGCAACAGCGCACGGCTGTGTGGACCTTGCACTGCAATATTGTGAATATGCTGGGATGAATTGCGAATGCTGACTTTATAGCCATGCTGCTGTGCCAGCTGTTTCAGCCAGGTTCCTGAATATTCATCACCGCAAATCCAGCGGAAACAGTTTTCACCCATGCGGAAAATCGTGCCGTCATCCACCATACCGCCGGTTTCCAGACAGGAGGCCGAGTAGGCAATTTCACCCACCGCCAGTCTGCGGATATTGCGGGTCAAGGCATACTGCATAAAAGCTTCTGCATCCGGGCCGGTAATTTCAAATTTGCGCAGCGCGCTTAAATCGATCATGGCGACCCTTTCACGGCAGGCCAGATATTCTGCTTTGGCACCCCAGCCATCGTATTCATTGGCAATCCAATAGCCGTGGTATTCACTGATTTTTGAAGTAAGCGCTTGGATGCGCGGAAAAAATCCTGATGCTTGGGTCATGCGCGGCAGTTCCTCGGGGTCAATTCGATAATGCTGGGATCGGGGGAAATGCTGATCCTGATCATAAATCCGGACCAGAATATCCGTCGGTACCCAGCCATTGGAAGGATCAATATCGTCAGGGCAGGCAGATGATGCACAGAGCAGATCACGGTGGGCACGCAGCAGGACATAATCTCCCGGTCTGGACCACGGTTCTGCCATACTGATTGCACCGCAAGGTTCAACAAAGGTGTTGTAAAACAGGTTAATGGCAGGCCATGCATTGCGGCTTTGGATGCCAAAAGGCTGCAGAACTTGGTTAAAATTATCGGTGCAGGAAATATGGCCAAAGTAGCCGGAATCGTTATAGAACTTCGGACTGCAGGCACTCAGGAACATATCGTGCCGGCCCACGGTGTCTTGAACCACTTCGGCCAGTGCTTGCAGATCTGAGGCAAAAAACTTAGAGTGCAGCCCGGGAGCCGGGGTGGCATGCCCCAAAATGGTCCGGGTGGCCATGGCATCCAGACCCAGTTCTTGGCCCTGGGCCAAAGCCTGGGCATCAAAGGCCAAAAAATCGGAACACTGCTTGCCCGACAAGTCGATAATTTGAATCCATTGTCCTGCTTTAACGCTATACGTCCGTGCTGAAGCGCGCGGTATCAGAATTTCCTGCACCGGTTTGGCTAAAGGTTGCGGCAAATAATAATGTACGGGCTGGACTTTAAATAGCGTCACTGGCACTTCATCTATGCAGTACTGCTGCTGTACATTCATGTCTAGGCCGGTATTCAGCACGATGACTTGAATTGCCGCCGATGCCTGAAAAATGTTCTTTCCAGGGCTGTTCAAGGTCAGCGCCTGCTCCAGCCAGTCAGGCTGTATAGCATGTTGTGCTAACTGCTGTTTCAGGCGCTGGCTAGAGGCGCTGGCCTGATTTAACTGCGCATGTGTAGCCCGAGCACCATTGGCCACCAGGTGGGATTCGGCCTGTAGTGCCTGTAGCAATTCTGGCTTAAGCTGCTGTTCTGTATTGAAAATCAGTAGATCAATACTCTGTTGTTCAGGTAAGTCAAATTGAATGCGATCACCCGCATCCAGGTCAAAAATGTGCATGCACTGTGCATCTGCGCGCAAATACAGTTCATGGATTGGCTGCTGCAGATGAATATATTCATCTGTCACTGCAGTGGCTAAAGCTGAAGTAAGCGTTCCCATAGATGAGCCCAAAGCGTCCCGCTGGTTCTGATGCTCTTCATTTCACACATATTCTGCTGGCACAGCAATTTCTCCAGAGGTATACCCTGAATAGGGTAGTGCTGGATGTTGGCATGATTCCTGCTCAAATAATTTAACTGTAAAGAATAATTCAGCAGCATGGCGCATCTTGCGAGTGAAGTGATGAATGACGGCAAAATAGAGACAGAGCGGGCCATAAACCAGGCAGGTGATTTAGATCAGACCCAACGGCTGCTTCGCCAGCGTGAATTGACGCTGTTTTATCTGCAGGCCAAATTAAAGCTGATGCAGATTCAGGATCCCAAGGCCGAATTGCCACTTTTTCTGCAATGGCTGAAACAGCATTTTCCTGTGCCGGACTTGCCGGAATATTGTCTGGTGATGTGCTATCCCTTCACTCAGGAATGTTTTATTTTTCATGCCTTGGCGCAACCGCTGGCGCAGTCTGAGGTACGTCTGCTCCAAGAGCAGCTGCTACCGCGTTCTGTAGCGGTGATGCAGCAGGATGTGCCGCTGCTGCTGGGGCAGCATGATTGCCTCCCGCTGTTTACCGGACAGAATTTTGCAGTCTGGCGGGTCTATTTAAACTATTCGGCAGCCCAGCCGGTTGAAGCGGAGCTACTGCAGCAGCTGGATCAGGCTTTGCAATCGGGCTTTCAGGAACGCGCGCTACAGCAGGAGCGCATACAAACCATATTGCAGCAGGAGCGGCGTGATTTTTCGGCTGACTTACATGACAGCATTGCGCAAATTATTGGATTCTTAAGGTTGAAATCCGCGCAGCTGAACCAGCAATGCAAACAGCAGCCTGGCTATGCACCGTTGCTGGAACAGACCGAGGAGCTGGCGGCTTATACCCATTATGCTTACCAGCAGGTGCGTGAATTAATTACCGCCTCACGCTTAACCTATCAGGAACTGGATTTTTTCACCGCGCTGAAAAAAATTATTGCCGAATTTGAACATCAGTCCAGTGTGGCTTTTGAACTGGATAACCGTGTTCCACAGCTGAAAGTCAGTGCCAGACAGTCGGTACAGCTGCTGTATATCATCCGTGAAAGCCTGAGCAATGTTGTACGTCATGCTCACGCCAGTACAGCCGTCATTTCTGTAAAGCGCAATTTCACTCAGCAGCTGCACATTCAGATTACAGATAATGGCCGCGGCATACAGGCAGGGCGGAAACGGCCGGACAGTTTCGGACTGGAAATTATGCAGGAACGAGCCGAACGGATTGGTGCTGTGCTCAGTATCCGCCCGAATCGGCCCTGCGGCACCTGCGTTGAACTGATATTAGACCTGAGCACTGGAGGGAAGTGAGATGAATAAAATTGCAGTCAGTATTGTAGATGACCATGCGCTGTTCAGGCGCGGTGTGGCGGATATTATCCGCCAGTCCGAGCATTTTGATGTACAGCAGGAATACAGCTGCGGATCAGCATTTTTGTCAGCACTGGACACCGCGAACATTGAATTGCTGCTGTTGGATGTACAGATGCCGCAGATGAGCGGCATTGAGGTACTAAAATGCATCCGTGAACGCAATGTCGATCTTAAAGTGATTATTTTAACTGCCAGCTTGGAGGACAGCATTGTATTGGATGCCATTCGTCTGGGTGCCAATGGCTTTTTGCCCAAAGACACCTTGCCGGAAGATATTCTGCTGCAACTGCATCAAGTCATGCAGGGCAAGACCGTATTGCATGCCGATGGGGTAGCTTTGCTGGCGCAGCAAGTCCGGCAGCAGACGGCACCCTTAGCCGCTGCCTTGCATAAAACCTCTGAACAGGTGCTATTGCAGCGCAAACTGCTGTCGGAAATGACGCAGCGGGAGCAGGAAACATTAAAGCTGATCGCCAAAGGATTGAACAATAAACTGATTGCCCGCGAATTAGGCATCAGTGACGGTACGGTAAAAGTCTATGTGAAAAGTCTGCTACGCAAACTGAATGTGCATTCACGGCTGGAGCTTTCCGTGTGGGTGCATCAGCAGCTTAACACTGCAGATTTTGATATTTATCCCTCGTCTTCCGTTTAAGGTTCACCGTGCGAGTAATGCTGATATGTCGAAAATAGCGCTGCCCTCCAGCAAAGATGAGCTGAATATGGACTTGAATCAGGATTGGCCTGAACTGTTTGACCAGTTTGCCGATATTGCGCTGTTGCTGGATAGCCATGGCTCGATTCAGCGTAGCAACCGTACCTGGCACAACTTGCTACAGCTGCCACCGGATGCCGCAGCACAGCACTTACCCTTGAGCTACTGGCTGTATTCCGAAGATAGTTTGACCTTCCAATGTGCTCTCATGGCCGGACGGCCGTGCAAGCTGGCACTGCGCCTGTTAATCCCGGAACAGCCCTTGGTGTGGTTTGATCTGTCGCTGCAGCCGATCTGTGCCGGTGCCGGAAAAAACCAGTTACGGGGATGGTGCATTTTAGGCACGGAGCAGACGCAAAAAATCCGGCAGCAAGAACTGCAGGATGCACAGCAGCGCAGTCTGCATGATTTGCTGTCGCGCCTGCCAATCATGCTGTACCGCTCACGCAATGACTGGAACTGGACCATGGACTATGTCAGCAGCGGCTGTCAGCAGATAACCGGTTATCACAGTGAACTGCTGATCAATACGCCGCGCTATGGACAGCTGATTCATCCCGATGACCAGCAGTATGTCTGGGACAGTATCCAGTTGGCTGTGCAGCATCACCGCGTATTTCATTTGCACTACCGCATTGTCACGGCTCAGAACAGCATACAGCGGGTACAGGAAATCGGGCAGGGCCTATATTCGCAAAGTGACATGGTGCTGGGTCTGGAAGGCGCTGTATTTATCCAAAACTGAGGGCATGCCCCCAGGTCAGTATCCCCTTGTGCATACCCCATCTGAGGAATTTTGAAATAATCTAGGTCTGTCTAAGGTAATGGCATCACGGCAGTTTTGTTTAAAACAGATCACATGGAGATTCACCATGAAACGAGTTGCAATTATTGGGGCAGGGCCAAGCGGGATGGCGCAACTGCGCGCTTTTCAATCTGCGCAAAGCGAGGGCATCGAAATTCCGGAAATGGTATGCTTTGAAAAGCAGGCCGACTGGGGTGGTCAATGGAACTACACCTGGCATACCGGCCTGGATAAACATGGTGAACCGGTGCATAGCAGCATGTACCGTTACCTGTGGTCGAATGGCCCGAAAGAATGTCTGGAATTTGCAGACTATACCTTTGATGAGCATTTTGGCCGGCCGATTGGTTCTTATCCGCCACGTGCCGTGCTGTGGGACTATATCAAAGGCCGGGTAGAAAAAGCCGATGTCCGCAAATATGTCCGCTTCAACAGCGCGGTGCGCCATGTCGAGTTTCACCCGGACAGCAAGCAGTTTTCAGTGACGGTGCATAACCATGTTACCGACGAGATGTATACCGAGACTTTTGATTTTGTGGTGGTGGCTTCAGGCCATTTTTCTACCCCCAAAATTCCTGAATATGAAGGTTTCGGCAGTTTTGGCGGACGGATTTTACATGCCCATGACTTCCGCGATGCCCTGGAATTTAAAGGTAAAAATGTACTGCTGGTCGGCAGCAGCTATTCTGCTGAAGATATCGGTTCACAATGCTATAAATATGGTGCGAAGCAGATTATCAGCTGTTACCGCAGTTCACCGATGGGCTATCACTGGCCAGAAAATTGGTCAGAGCGTCCGCAACTGCTGCGGGTCGATCAGACCCATGCCTATTTTGCCGATGGCAGTTCGGCGGAGATTGATGCCATTATTTTATGTACCGGCTATTTGCACAGTTTCCCTTTCATGTCGGAAAGCCTGCGTCTAAAAACCGATAACATTCTCTATCCGCTGCACCTGTATCAGGGTGTGGTCTGGGAAGCCAATCCGCAGCTATTTTATTTAGGCATGCAGGATCAATGGTATTCCTTCAATATGTTTGATGCACAGGCCTGGTATGCGCGCGATGTGATGCTGGGTAAAATTGCCTTGCCGAGTTTTGCCGAGATGCAGGCCGACACCCAAGCCTGGCATGAGGAAGAAAAAACCCTGCAGGATGCAGCAGCCATGTTCAAATTTCAAGGCGACTATATTATGCGCCTGATTGATCAGACCGATTATCCAAGCTTTGATATTGAAGCGGTGCGGCTGACCTTTTTGCAATGGAAAAAACACAAGCAAGAAAACATTATGGCCTTCCGTGACAATACCTACCGTTCATTGATGACCGGGACTATGGCAACGCCGCATCATACGCCCTGGATTGATGCTCTGGATGACTCCCTGGAGGCCTATTTACAGACCGAGGCAAACCTACAGCAAAAGGCAGGTTAGCACGGTCAATGCTTGACCTGCTACACGCCGGGCAGACCCATAACACATAGTAACAACCTTGTGCCCGTTTCTTCTGCAGCAGCTGGTTTCCAGCTGCTTTTTTTATTTCCGCATTAGCTTAAAAATCTCTCCTGCATACCGTGCTTTACCCCTTAGTGGGTATGATTTAGAGGGAATGGTCAGGCTGCGTAAAAACCTTTAAATATCTGATTATGTAGTTCTTATATGAGGTTTCTCAAATGATGGAAGCCATGCACAGTACCCCCAGATATCAAACTGTAGAAACGCTGCAGTGGAATGCACCCAAGTATGTGCTGGTGTTGCAGCATGCAGCATCGGCAATGACTCGGCAATTAACCGAAATGAGCAAACAGCATCCGCAAACGGTGCAGCTGATGCTGGACAGTCAACAAGATCCAGCCTTGGCTGGCCTGCTGCATGAACTAGAGACAGTACTGCAGCAGGAAAAGGCCGGCGTGCGTACCGTGGTCTGCGGTGATGAATCCTTTGTTTGGACAGTGCAACAGTGCCTGGTGGGTACGGGCTGCCTAGATGAAGAAATCAGCTTGATTGCGGATAGCTCCAGCCTGCAAAACCCGCGTAAAAAAGTCTACTGCGTGCACTGCGGTCATACCCAGCACACCGTTAAAGACGAGCTTTGTAGCTGTGAACAGTGTCAGGTCGAACTGCTGATCCGCAGTCATTTTTCTGAACGCCTTGGCGCCTATATGGGAGTCTGTGCCAATGCGCATCAACCTATGGGAGCACTCAGCGTATGAACCCAACCGTTCCTGTCCATGTAACCCGAATTCATCAAGTTACCCCGATGATTCGCGAATTTACCTTGGCCGCTTTAGATGCCCCCTTGCAGCCGTTTTCCTCCGGCAGTCATGTGATTGTACAGTTGCCAGTTGAAGGCCGCATCATCCGCAATGCCTATTCATTGCTGAATGCCCCGTATGAGCAGCACCAATATCAAATTGCGGTGCGCTTGCAGGAGAACTCGCGTGGCGGTTCGCAATACCTGCATGAAAACATTCAGGTGGGTGATACCCTAAATATTTCTGCGCCGCTGAATTTATTTTCCCTCAATTCTCAGGCCCAGCACCATGTATTTATTGCCGGCGGCATCGGTATTACCCCGTTCCTGTCGCATATGAAATACCTGCTGCATGCCGGACACAGTTTTGAACTGCACTATGCCTGTCGTGACGGCATCAGCAATGCCTATGAAGATATGCTGATGCAGCTGTTTCATGACCAGGTACATATTTATTCGGAAAAAACCCAGCGCCGTTTAGACATAGACGCATTGCTGAGCCAGCAGTCTCTCGGCAGCCATGTCTATATTTGCGGGCCAGAGCGCCTGATTCATGCCGTTGTTGACTGTGCGCAAATGCTGGGCTGGTCAAAAAAACGTGTGCATTGGGAGGCTTTTTCTTCGCCTGCACCGGGAGTCGCATTTGATGCCGTGCTCAGTAAAAGCCAGCGCCGTATTCATGTGCCCGGCGATTTCAGCCTGCTGGAAGCACTGGAACAAGAAGGCATTGAGGTGCCCAATCTCTGCCGCGGTGGCGTATGCGGTCAATGTGCCACGTCCTACAGCCAAGGCGAGGTAGAACATCTGGATCATTATTTAACGGTGCAGGAGCGCTCGGCGCAGTTGATGCCTTGCGTTTCGCGTGCCAAACAAGGCCATTGCCTGCATTTAGACCTATAGCTTTGGGAGATTACGATGACGGTTCAATTTAACCCCAATGAAAATATGCATGATCAGTTTCACTACCATAACAGTGCAAAGGCGATTGCCCGTTTTCCTTTTCCATTTCCCGAAGACCAGTATATGTATTCGGTGAATATCGAGCCTGTTGTTTCAAGGCCGGATAGCATTTTTGAGCATTGGTTCGATGTGGATGAGCATTATGTAACGGAAATGAACGAGCGCCGTTTAACCCTGCAACAGGACCCGAAGCGTTGCATTATCATGCCACACATGCGTCAAGCCAGCTGGGACTTTTTGGAAATGGTGATGCTGCGTTATGCGGAAGATTACCCTGAACATTTCCAGCTGGAGCGTGATGGCCTGAACTGGCACTGGGTCAACCAGCCCTTAAATATCGATGTCCATTTTATTTTTGGTCAGGCAGATAGCTTGCCGATGGAGCCGTTCGAATTTATCAGCCGTCAGTTCCAGGGCGATGTTGCCTTGCTGGATCAGCGTGATGGCGATCTGTTTATGGATACCGGCATGATCACCGGCCCTGCAGACTGGTCACTGAATTTTGATGCCGGCATGAGTTTTAAGCAATGGCACGCCCCTGTACCAAAACTGGCACATAACCTGGGGGTATTTGAGCGCGCACTCAAATTCCTGCTCAACATTCAGGTTGGTCAGCCCTATCGGCGTCTGAATTGGACCATGACCATCAATCCGCGTATGGATACTTCCTCGGAAACCTATCATTTATGGGGACATGAACGCGGTCTGGTCACTGCGGAAAATGCCGGTGAACTGGTGCATTTGCGGGTGGAGCTACAAACAATGCCGCGTCTGGCACGCAGCAATGCACTGCTGTTCAGTATCCGCACTTATCTGATTAGCCTGAATGATTTGACCCGCAACCCGGCATGGGCCAAGCGGCTATACCGCGTAATCCGCGATTTGCCTGAGCCGATCGCAGAATACAAGGGCATCAGTGAATATCGTGAACCGCTGGTGCAATGGCTCAGCCAGTTCGATGGCGTAGATGAATAACAGCTCAGTTTCAAAAATTAAGTAATCAGCACATTTTAAAATATTCAATAAGGAAGACCTGTATGGCAAACTCTTGGCGCATTTCTGCATTGGCAGCCCACCACCGTCAGCTCGGTTCAAAATTAGAAGACTGGAACGGCATGGGAACAGCATGGACCTATGATTCGGATATTGCAGATCACTATACGGCTATCCGCACCAAAGCCGGATTGATGGATGTTTCTGGCCTGAAAAAAGTCCATTATGTCGGCCCGCATGCGGAAAGCCTGCTGGAATATGCAACCACCCGTGACATTTCCAAATTGTATCCCGGCAAATCTGTGTACGCGACCATGCTGAATGAGCAAGGAAAATTTGTGGATGACTGCGTGATTTACCGTACCGGGCCAAATGCCTTTATGGTGGTGCATGGCACAGGCATTGGCTATGAAATGCTGATTCGCTCAGCGGCTGGGCGTCAGGTTGCGGTACTGTTTGATGATGACCTGCATGATTTATCGCTGCAAGGGCCATTGGCCGTGGACTATTTAGCTCAACATGTTGCGGGCATTCGTGATTTGCCCTATTTTCACCATCTGCAAACCAAACTGTTTGGTGCGCCTGTCATGATTTCACGTACCGGCTATACCGGCGAACGCGGCTATGAAATTTTCTGTAAGGCGGCCGATGCACCGATGATCTGGGAAACCATTCTCAGTACCGGCGCTGAATATGGCATTATTCCCTGTTCATTTACCACGCTGGACTGGCTGCGTACAGAAAGTTATTTACTCTTCTTTCCGTATGACAATTCAGAATATTTCCCCTTCGAGAATGATGTCTGCGGCGACACTTTGTGGGAACTCGGCCTGGATTTCACGGTTTCACCGCATAAAGGCGAATTCCGCGGCTGCTATGAGCATCGCCGTTTAAAAGGCAAAGAACGCTTTAAAATCTTCGGTGTATTGCTGGAGGGCGATCAGGTGCCTGCAATGGGAGATACCTTATGGGACGGCAATCAGCAAGTGGGGGTCATTACCTGCGGTATGCATTCGCCGCTGACCGGTAAAACCGTGGCCATCGCACGTCTGGATGTGCCTTATGCAGAGCAGGGCAAAGCGCTGCAGGTCAAAGGCAGCCTGGAGGTAAATGCAATCGCGCATACCTTGCCATTTGATGATCCAGAGAAATTAAAACGCACCGCAAAAGGCTAAGCACCAGCAATCCACTCAGCCTAAAAAATCCTGCAAGTCAGCAGGATTTTTTAGGCGTTCTATTTGACCCGTTTGAGCAGCTGATGAGTCTGAATCTGAGTATGCTTTGAACTGACGGGAAGCCGTTTTCATATTCCCTTTTCTTTGAATGACCGCATGGACATGGCCTGCGATGTAGACATGTAGCAAGTTGCAACACATCTCGAGGATAGCGGCATCGTCACAGCAGTAGAAAATATTTTAGAACCCTTGAACAAGGGCAGAAACGCTGCAACAGGCTTTCAGAGGGATAGTCAGAATTGTACCCGGCTGGCAATAAAAGCGTTGAGTTCAGTCTTAGGTATCCCCAAACCCCACTTGCCGGGTAATTCAGTGTTTAACTTTTGCGAGGGTGATCAAACCAAAGGGTTGGGGGATGAGGTGAAGCACAATGTTAAATGGCATCCATACCAGTTTCACCTGTGCGGATACGTACCACTTGTTCCAGTGCGCTGACAAAAATTTTACCGTCACCAATTTTGCCCGTAGCGGCAAATTTGCTGATAATTTCAATCGCTGATTCGACCTGATCGCTCCGGACGGCCACTTCCAATTTCACTTTCGGCAAAAAATCGACACTGTATTCGGCGCCGCGGTACATTTCAGTATGGCCTTTTTGACGGCCTGCGCCTTTGACTTCGGTCACGGTCATACCATGAATGCTGTGTTTGTTGAGCTCTTCACGGACATCGTCCAATTTGAATGGTTTGATAATGGCGGTGATTAGTTTCATACAGTACCTCTTAATTTTATTGTATTCATTTTCATTCTTGAACAAGAGTTATTTTGCAAGAATGATGCCATTTTTCATTTTAAAATCATATCAATAGCAATCGATACAGCTGTACGGCCAGTCTGGTTTTTCCAGCTGAGTGGCCGTACAGCTGCGCTGGTGATGCGCTTAGCTTTCACTAAGGCCTTATTTAAATACCACCGTACGGTCATCATTAAGGAATACGCGGTGTTCAACAAAGTATTTCACCGCTTTGGACAGTGCGACTGTTTCGGTATCACGCCCCACCGAGACCAGGTCATCCGGCAAATAGGCATGGTCGACCCGCTGCACTTCCTGCTCGATAATCGGACCTTCGTCCAGATCACCGGTGACAAAATGTGCCGTGGCCCCGATCAGTTTGACGCCACGTTCAAAGGCCTGGTGATAAGGCTTGGCCCCTTTAAAGCCAGGCAGGAACGAATGGTGGATATTGATGGCGCGTCCTGCCAGCTGGCGGCACAGGTTGTCTGACAGGATCTGCATATAGCGCGCCAGAATCACCAGTTCGGTACCTGTTTCATCCACAATTTTCAGCAGTTCCTGTTCCTGCTGTGCTTTGGTCTCTTTGGTCACCGGCAGATAGATAAAGCGCAGGCCTTCACGTTCTGCAATCGGACGTAAATCCAGATGGTTGGAGACCACCGCAGTAATCTGGAAATCCAGTTCGCCTTTATGATGGCGATACAGCAGGTTGAGGAAACAGTGATCAAATTTGCTGACCAGGATCATGACTTTCATCGGTGCGCTACAGTCATAGAAGGTGGCCTGCATCGCGAACTGCTGTTCGACTTCGGCAAAGCTGGCTTTCAGGCTGTCAATATCGCCACTGGCGTCATTGAAACGGAAGACAATACGGGTAAAGAAATAGCCGGTGGTCTCGTCATCATACTGTGCCATTTCACTGATATAGCAGCCGTTCTGGGCAAGGCAGCCGCTGATGGCGGCAACGATGCCGGATGCAGCCGGGCAACGGATTTTTAGAATATATTGGGCTGCGTCATGGTCGATTTGCTCCGGTATTTAAGGCAGTCAAAACTCAGGTGCTCAAGATGGATATTCTTAAGAGTAAATTTAATTTCTTGTAAAAATTTATATAAAAACACACGCCGTTGTCCATATTTCTTGTTTAAATTCAGCTACTTTTTATGAGTATGCCTTTAGAGGTATAGGTAAAATGGGCAAGCCATCGCAGTATTAAAATCAGCCGCACGCTGAGCTGATCCGGCATAAAACTCAATTCAGGGAGTCAATACAGATGGCATGGATAGTTTTAGTTCTGGCCGGTATTTTTGAGATTATCTGGGCCTATTCCATGAAGCTTTCAGCCGGTTTTAGCAAGCCGGTCCCCACCCTCATAACAGTGGTTTTTGTAATTTTAAGCTTTCTGCTGTTGAGCTATGCCATGCGTACGCTGCCCCTAGGCACGGCTTATACCATTTGGTCGGGCATAGGTGTGGTCGGGGCATTTTTGCTGGGCATCCTGATCTTGGGCGAGCAGGCCACCTTGATGCGTATTTTAGCCGCCGTTCTGATTACGGCTGGACTGCTATTGATGAAATTATCCGAGCCCTCCTGATCTGCAATTTGGTGCAAGCCATCAAGCAGATGCGCAGTTTTAATGCATAAAATATTCATATCAGGAATAAATACCAGATTTAGCCGGCATCAAACAGGCCAAATCGGTTATTGGCAAACTTGGCGCGGTATTTGCTTTTTATCAATTGAACTTTGTAAAAGGAGAATGCGATGAGCTATCCGGAACACTTTGTGATTAAGAAAATTCGCTTATTAACACCGACCACCTGTGAGGTGTATATGCTGAATATGAACAAGAAGTTTATGAAAGGCTGGATGATTCGATGCAATCAGGGTCTGGTTCAGCAGTTTCATGAACAGATGAATCATTTGATGCAGTCTGCCCAGCCTTTTCAGGCATTGTTACAGCTGAAGCAGTTTCATCGGGTAGAGGTTTTATGTTAAGCCAAATCTAGCCAGCAGGAGATTAATTTCCTGCTGGTGCTTTCGCACATCTTAATAAAAATCAATTATTTAAAAAACTTTCCTAAAAATAAAAAAACTTTCCTAAAGCCGTAGACGGCTGAAAAAAAATCCTATATAAATTCTCATGGAGAAAATAATTTTCCCAAAGAGAAAATTAAACATCGCATAGAAACTCACTTTAAAGATTGAGAATTTATAGGAAGCACCCCTATGCCCCAGAACGCT
>Ga0306869_1000685_pt1 | contig 14712 bp, 13 predicted proteins | sample AntRauTorckE6833_FD_190421 | JGI IMG/M metagenome (GOLD analysis project Ga0306869, IMG submission 190421) | Saline lake microbial communities from Rauer Islands, Antarctica - Metagenome Torckler E6 #833 (v2) (version 2) | ecosystem: Environmental > Aquatic > Non-marine Saline and Alkaline >... | reverse complement strand
ACCCTCCTCTGGATCCGGAACAACCTCGCCCGCGGCCCCGCCATCACCCGCCACGTCAGCCAGGACACGCTCGTCTTCGAACGCCATCACTCCCTCCTCGTCGGCCTCAACACCGCGACTACCCACCGAACCGAACGCGTCCAGACCTCCTGGACGAACCAGCACCTCCACGACCACACCGACCACAGAACCCCCATCACTACCGACGACGACGGCCACACCGAACTCACCATCCCACCCAGAACCTGGGTGTGCTACGCCAGACGCGACCCCTACAGCCACGTCGGGCACTGAACACACACGCAACACCCGACCAGCGCACGCAACCGACGCACGCACCGCTAAAGATTTGGTCGTCGCGAGAAGTGGGCCCTGGCGGATTTGAACCACGGTCGCAGCAAGCCTGCTCCCTGCTTCAAATCCGCAGCGCTCATGCTTCGCTCCTCACGTTCGTTCGTCACAGAAGCATGGGCCCTGGCGGATTTGAACCACCGATCGCCCGGTGTCCCACAGTCTTGATACCCACGCCAGCGGCGTTCGTATCAAACAACTGATATGAGCCGGGTGCTTTGAACCAGACTAAGCTAAGGGCCCGCTTGTAGTAACACGGTGTCAATCGTCGCTATTGAACCTGTCGTTTACGCAGAATCCACCAGCGTATCGGCACTGCCACAGTCACTCTCGACAGCCGCCGCTACGACGGTGAGCGAGGGAGAGAAGCGCCGTCGCCAGGACTCGAACCTGGGACAACCACGTTAACAGCGTGGTGCTCTACCATCTGAGCTACGACGGCTTGATGCACTTGTTCCTTGTCGCTCAGGTTTTTATAGGGCTTTCGTTTCGCGGTTGGGCGTGCGGGGGTGTGTCGTGTGATTTGTTGGGGGTCGTGGTTTCGATGGGTTTTCCGTGCGATGGCGTGTGTGGTGTGGTATGAGCGACGAGGGTGCGCCCGAGGCCGGCGATGACGATGACGAGTTCGAGGAGGTCGTGGCGCGGGTTCGTGAGCGCGTGGATCCGGACGCCGAGGAGCGCGAGCGGATGCGCGACGTTGCGGCGGAGCTGACGTCGCGTGCGGCGGATGCAGTTGCGGCGTACTGCGAGGATGCGGACGTCGTCCAGGTCGGGTCGACGGCACGCGGGACGTGGATCGCGGGCGACCGCGACGTCGATCTGTTCGTTCGATTCCCGACGAGCGTGTCTCGCGAGGATCTCGAGGAGTGGGGAGTGGCGGTCGGGCACGAGGTCCTGCCGGAGGGCCGCGAGGAGTACGCCGAGCATCCGTACGTGAAGGGCGAGTACCGTGGGTTCGACGTGGATTGCGTGCCGTGTTACGCGGTGGAGTCCGCGAGCGAGATCCGGTCGGCGGTCGACCGGACGCCGTTCCACACGCTGTACCTCGAGGAGCGACTGGACGACGAGCTGGCGGGCGAGGTGCGTGCGACGAAGCAGTTCCTGAAAGGCGTCGGCGTGTACGGGAGCGACCTCCAGACGCGCGGGTTCTCGGGATACCTGGCGGAGTTGCTCGTCCTCGAGTACGGCGGGTTCCGCGAGTTCCTCGAGGCGGTCGCGGAGTGGCATCCACCCCTGACGGTCGACCCGGAGGGGCACGTTGCGGCGTCGTTCGACGATCCGCTCGTCGTCGTCGACCCGACGGACCCCGAGCGGAACGTGGCCGCGGTGTGTTCGGCGACGAACGTCGCGCGCCTCCAGCATCACGCTCGCGCGTTCCTCGCCGAGCCGACCGTGGACCGGTGCTTCCCGAGCGACCCCGACCCGATCGCCGCCGAGGCGGTGCGCGAGCACGTCGCCGACCGCGGAACGACGCCGGTTGCGATCCGGTTCTCGCCGCCGGACGTCGTCGACGACCAGCTCTGGCCGCAACTCCGGCGCTCGCTCTCGGGCGTCGCGGACGAACTCGACCGGCGCGGGTTCGACGTGCTCCGCGAGCGAGCGCTCGCGGCCGAGGACCGCAAGACGGCGGCGCTCCTCGTCGAACTCGAGGTCGGCGAGCGACCGCGCGTTCGTCGGCACGCGGGCCCGCCAGTGCACGTCGCCGAGCACGCGAAGGGGTTCTACGAGAAGTACGCTGACGACCCGGACGTGTACGGGCCGTTCGTCGACGACGACCGATACGTCGTCGAACGCGAACGCGAGTTCGAGACTGCCGCGGCACTCCTTGAGAGCGACGCACTCTTTGACGTTCGCCTCGGCGCGCACGTCGCGTCCGCGCTCGAAGCGGACTACGACGTCCTCGTCGGCGACGACGTCGCGGCGCTCGCCGGCCCGTTCGGTGTAGAACTCGCATCGTACTTCGACCCCGAACCCTGAGGGGTCTTCGACAGCTGAGACCGTCGTCGAGAGCCGAGAGCGTCCTCGAGCGCTTCAGTCGTCGAGCCCGTGGAGTTCGCGGGCGTCCGCGAGGAGGTCGGCGACGTCCTCGTCGACGTCGTCGTCGCTCTGGATGGGGTCGCGGCCGTCGAACGTCTCGTGCACCATCGCCACCCCTTCCGCAAGCACGTCCAGGCCGTAGCCGCCCTCGAGCACGAACCCGATCGGGACGTCGACGGCGTCAGCGACGTCGTTCAGTTGCTCGGTCATGATGGCGTACCCTTCCGTGGAGACGCGCATCCGCGAGATGGGGTCGTGTCGATGTGCGTCGAACCCGGCGCTCACGAGGACGAGCCCGGGGTCGAAGCGCTCGACTGCGGGCCCGATGACGTCGTCGATCGTCGCGGCGTAGTCCACGTCGCCCGCACCCGCAGGCAAGGGGACGTTCAGGGTCGTGCCCTCGCCGTCGCCCTCACCGGTCTCCTCGAGGTCGCCCGTTCCCGGGTAGAGTCCGGCTTCGTGCATCGACGCGAAGAACACGCTGTCGTCGTCGTACCAGATGTCCTGCGTCCCGTTCCCGTGATGGACGTCCCAGTCGACGATTGCGACGCTGTCGACGTCGCGCTCGGCGATGGCGTGCGCCGCCGCAACAGAGGCGTTGTTGAAGAAACAGAACCCCATGGCGTCGTCCACGACGGCGTGATGCCCGGGTGGGCGACCGAGCGAGAACGGCGTGTCCCGGCCCTGGTCGCCGTCGAGTGCGGCGTCGGCCACCCACTGCGCGAGCCCCGCGCTCTGGCGCATCGCGTCCCAGGATTCCTCGACTGCGACCGTGTCTGGGTCCCAGTCACCGCCACCGTCCGCGCAGAACTCCTTGACGGACTGCACGTACTCGCCGTCGTGCACGCGCTCGATAGCGGTCGTGCTCGCGGAATCAGGTTCGACGTACTCGACACCGTGCTTGCGCTTCAAGCCCTCGCGGATCGCACGCAAGCGGTCCGCGGTCTCGGGATGCCTGGCGCCGGTATCGTGGTCGAGGCACGTCTCGCTATACCCGAAGTTCATCTCATTCGAACAACGCGAAGTACGTCTCGATGTCTTCTGCTTTCACGGTGCGCCTGTCCGCGTGCCGCGCGAGCGTCGCCGCCGCACTCGCGACGTTGTCGGCGTAATCCTCGAGGATGTCCGCGAGCGCGATGCGGGCATCCATCGAGACGCGATAGGAATCCCCGATGTCGATGCGAGCGATTCGGTCGACCGGCGCGATCGGCAGTTCCAGCTCGTCACCGTCGAGATGGGCCGTCACGCCGAAGTCCTCCGCCATCAGCGTCTTCCGTCCATCACCGGTGGCGACGTCGGCAGCCTCCACGGCGAGGTCAGCGCCGTGGGACTGGATGCGTCGCGCGAGCTCCTCCGACGCACCCGCGCTCACGCGAAGATTGCCAGCGTTCCGTCGAATAATCGTATCCACCGGGGCGAACGGTAACTCGACGCTCATACAACAACCCGGTTCGGCCACGCCTTAGTAGTTTTCGTAGACGAAACGAGCCACGGCGAGAACGTCGGTCGTGCGTTCTCGACCCGTCGCGGCGTTGCCACTCCACGCAACTCGCTTACAGCGCGAGTCAGCACGACGGAACCGCGTCCCGACGGACGGTCAGGATTCGACTCAGACGACGTCGTCGGCATCGAGTCGCCCGTCGACGAGGTCGCCGCGGACGGTGACCTCCTGCCCGAGGTGGACGTCCTCGCTGGTGTCGACCGACAGCGTCTCGTCGCCGTCGTCGAGCACCACCGGATCGCCAGCCTGGACGACGGTGCCCGTGAATTCCACGGTCTCGCCGTCCCCGCGCGGTTGCTTCGTCGCCGCAACGCTCCCGCCGCCGTTCGAGCCAGCCGCCGCCTCCTCGGTCTCGCCCGCGCCAGCACCCTCGTCGGCCCCGTCGTCGCCACCGAACGCATCCAGTCCCGTCGCCCCGTCGTCGCCGCTCGCGTCGTCGCCCGCATCTCCGCCACCGCCAGCGTCCGCGTCGCCGTCGAGGACCGTGACCGACGACCGCCAGCCCGCCGACGCCTCCAGGTCGTCCTGCCACCCGTCCTGGATCTCGACGTCCGCGAACGCCACGCGATCGCCCGGCCCGATGTCGTAATCCGCCTTGTCGCCCCACAGCGCCACCCGGATGTCGCCGGAATCGTCCTGCACGCGCACGTTCCGCACCTGCCCCTCGCTCCCGTCGTCGCGATCGAACGTCCGCTTCGGGTCCGCCGACCGCACCACGCCCGCGATGTCGACCGTCGTATCGATCTCCAGCGCATCGATCGGCGTCGACTCCGGCTCGTACGCGATCTCTTCGTCTAGCGCTTCGACCGCACCGCGTTCGCCGACGTGCAACTCCAGGTCGCCGTCGCGCTCCCGCGTGTACCCGTCCACGATCTCGACGCTCGTCCCCGCGTCGACGTCCTCGACGGTCTCGGCCATCCCGTCCCACATCGTCACGCGCACGCGCCCCGTCTCGTCCCCGAGCACGAGATTCGCGACCTTCCCCTCCGTCCCGTCGTCGCGGTCGAACGTCCGAACCGACTCCGTATCCAGCACGCGACCCTGGACGTTCACGTCCGACAACCCAAGGGACAACCCCTCGATCGTGCTCGTCCCAGAAACGTCGACGTTCACGTCCGTATCCGGCGCCGGCTCCACGTCGTCGACGTTCACCTCCACGCCATTGTACCCCTCCTTCGGGCGACCGCCGACGCGGATCACTTGCCCGACCTCCAACTCCTCCTCGGCCGCATCCGCTTTCTCGTCCCAGAACGCGAGCCGAACGCTACCCGTCTCGTCCGCCACCTCCACGTTGATGACGCGCCCATCAGGTTGGTCCTCGCCGTCGCGCTCGAACTCGCGCTTCTCACCGACCGACGTCACCTTCCCGAGGAACTTCACGTCCTCCATCCCCGGTTCGACGTCCGCCACCCCCTCGACCTCGCCGTCCTTCAGTTCGTGCGCGACGAGCATCGCGGCGGACTCTTCGTCGGCGAGGCCACCCATCTGCTCGACCTTCGCCTCGACGGCCTCCCGGAACTCCTCCACGGAGACGTCTGTCTCGAGGTCCTCGTAGACGTCCTCTATCGCGCCCATAATTACACGATTCCGCAGGGTTGGCCGCCGCTTAAGCGTTGTCCTTGCGTCGAGAGCCCACTCACCGCTCGCGGTCCCCGACGACTCGAAGTCGTGATCATCGCCGTCGTTTCCCGCGGCTTCACGGAAGAACCCTCGGTCAAGGGCGGCGTCGACACTGGTCGCAGTCACCGCCGCTCGCAGAACCACGCGCCACCGACGGTCGCGCCCAACGACCGTCGACGAACCAGCTAGTTCGACGCTTCCGCGACCGTCGACGTCTCACCGTTCGCCTTGTGCTTCACCGTCACCGAACTCGGCACGCCATCGTTCGTCTCGACACCCGCCGAGTACGACACCGTCGCCAGACACTGCTGGCACGCATCGACGTCCTTCTCCACCGCCTCCATCGTCACCGACAACGACCCCGACTCGAGCGTCGCATCCACGAACGCCGCCTCGTGGCACGGATTACTCGCCGGAATCTTCCCCTCGATCGACGCCCCATCATCACTGAACGCGACCGACGCAGAATCCTCGCTCTCACAGCTCGACCCAGTCGTCTCCACCGACTTCACCGACAACGACATCGACGCCGTCTCAGTCGGCTCCGTCGTCGACTCGGTATCGTCGCTCTCACTCGTCGTCGATTCAGTCTCATCGCCGCCGCCGCTGCCCTCGCTGAGACAGCCAGCAACCGCGATCGTCCCTGCCACTGCACCAGCCTGCTTCAACACAGTACGTCGCTTCATATTCCACCCAATGAACTCCGTTATCAAAGGCCCTTTGCACGCTGAAAAAACGCTTTCAGCTAGCCCGCACGCTACCACACCCCACGCGCCGCCCCCCGATTCCGCACTCCACACATCGTAACCCTCTTGTGTACCACCAACCCACGTAAAGATGAGTCCGGGTAGGGTAGTGGACTATCCTCTTGGCTTGCGGAGCCAGGGACCGGAGTTCAAATCTCCGTCCGGACGTTCCTTCACTCCTTTCAGTCGTTCAGTCACGTCCGGACGTGCCCCCGCTCGCTGTGCTCGCGGGGACTCCGTCCGGACGTTTTCAGCGGACAACAACGACGAGCGCCAGCGAGGAGTGCGTCCGCTAAAAACGGACGCGCGGAGATTTGAGCAAGCGCGACCGTCTCGCCCGGTTCAAATCTCCGTCCGGACGTTCCTTCACTCCTTTCAGTCGTTCAGTCACGTCCGGACGTGCCCCCGCTCGCTGTGCTCGCGGGGACTCCGTCCGGACGTTTTCAGCGGACGACGACGACGAGCGAGAGCGAAGCGTGTGGCCGGTGGAAACGGACGTGCGGAGATTTGAGCAGGGAGCAAATCTTCGATTTGCGACCGAGTTCAAATCTCGGGCTGGCCGAGGCCAGCCCTGCTCGACGCTCGCTGCGCTCACGTCGAACTCCGTCCGGACGTTTTCAGCGGACTACGACGACGAGCGTAGCGAGGAGTGCGTGCGCTGGCGTTCCGTCATTCGTCGGGGGCTTTGTCGGCGACGACTTCGGTGATGGGTTCGTCTTCGTCTTCGTCTTCGGGCGTGTATTCGTGGACGAGGACGAAGGAGTGCGGGGTGCGGTTCGTCTGTACGGTGCCGGTGTATTCGACGTGGCCGAGGCAGGACTGGCAAGTTTCGGCGTCGGTCTGTTCCGTGCCGACGGTGACCTGGACGACGTCACCGAGCAGGCGCTGGCCGACGTACGTGGCTTCGTAGCACGGCGTCTTCGTCGGGATTGATCCGCTGATCGTGATGGTTGCACCGTTGTCGGTGAACTCGATGCTCCCGTCGTTCTCGGTCCCGCATGCGGTCGTTTCCGTCTGGATACCCGTCGATTCGACCGCGAGCGGGGCGACGGTGGTCGCCGGCTCCTGGGTGGTCGTCTCCCGAGTCGTCGTGTCGTCGGTCGTGGTCGTGTCGTCGGTCGTGGTCGTGTCGTCGGTCGTGGTCGTCTCCTGCGTGGTGGTTTCGTCGCCATCTCCGGTGTTGAGGCAACCAGCGAGGGCGGTCACGGTACCGAGCGCGGACGCGTTCGCGAGGAGGGCTCGTCGACGCATACGCGAACGAATGCACGCGCACCAAGAAGCGGTACCGGTAGCTCAAATCCGGGTTTGTCCAACCCACGTACTGGAACTGGATGGCGTGCTCGTCGCGAGGGATGGAAAGACGATTGGGGGGCGAGCACGTACGCCCTGGCGTGCGTGCGAACGTTCGCGCCGGACTGGCGTTGTTCAACGACGAGCACTATCACGCGGCCCACGACCCACTGGAGGCGGCGTGGCTGGAGAGCGACCGCGACGACGACCGCGGGCGATTCCTCCAGGGGCTCGTGCAGTTGACGGCGGCGGTGCATCACGCCCGCAACCGGAACTGGCGTGGTGCGGTCGGGCTGGCGACGAGCGCCCGCGAGTACCTCGACGGACTCCCGGAGACGTACGCGGGCGTGGACGTGGCGTTACTCCGGCGCGTCCTCGGGACGCTCGCCACGGACCCCGAGGTCGTCGAACGCCGCCCGATGCCGTACCTCGAACACGACGGCGAACGCGTCACGTGCCGCCGACTCGAGTTCGACGCGGTCGCACTCGCCGCCCAGGCGCTCGCGGACGAACGTTGCCTCGACGAATCCATCGTCGAACGCGCCGTCGAGTACGTCCGGGAGGACCGCGAGCGCGAGGACGCGCTCGCGGATAGCTCTCGGGACGAATCCGACAAACTCGAGCGCTTCGTCGCGGACTTCGCGAGCACCGACGACTACGGCATCGTCTTCCAGCGACTCGCCCAGCACGTCGAGCGCCGCGACCACCGCGCCAGCGACGTCGACGGACTCTTCGACTGACGTACCGACCGACGGGCCGTCCCTACTCTTGCTTGGCGCGTCGCTGCCACTCGCGCTCTTGCTCGCGCTCCTGGACGTGTCGTCGACCGTCGGCGACGCGGTCGGCGACCGCGTCGCCGAGCGCGACGACGTCGTTCAGGAACAACTCCTCGTACGTCTCCAGGACGTCGTACGACCATCGACCGTGGTCGTCTGGTCGCTTGCTCGGTACGACGCCACGCGGGAGGAAGTGATCGCGGATCTCGTCCGCGAGCGCCTCGTGCCCGGCGTCGCGGAGGTCCGACTCGGCGGTCGCGAGGTGGTCCATCCCGCGGCCGGTGGCGTGATGGAACGCGACGAGGTGGCCGTGCGCGCGCCGGAAGTGCTCGATCCCCAGTTCCATCTCGTGCAGTCCCGACACCTCCGCGTCGCTCAGGTCGTCCACGGACCCCTCTCGCTCGCCGTGTCTATCGTTCTCAGTTCCCATGTCTCCGTGTACGTGCCGAGGGCGCTTACGATTGCGCCATCGGCACGCGCGGTCCGCCCGGGTGATGCTCGCTCAACAGTTATCCGGGCGGCGTTCGTGGAATGGAGCGTGACCGACGAAACCATCCACAAGTCGACGCGGACGCGAACTCGCGAAGCGATCGGCGCGTACCTGCATCGCGTCGCCGCGGCGTTCGAGCGCGGTGACCCGGTTCCAGTCGACGACTCGGTGACCGTCGACCCGCCCGCGGACTCATCGATGGAGGTCGACGTCGAGCGCGTGGGCGAGAAGCTGAGTTACGAACTCGAGTTCGCGTGGCCGGAGAGCGAGGGCGGCGTGGACACGGACGCCGCCGTCGACGACGGCGTGTTCGAGGACGACGCGTCGCCGGACAGCCAGGCGACGTTCGAGCTCTACGTGGACAAGGCCAGCGAGTGGCGGTGGCGGCTCCGTCACGACAACGGGAACATCATCGCCGACGGCGGCGAGGGCTACAGCAAGAAGGCCAACGCCCGGAACGGCATCGAGAGCGTGATGCTGAACGCCGCCGGCGCCGACGTGGAGGAGCAGGACTAGACGCCGCTCCCGTTCGTTCGCGCCCGTTGCCAGCGGACTACTCGCCGTCGTACTCCGCTGAGTTGTCCTTCGGCTCGTAGCCGAGCACGCGTTTCGCTTTCTCGAGGGAGTAGTACTTGCGGTCGTTGTCGCTACCTGCGCTCGGATAGTGGCCTCGCCATCTGTTCGGTTCGGACCAATCAATGGAACCCCGAACTAACGGCTCGAACCCCCACGGTCAGACGCTGGAACCACTTGTCCCGACCAAAGCGAAATCACTCTACCTCGAATCACGGAGTGAAGAACTGGCGGATCGTTCGCTGGAACTCCACGAGAAACACGTCGGTTCCTTCGTAGAGTGGCTCACTGAAAAGGAAGCGGAGGAATCGAATATGAATGACGTGACGGCCAGAACCGTTCACGAGTACCGACTTCACATCAAGGATGGACTTGCTCAATCTACACTGAGTATCTATGTCAGTACCATCCGGCAATTCGTGGAATTTTGCGAAAGTATCGATGCCGTCGCTGGTGGTGTGTCTGAGAAAATCGTCCTTCCAGACCGGGACCGCAATGCTCGGACGGAGACCCTCGAAGAAGAGGATGCTACTGCTATCCTCACCTACCTTCGAAAGTACCACTACGCAAGTCGCACGCACGCGCTGATGGCTCTCCTTTGGCATACGGGGATTCGGACTGGTACTGCCCAAGCCCTTGATGTGAGTGACCTGAACGACGAGAAGGACCGCCTACGCGTCCGACACCGACCCCAGACGGAGACGCCACTAAAGAATCAAGAGAATGCGGAACGGTACGTTGCACTCTCAACTGAGGTGAGTGAAATTCTCGCTGACTACGTTGCTACTAACCGGCACGACGTCACTGATGAGCACGACCGGAAACCGTTATTCACAACTAAGCGCGGACGTCCTGCGAAGAACTCGATCAGACGGAATATCTACGCCGCTACTAGGCCATGTGAGACGGGACAAGGATGTCCACATGACAAAGATCCCGATACCTGTAAAGCGGCACAACGGACCAATGACGCCTCTAAATGTTCTTCGACTGTATCCGGTCATCCAGTCCGACGTGGTGCAATCACCCACCACCTGCGGAAGGACGTCCCGGAAAAAGTAGTGAGTGATCGGATGAACGTCTCCCAAGATGTTCTTGATGAGCACTACGACCGAAGGACTGAGGACGAGAAGACGGAACAACGCAGAAAATTTCTATCTAATATTTAGTGAATATTCCGAGGACTAGACTTGAGGTTATTGCCATTATTCTCCTTGTACTCTACTTACTAGATGAGGGTCGTTCCTACAGCGACGATTAAAATAAGTCCAACGACCCAAACAAGAGCCATCACAAACATTGGGTCCACTTGTTGATTAGTCATTTTACCATTTGCAACTTCGACCCTCTCGCCGATTTCGTTAGCATATTTAATTAAATCGCTTTCAGTAGGAATACCTTTGACAACTAATCGACTGAAAGACTGTGAATTCTCATAGTTTTCATCTTCTAACGTATGTGTCTCGATCAGGTTCTTATCTTCCAGATTTTCGAAGGCTGCACAGATTTTGGATGAAGTATCTTCGGGGGAGTTCATCTTCAAATACTCTTCCCAAACCTCATGATCCGGGTTTAGCAATGTCTTCTCTCCCTGCATCTGGGACTCTTTCATTCTATCTATAATATCGACTTCTTCATCGTCTCTTACAATCTCTCCCTGAAGGTGCTCTTGTGCATAACTATGGACCTCTCGCTCAAGCGAGGAGAGATCCAGCCGGAGTTGATTAAGGCTTTCCCACTCTTCCTGTGATAGACTAAGGCCTCTCAATTCCTGCTTTCCTTCTACAAGAACCCACGAATTATCGTTTCTCCAATCCCGCGTCGTTTTAAACTTCGCACGACAGTCCGAACATTGAATATTCACAAGAGAGTCAAGGGAATATCCCTGATTTTCCAAGCCGTTGCCGCCACAATTGGGACAATTGATTTGTTCAAAGGGAGTAAAACCACCAGTCGTTGTGGGAGCTGTTCTGTCCTCAATGTGGATTGCACGGTGGCAGTCCTTGCAATATGTAGTTAGATTCCCTAATCTGTGTGATCCTCCTTTGCTAATTGGCACTCCATGATGGGCATGGAGTTCTGCCTCCCCTCTTGACCCACCCAATGCACCACAATTCTGGCACTGGTGATTGTCCCTTCGTTTAACCTTCTTCTGACGTGAACTCCAATCAGAAGGGTAGTTGCTATCCATAGGGAGACGTATCCTGACAGTGTAAAATAACTACCTCTCCCCGAAATAGACTCCTTACTTCCGACCAGAATGGCCCTTCAATACTGAACGCGGGGGGTTAGAACATTAAGCGTAATTCTATAGCCGTCTGATAGTGGTTACTGGCTCTCAAATTTTCGCGATTTTGGCGAAGGCCATTGGAACGTTTCTCCACAACTTTTTAACAAAGACATTGATGCGAGGTTTATTCCCGCCACTCTTTCTGTAGATCTCGCCAAGGACCCGACAGATATATACGTCTGAGAAGTGGTTGTAAGAGAGGAAATAAAACGCGGAGCCGTTGATGCTTCTGCAGTTCACCCTTCTGGCAAGTCTCAGCGCCACCCACAGTTGATTTTCTCCCCTTCGAAAACTATGAGCAAGAATAGTCAACGGGGAACCGATGGTATTGGTTATCAAGACACCTTGCGTTTTGTCGATTGGTCACAACGAGAAGCGGAGACTCGGCCTTCGCTTTGTGAGTTCGTTCGGGATTGTGGCAACCCGATTGATGAACCAGATGCAAATAATGCTACTAAACTCTACGAACTAAGCGACTTTTCCGATGCCAGTCTATCCGAACGAAAGTGGAAGAGATTAGATAAATACAATTCTGGCATTTCAAACCGAGTTTGGACAAACTCTCCTTATACCACCTATTTACTGAACCAACACCATATCTTGGCGCTATCAAGCCAGTTGGGCCTAAATAGGAGACAACGGAGGCGAGTCTATAACCGATTCATGGAATTAGAACTGAGCAATTGGGGAATGTCTGCGAATCTTATTGCATTCTGTGTATGCGCAGTCACCGTACATAATGACGATACTAACCGGGAGTATCATTATAACCAAACGAAGGAAAATAAGGACCGGCTATTCGTTCAGATCGCAGATAGTCTCGGTCTGAGTGAAAATTCTATTCGGAAATTTTACTCAAAGTACAGGAGTCACGTAGATAGTGGAGGGCCTTGTAGTTATGATTACTTGAGGTATCAAAAACGGTCGCAAAACCGGAGGGGTATTTAAACCCTTTTCCATTCTTTTAGGTGGAGGCATTGAGGAAGAAGCACTGTGAAGGAGGCAAACACAAATCCTCAAAACAGACTATAGTAACGACGAGAAGGGGAGATGTCCCTTCTGTGCAGTATGAGTTTGAAACCTAGTTCAGAAGTAGTCCTCGAATCTAAAAGAGCGTTCTTGAGATCACGGAAAAGATTCGGAATCTGTAGCACCTTCTGGTCGTTAAGGTCCTGATTGAATAGGTTCAACTCCGTCGAGGGTTGTTCAACTCCGGTCCATTGATACATGAGCCATAGAAATAATCTGGCCCGCGAAACCCGATAGATGACTTTCGAGCGAACTCATGGACTTGCGCTTACCGGAACCCCTGAACTAGTGGAATGGTCTTGTCTGGTATTGCTATTGTCCTACCATTAACACTATCTCCTATGAGGCGATGTGAACCAGCATGGCACAAAAGAAAGATGGAGAAAAAAAGTTGCGAGATCTTTTTGAACATCATGCTTCTCATGAAATTGAAGGGGCTAATGCTACTCCCTTCATCGACATTCATGTGGACGGAGAAGTGGCGCTACAATTCTCATATGGGGCGCTCAATTTAGCCGCTACAGACAATTCACAGAAAGCCCAAGATTCCCTTCTTGCTCGTGAGGACCTTCAGTATGAAGAACTACCAGAAGTTTGGGTCCTTGATGAAGGCTGGTCCGGTAACCAAGCGTTCGAATTGTGTTTAGAGACGTTAAATCAGATAGGATACAATATTGACGATGTGACTTACGCCATCGAAACTGGTTGCCCTACAAAAGGTTCGGTTGAATGGGATGACGTCTAAAAATGCCAAGATTTCCCTTTGTAACCGCACCTGTCTCTAAATGGCCTCAAACCTAATACTTAAATAACTTACAAGGGCTAAAAGACACAAGACGGGACGCCTGCAGTCAATTCTCGGGTAAGTCAACTAAAGTTTCGTGACTCACTTTCGCGTGAAGTCCTACACTCAGACTGGAACAGCGGCGGGGCTACCTCGATGAGATGTAGCTCAGTAAAAATAGAGCAGACAGTCTATGTTTCTCAACCAGTAGTTATTAACGACGGAACTGCAAACTTCCCATAGACACAGGAGGTGCCAAACATGAAATTAGACCCGTCTTCTCTGTCCGGTGATAGAGAAGAGATTGTCTCGGTCTTCATCGACCATATCGCCCGGACAGCGGAGGAACAAGAAGCCGAAGAGGAAGAGGGTCGTCGGAAGACGGATGTTAAGGTCTTCCTCGCGAACAATGACGGGTTCGAAGTTGGCAACCTCAGCAGTGCTATCCAAAACTTGGCTGAGACACAGAGGCTTAGCAAACACGTTCAGCGCTACATTTCCGATCATAACTTCCGGGAAGAGCGATTGAGCGACGATGCCTCTCTAGTGGAAATTGACACCCCGAAACGCCAACGGACAGACCAGTTCGTTTTCTTTGACGATGACGACTACCTTCGGATTATCACTGCAGAACGCCGTAAGTGGACGAAAAAGACAGCGGAGAAATTAATCAAATATCTGCCCTCGCTTGAGCGTATTTTCTTGACGCCCGGAGATTTGGAGGAAATCGTTGAGGACCTCTACGGAACATCAGTAACAGGTTTCACTGCGAAGTACCACTCCTACAAAACAGATAAGCGAGCCAGCATCAGATTCCATGGCGGGACTCGTGAGGACTTGGAAGATGTTGAGCGTGTCTTCCAAGCGAAACCGACGCGGTTGGAGTTTGGACAGCGGAATAGCCCCGCTAACGCGGTTCATAGTTCGGTGGCTCAGGAGGGTCATTACACATTTTCCAGTGTACGGCCAGATTCCAAAGACAGGGGTGCTCAAACATTAAACGAACTGTCGGACGCATTCGAAGAGCACGACAAGCGGAATTATGATGTTGAGCAGAGGCCTGTCCGCCAGTTCTTCGAAGGCGGGACAAAGATAGAGGGATTCACTACAATCCGATTAATCGACGAAGATGGTGATGACCTTACGTACGAGACAGCCAACCGCTTAGAGGCAGATATTCTCGACGGGAAGCAACAGTACGAATTCTCCGAATGGGAGCGTGGCA
>Ga0306869_1000681_pt1 | contig 14761 bp, 19 predicted proteins | sample AntRauTorckE6833_FD_190421 | JGI IMG/M metagenome (GOLD analysis project Ga0306869, IMG submission 190421) | Saline lake microbial communities from Rauer Islands, Antarctica - Metagenome Torckler E6 #833 (v2) (version 2) | ecosystem: Environmental > Aquatic > Non-marine Saline and Alkaline >... | reverse complement strand
CACGGCTTCTGCGATTGACCCCTTTTTATTGTTGCGCTCTTTAGCAATTTCAAGCAGAGAAGTCATATCGGTTTTGCTGTTGCCCTTGCTGTTACCTGCTTTTGCTTTAGCTGGTTTTTTAGGGGTCTTGGTTGGCTTGGTAACTACTGGCTCAGGCGCTGCTACTGGCTCTGGCGCTGCTACTGGCTCTGGCGCTGCTACTGGCTCTGGCGCTGCTACTGGCTCAACATCCATAAAAGGTGCGGCAATAGCTTGGATTTCCAGGGTACGCTTAACGGCGGTAGGCTTGTCGCGGAACTTGGTTACTGGCTTGTCGCCGGTAATGCTGGCGTATCGGTTGTACAGGTCGGCAATGTCAGACAGTTTAAGGGTAGAGAGCTCGGCTTGGTTGTAGAGTTTCATGTCTATATTCCTGTTTTAGCTGTTTTGGGTTGTGGTTGGGAGCAAGCCCCCTTGACCATGAACTAATAGTACATAAGCTTTAGAAGAGGAGCAAGCACTTTTTTCACCTTTTATGAAATTAAATCCTCGTACGCCAAAACCACTACCGTAGCGGGTTTCGGACTAGAGGCAATGGTTTTCAGCGTTTTGCGGTTAGTGCTGTTGCTGGTGGCTTTACGGTAGCGTCTCGCCATATCCTTCACCTGACGGTCAGGGCGTCTGTTTAGCTAGGCTGCTATCGCCATGTTTAAGGTAAAGTCCCACATCTCGTTATTGTCTAGCATAGTAAAAAGGGGAGCTACAGCTTTCACCGTAACCCCCCTTAACTCCTTTAGTTAGTGGATACTAATCGTCAAACTCGTCGTCGCCTTCAGCGTAGTCTTCAAACTCACTTGTAGCGGCAACACTACCATCCAGACGAGGACCGTTCTTGCGGAGCATAAGGTTGTTCAGACCAACGGCTACGCCGGGCTTACCGCCGTCTTTAGCGTCAAAGCCGTAGACGTTAACAGATACGTGGAAATAAGCGCCACTGTAACAAAGCTCTTCCAGGTCATCTTGGTCTGCTGGTTCATTATTGCGGTTTACAATGCCGGGGCGCTTGCCGCCGTTGCAGTTGAAAAAATACATACCTTCGTATTCTTCACCGTCACGCTCGGTATCACCGTCACGCATTGGTAACTTATAACGGCCTTTTTTCTTAATGGCTTGTTCGCCGTGCTTTTCTGATAGGGCTTGGTCAACCAGCATTTCAAACTTTTTAACCTGAGGATCATTCTTTGGAAGCAATACCTGTACGCTGAAACTACCGTCCTCGCCGTTCTCTTTCTTACGCGGCTCTGTTACAAAAACATAAGAACAGCGGACGTTTTGTAGAATCATTTTAGCCATGATATAAATCCTGTTTAACTGGGTTGGTGGTTAGCTCTAACAACTGTTAAAGCTAGGGTAACTATACGTTAGTCGTTTAAGCTTGTAAAGTCCGTTATCATTGTTGGTTGCACTGTTTTTCGGTTATCCTTTATCGGGGCAACAACCATTCCCGGTTCAGGTTTCTCAGTTAATGTTTCCATCAACTCGCTTACTTCTTTCGGTTTCATATGCTTCTTTAGAGCTTTCTCAATATCACCTAAAGCACGTAATTTCTGTTCATATAATTCCTCTTGTTCAAGGTAATCATATAAGGGTGAAAAGTCTGGGTCTTTAGCTTCTTCTGTTAAACGCCTATGAACTGTTTTATATACTAACTTGTAACCAGCATCATAATCTTTAGACCCATGATCCATTTCCAATTTAACTTGGTTCTCTACTGCTACAACAAAGGAGCGCAACATATCAGCATGATCTAGCACAATACGTTTTTGCTCAGCGGACATAACCTTTGGGTCAGGGAAGGTATCCTCAGCAAAGTCCGCAATGGCGATATCCTGGGTCTTGTTATACAGTGCAGGGCATTGTCCAGCCGCTTGGCAAAACCGGCAACCGTCGTCACTTGGTACAAGCTCAGCGTCTGGGTCGCGGGTACGGTTAGCTTTCGGCACCAATTCGTTGAATTGCCAATAGTCAAGATCTACCGGTGTTATTTCCCAGGTACGGATTGGTCCGCGTGTATGTATGGCCCTTGGTTGGGCAATAGTGACCCTGACGTTTGTCTGGTCGGTCATGTGGGTACTTTCCTCCAGGGCTACACCTAACGCATAGCATAATGCCTGAGTGTTATGCTCTGGCTCTACTGCTACGCCTTGTCCATGCTTATAATCTATAACTTCAATTTCAACAAGGGTATCGCCGTCCCATACCAACAAAACAACGTCTGAGGTTCCGCCTTCTAGTCCTGGAATACCCAGTGGCTTAAGGCTGGCGCGTACTTCTACCTTTAGTTCTACCCGGTATCCCCATCCCTCATGTTCGTCTATACGCTCCTGTACATAATCCAGACTAACCTGTACAGCATCAGACATTTCCTCATTGACGGTAAACTTAAACCCGTCTACGGTCATCTTCTTGCCAATATGGTCAGCCGCTACGCCTTTAGCCAGCAAAGCTAATTCATGTATCTCGTGGGCGACTGTCCCTTCTGCAGCGTATCGGTTAAAGGTTTCAGGTAAGTCTAAGCTTTCTATAAGCCGTACACTTCCCGGACAAGTGAGCCATCGCTTACTTGCGGACGGGCTTAACCGGGCATGGGTTTTTTCTTCAATGTTGTGATTCATCATCTTTGCTCATGTAGAGAGTTAATAGTCTTTATTGTACACCAGTTTTGAATTTCAACGGTACTACCTTTGCTGGCAACAATAGCCGCGTTAGGACACCAGAACCCATGGAGTTCGGTCAGTGTTTCATGGGTGACAAAGAACTTAGCTTTAGCGGTTGCTTTCTCAATACGGATATATTGGAAAACCTGATTACCTTCTGTTCTGGGTTTGCTGGTAGGTGCTGGCGGTTTTACTGCATCGGCCATAACATTAAAAGACTCTCTATGTTCTGCTAATACAATTTCCCAGTCTTGCTCTGTCATATTCATAAAGTGTTTTCCTGCTTATACTGTATTTGATTTCCAGGTTGATATTACTCAAGGCGCTTGCTTGCTGGCGGTTAAACTCAGCATACTCTAGAAAAGCTTTAAAAGTAAGGTAAACACGTTTCGGCATATACTTCGGCATAACCCCTTTACGTATGCGGTAAAAGGTGTCCAAGGTATACTCAGGGAACTGTTTATGCAAAGCGCGAGCATTGTATTGGCTATGTAACCATATACAATGTTCACGCTTTGCAAAGTCCCTGTAGATAACAGGGGGTTTCATAATTATCAGCCTATCAGTTTGGTTGAAGACTGGCTTTGTATAGCGCGGCTAAGTTGTACCCGGTCCCCGGCTGCTGTACCCCGGCTGTACCCGGCTTGGTTTTTAACCTGAGTTCGGGCGCTACCTTGTTCCAGGTTTTTATTGGCTCTGAGCCATCCCTCTACCTCTCTCAAGTGTTTTGTATACAGGTCCACCATTGCGGGTAAGGTGTTACCCTCGTCGTCTTGTAGGTCACCATCTTTGGCCTGATTAGCCAGTTCTCTACAGCGGGATATAATACGCTTCATGGCACCAGTCCAAAAGCTATTAACGAAGGAGGAGTTTTCCTTACCGTATATTTCGCGGGACTCTTTACGGGCATCTCTCTCAATGGAAGTAGTTACCATTTTGAAAACCCACATTGCAAAAGTGCGGTTGGACTCAGTACCAACAAAGAAGATATTCGCTTTACCTTTGCCAAGACTAGCATGATACATTTCGCAGAAGTAAAGCCTTGCTATTGCCCTAGCCACCTGACGCTTCCAGGGGGGCGCTCTAAACTCTTCGCAATACTCGTCAACCTGCTCTTCCTCAGGCTCGTCAAGCTGCTCTACAGATATGTTGTGCTTGGCTAACATGGTATGTAGCTGGCGGAGAGCAGTGGTTGCCTCGTTCTCGCTAGACTTATCGTTAGCCATAGCCATTAAGGATTTCATTTTGCGGATAATACGTGAGTCTGACATAACTATTTTCCTGTTTTAGTGTTTTGCTTAACTTGGAACCAGTGTACAGGGTTTACGAAGAGGCGCAACACCTTTTTTCACTTTTTCCTGTTTTAGAAGATGGTGGGTCTTGTTGGACTTGAACCAACGACCAACGAATTATGAGTTCGCTGCTCTAACCAGCTGAGCTAAAGACCCATTATTAAGGAAACATATTGCTTTCCTAATAACCCTGCTTTTGTTAACCCAGAGCAGGAACTGGAGGTTATTACGCTGTAAAGGCTTTGAACATAGCCTGGAGTTGTTTGGCAGTACAGTCAGCAATCTTGGTAAGAGTTGCAGCGCCGTTACTTTTCATGATTTCTTTGGCTTCGTCACGGCCGACTTCTTTGGCGTAGGCTTTAGCCGCTACCTTAACTGCGTCGGCTGTTACTTCGCTGGAGTCTTCCTCTTCATCGTCAAAGTCCTCTTCTTCAGCTTCTTCGGCTTGCTCTGTTGGCCCTTCTACAAAGGCGTCTTCTTCAGCTTCTTCGGCTTGCTCTGTTGGCCCTGCTACAAAGGCGGCAACTAGGTCAGCGTAGTCGTCGGCGTCAATAGCACTAACCATGCGACCCAGCGGGTCATTCTTTTTAGCGCCGTTGGCTTCCAGGGTTTGCTTACAGAACTCTTCACCGTGTTCGGCTTTGGCTTTCTTGACAGCTGTTTTAAAGTCAGCCAGTGACATCTCGTCATCGTCAGTTGCCGGGGTTTCTTTCTCAACTTTAGCCGCTGGTTTGGTTGCTGCTGGTTTTGCTGCTGGTTTTGCTGCTGGTTTGGTTGCTGCTGGTTTGGTTGCTGCTGGTTTGGCGTCACCCTTTACAGCTACCCCGGCTTCTGCTGTATGACCGTTGCCTAGTAGTAGGCGGTTTACTTGGTCAATCATCGGTGCGTTTTCAGCATTCATCTCAATTTCGTAAATTACCTTAGCCATCCTAATACCCTTAAATTGTGGTTAGTCTGTTTTACTGGCTTACCTGCTTATATGTCCCGGCCAGTGGAAACAACTATACAGGGTTTACCGGGTATGGCAAGCCCTTATTTTGGCTTTTATAGTTAATGCTGTTACAGGCTTGCAAGGTTAACTCGTAACCCTTATAGTGGGTGGCTACCTTTATACACCAAAAACCAAGGAGAAGTATGAATGCCTATTCCTACTTTAAAAGGGTTGCACGTGGTGCAAAAAATAGCCCTTAAAGAGCTGATAGAGTATGCCGGTAATAATAGCCACTTAGCCCGAATGCTCGGTTTGCCTGTTAGTACCGTTAACAGTTGGGTTGTCAGGGGCCGAATAAGTTTACAAGGTGCGGAACTGGTACAGGCTAACGAATACCTGAAAGAAGAATTCCCGCTTGAAAGACTCCGCCCTGAAACTTCCTTTTAACTGGTGCAATATGATTGTAGACAATGAACAGTTAAAACCCTATGTAGAGCAGGGGGTAGACCTTATCCCTTTGCACGTTTGGAATAAACAAACGGTAAGAAAAGGGAAAATCCAACTACGCGGTAAAACGCCCCTACAAGGCGACTGGACAACCACTGACAAAAATACGGACAGGGCGCTGGCACTGGCTAAAAAGGGCCACAATGTCGGTTACAGGTTGGGTGAGTGCGACCTCGTTATTGATATTGACCAGCGTAATTTCAAACCCGGCGAAGACAGCCTTGCAAAGCTTTGCGAATTCCTGGGTATAGCAGACCTAGCAGATATCTGCCCTACTGTTATTACAGGTAGTGGCGGGTTCCATTATTACATGGTTAAACCGGCTGACTGCTTTATAAAAGAGATGCACGATGATTACCCCGGTATAGAGTTTAAAACCAAGGGTCGCCAAGTGGTCGCCGCTGGTAGCAAACACCCTAACGCTGAATACTACCGCTGGGATGACTTTTGCCCTGCTTTTGGTGAGCAGCCTACTATTCCAGGGCGACTGATTAAGTTACTAAAGCGGGAAGCACCAACTAACCAAGGGCAACCGGGTACACTCAGCCCTGAGCAGTTAGAAGGCTTATTGGAACAATTACCGATTGAAGACTTTAGCTCCGATGATAAATGGTTCCCCCTTTTATGTGCTGCTCATCATGGTACTAATGGTGCAGGTATTGAAGAGTTTATAGAATGGTCGTGCGGTGACCCGGAGTTTGAAGAGGACGACCAGCTTATAAGGGCAAGATGGGATAGCTTAGGCGGTAAGGGTTTAAACTACACGGTTAATACATTATTCAAAACCGTGTTGGCTTATGGTGGTGACACCAGTATTGTGAGCGCTCAAAGTGATTTTGAAAAGTTTGAAAAGTTTGATGAGCCGGATGATACTGAGGAAGAAATAGAGCCTGAGGAAGAAATTGACTTTGATGATATAATGTCAGAGCAAGAAACCAAAGAAGGGTTTAGTCCAGGAGTTGCTACAGATATCGCAAACAAGCTACATCCCAATAGTGATGAAGATGAAATTGTTAAAGCTTTACGGGCTATGTTACAGGCCGGAACAATTGAGCAAGCAAGGGTAATGAAAATATTGATGAAAACCCTTGGTATGACCAAAGCTGAAATCAACGGTATTGTTCAGCAAATAAAAGACAAACTAGATGAAGACCTTGGCCGTATACTGGCGGAAAAGACTTTAGAAGGTAAATTCTACAAGGGTAAAGGCTTAGTCTTTAATAATAACGGTCAGTTTTGGGCGTACAACGGTAAATTCTGGGAACCGATTACCAGTGCTTATGTTGGAAAAAAGGTTACGGAAGTATTGGACCTTATGCGTAAGAAGATGGACGTTAATGTAAAGGAGACGACCATAGTAGGTGAAGCAGTAGCTACCCTTACACGTATTACAGCAACCAGCAAAGACGCGCTAAGGTTACGCGAGAACCCTTACCCGGTTATCAACTGCAACAATGGTGAGCTATGGATTGCCGATGATGGCAGTGTTAAGCTTAAGAAGCACAGACCCTCTAGTTTCCTATTGCAAGTGTTAGGGGTTAATTACACTCCAGGGGCTGAATGCCCTATATACGACGCTGCTATTAAACGTACCTTTGCTAACTTCAAGGACGGTGAAAACATCATACGCCACTTTGAAGAGTTTATGGGGTACGTACTACACCCGGACAAACGCCCTGCTCACTGGTGGCTCCTTAAAGGTCCAGGGGGCGATGGTAAAACTACACTAATGAAGGTTATCAGTTCTTTGTTAGGCGATGCAGTATTACCAGAAACTATTGACCGTTTTAAGGGGGGCGCTGGCGGTGATAATCACGCATTGGCGGAACTGGTGGGTAAGCTATTGGTATACGATGATGACCTTAGCCGTAACACTGTATTACCAGACGGTACGCTTAAGAAGCTCTCTGAGGACGGTCAGCTAACCGCAAACCCTAAAGGGGTACAAGGGTTTAAGTTTACCAAGATATGCACTGTAGCCATGCTGAGCAACGGGTTCCCGTCTACACGTGACATATCCAGGGGTTTCCGTCGCCGGGCTATGGTCATACCGTTTAATAGGGGGTTCCATGAACAAGGGGCTATAACTGATTTAGCTGAGCAGATTGCTGAAAAGGAAATAGCAGGGGTCTTGAATAGGGCGCTGGCGGGTTTGCAAAGGTTAAGGGCGCGTACCAAGTTCTTGGAGCCTAGTTCGTGCAAGATAGCCAAGGAAGCTTGGCTGAATGAGTCTAACCCGGTTGCACTGTTTATAAGTGAGCAGGTGACGGTTACCGAAGACTATAATGATACAGTTGAGTTGAGTGATGCGTACAGAATATTTAGCGATTGGGCTATGAGTTATAACTTTAAGAGGATGGGAACAAAACAGCAGTTTAGGTCAGCCATGGAAGATATGGATATTATTTATACCAGTGCAAGGTCTAACAAGAAGGTTTTCCGGTATATCAAAATTGAGGAAGAAATTGTTGATGACTTTGACCAGGATTTGTAATTTACCTAACCATTGTAACCATTAGGACAAAAGGAGTTGTCTGAGACTTAATTTGATAACCATTTAACCAGAGCGGTTTTTAGTGTTTTGGTGTAATAAAAGTAACCATTTAACCAAATCAGCTTAAAATGGTTAAATGGTTAGTAAACCTCAAGGGGGGTAATATGTAAGAAATTTGTAAATCGGTAAATTGCCTTTTACCGTATTTGTAAAAAACTATAGGGTATGTGCACCTAAATTTAGTAACCATAGAACCAATGGAATAATATTAACAGTTTTACAACAACCTTTAAACCTGTTAATATTATTTTCCCTATTAAAACCAAGAGATCTAATTATGGATACCCTCGTATTAAGAAAAGAAGAACTCACAGGCTTGGAATATAGGATCCTTATTGATATAGATGAAGATTTTGAGATAGCTGTTAAAAAGATGATATCTTTCTATAAAGAAAACAATTCTGATTATATGGACCCTATGGTTGTTAGATTCTTTAACAGCGATTTAGAACTAACCAACTGCATATTGGACGATATAACCCTTGCAGAGCTATATGGTCATTTTGAAACATATTTGGGAGTCACAGCTAATAAAGCTTCTCCCGTCTCTAAGATAGCTTTTGCAAAGACTATAGAAAGGTTAGGGGCCAAGAGGGTTAAGCTAAGCGGCAATATAAACGCTTTTCGTTTTGTTAAACTTGTAGAAGAAATAACAGAAGACGAGGAATGGGAATTATGAAGGCTAATCACGTAATGATTGACCTGGAGACAATGGGTATAACGCCGGACAGCGCCGTGGTTTCTATTGGTGCAGTAGTGTTTGACCCTCGGTTTAACCACGTAAGCAGCAAAACATTCTACCGGGAGTTAGATTGGTCCGACCAGCGCCGTTTGATAGACCCTGAGACGCGTAAATGGTGGTCAACCAATACCCCACTAGCCCAAAACGCCTTAAACGGCTTAGAGGAGCTTACAGGCACTCTAACGGAACTGGCGGTTTGGTTGCCAAAGGACGCTAAAGTGTGGGGTAATGGTGCTACCTTTGACATCGGTATATTGGAGAATGCCTACCGCCAGCATGGTATAGACATACCCTGGAAGTTTTGGAATATCCGTGATTGCCGCACTGTTAAGGATATGTACGAGTCCTCTCGCGGCGGTTTCAGTAAGAAGTCCGGAGGGATATTGCATCACGCCCTGGATGATGCTATCTTTCAGGCTCAGTACATTTGCGATATGTGGAAAGCCCTAGTATTTTACGCAGGTGGCTGACTCGTAACCGCAACCGGGTACTGGACTACATAGGTACGGTACGTGACCCAGAGGTAGGCTAGAGGAGAGCAGCAATGGCTAAAATACGCGAAGAAGTTATAGCCGGTGTAGTGACCAAGGTGATGAGGTGTATCGGTTGGGTGGTTATTAACGTTGAGGAGAGATGCTACAATGAAAAGGTCTACAGTTCTTACAGTATGGCTAAAAGAGTTTGCGACCTTTACGGAAAAGAACAATACGAGGTCAAACCCATATACATAGAAGAAATGTAGAAATATTTTCTAAAACAGTTTGCGTTCCCGGTTGAGCTGATGCAAAACTGTTTCATCATCAAGCAAACACTTAAACAGGAAAGCAGCAAAATGAGCAAATCACCTAAGTTAGCCGTACTCGTACTACTTGTCCTCTTTATGTCAACAAGCTTACAGGCAGCACCTGATGTTTTCAAAGGTGCCACTTTAGAAGACTGCAAATTAATAGAGAAAAGCGCCAGACGTGTTATGAAGCTTAGGCAAAGTGGAAAGGCGATGTCCGAGTTGCTATCTGTCATTGCCAAAGATGAAGATGAAGATGAAGATGACCGCGCCGCTCATAAGGTTGCCAAGGTTATGGTAGTTAGCGCCTACGAAGAGCTCAGGGAATACAGCGACAGGTTTAAGAAAAGAGCCGTTGATAACTACGGTGAAACATGGTTTAAAGTCTGCTACCTGTAACACCAAACCAAAACACCAAACCACTAAAACAGGAATACAGTTATGCGCTACGGAATTTACGACAAGAAGACCCATCTGCTCCTAGAGCGCAACTTAGCCCAGGACACAACCTTCGCCATGATAGACGAACTTATGCTTGACTACCCAGAGGACTGGGCGCGCTTTGCTATTGTTAAGGAGGTTGACCAAGGTTGGATCTGTACGATGACCATGCGCCTTGTGCCTGTTCATAACCTAGGACTAACGCGATGAATACACCTTGCGGCATGACCCGTGAGAAGGTTTATAATGAGCGTGTAGTTGGTAGACCAGCATTCTGGAAGCTAACCACTTATAACCTTAACGGTGAGAAGGTACACTCTGGTCAGTACTCTGTGGACTTTAAGGAAGGGTATCTTGCTGGTTTGGTTGAGGAGTATTTTGGGTTCCCCCTGGAAGCTGCTGAGGATATCTCATAAAAAGCATGTATACTAGGTTCATAGTCAAGCAAACACTTAAACAGGAAAACCGTTATGAAGTGTTCACTTTTCAACATAGATCGCACTGTCCAGATAGAAGTATATTACGATGGCTCCAGGGTTTTTCAAATATATACCGAGAATGGTATTAGAAACCTAAAACATGTTCTGGACTCAAATCGTTATAGGAGGGTAGTTTCTGCCGTAGAGTTTCTAATCAAGGAAAAAGGAGCAGTGTCAGCAACTACATCTTGTGGAATAACAGTAGGCAGAGGTCGTATCCCTAAATAACCTCCTTATAATACAGACAAACCCCGTTGCTCTTAATCTGGCAACGGGGTTTTTCTTTGGCTAAAATTTACACTTCCCTTCTATTAGTTTATATTGAACCCACTTTAACCGGGCTAATATACACGCAGTATGAGCGACCAAACATTAACAGTAGAAGACTTGAGAGGCCTTATAAACAAGGGGCAAGCCAAAGATCCGCTTGTGTTCTTGGAATCTGTGATGAATGGATCTGACCCAAGGCAGGTATCTCGCTTATACAAACTGGTTACAGATATACATGACTTTAGCGACGGCAACCCTGACCCTAGGGATTGGGCCGAGCTAATAGACATCGTATTGGCTGATTATAAGTATCACCCGGTCGGTTTAGGGGAGTCTATTACCGCTGCTAAAACGGTAGCCGAGTATCTGTATGCAAAGCGTAAACAGATAGACACCAACGGTGGTAACAACGGCGGGTACGACTCAAGTAATAATCCTTTAACAGAGGAAGAGGTGGAAGTATTTAAGGAGAAGTTCAATGAATGGTTCTGAGCTAATCCTAACTGAAGAAGTAGAGCTCTGGTCATACAATGAAAAGCGTATGCTAAAGCATATGCTAGAGAACGACGGTATGCAGTTCATGCGCTACTTCTTTGCCTTGAGAGAAGGTAACAAGATGATACGCAACTGGCACCATTACGCCATTGAGTATGTCCTGCAAGCGGTATTTGACTGCAAGATAGATCGCCTTATAATCAACATAGCTCCGGGTTATACCAAAACAGAACAAGCGGTTCTCAACTTTATAAGTCGGGGTATCGCATTAAACCCTAGATCTAAGTATATACACACCTCCTACTCCGGGGACTTGGCACAAGAGAACTCGTCTAAGATAAAGCAAACAGTCCAGACTCCTGAGTTTCAAGAGTTATGGCCTATGCAAACTCGTACTGACACAAAAGGCAAGAAGCGTTGGTTCACTGACTTAGGCGGTGGCATGATGGCAACCGCCAGCGGGGGACAGATAACCGGCTTTAGGGCAGGGCGAATGGAAAGTGGGTTTACAGGGGCGTTTATAAACGATGACCCAGTCAAGCCTGACGATGCCTACAGTAACGTAAAGCGTAATGCTATTAACAACCGCTTCAATAACACAATGAGGTCACGGTTAGCAGTAGAGAGCGTCCCTATGATTAATATTATGCAACGGATACACGAAGATGACCTTACCGGGTTTCTGCTTAAAGGTGGTTCGGGCGACCATTGGCATCATCTTGTGATACCTACGCATTTAACAGAAGAAACCCTTAACAAGCCTTACCCGGAAGAATATACATATGGGATTCCTATAAATATAAACGGAATCCTTAGAGCGCTCCACGGCGGACCACAGTATGCTTTTTAGCACCGAGGCTATGGCTGGGCTAGTACCCCTAAAAATACCCGTTGGAGCTCCTCTATGGCCGTTCAAACACGACCTAACTCAACTGCATACCCTTGAAACAGGCGACCCCTATACTTTTTCAAGTCAGATGCAGCAAAACCCCTCCCCGGCTGGCGGAGGTATGTTCAAGGATCGATACTGGAAGTATTACGAAGCCGTACCAGCGGGTATGGACATGATACGTATATACGGGGATACAGCGCAGAAGACCAAGGAACATAACGACTACAGCGTGTTCCAATGCTGGGGTCGAGTACCTAATCAGGGCGTATACCTACTAGATCAGATTAGAGGTAAGTGGGAAGCGCCTGAATTGGAATCTAAGCTAGTTGAGTTTTGGAACAAATGGAAGCCTAGTTTACGGAAACCCTTTGGCGCTACCGTTGTTAAAATAGAGGATAAGAGTTCAGGCTCGTCCCTTATACAATCCATTAAAAAGAATTACATGATACCCGTTGAGCCTATCCAACGTAATACAGACAAAGTGTTTAGGGCGATGGGTGTTGTTAAATACTTCGCTAGCGGTTATATATTCTTGCCTCTTGATGTGGACTGGATCAACGATTATAAAGAGGAGTTCCGTAAGTTTACTCCGCTGATGACCCATAAGCACGACGATCAAATAGACCCTACAATGGATGCAGTTGAGGACCTAATTGTCTTTGAGGATATGCTATATAGCTCTAACGCCATAGGGGCATGACAAAATGAGTACTATGGTTACTATTATTCAGTCAGGGTAATACGTATGTAAATTTTAATATAAAATACAAAATGTGTAAGGGTATACAACGTACAAAAACCTAACCATAGTAACCATAATTCAATTTAACGATAATGAGGACAAACCAGTGGACAAAAACACGTACCAAGAAGCCCATATCATGGACTCTGACCAAACGGCGCTAAACGACAGCCTGGAAAACCTAGTGGCTGAGCTTGGTACTAACCAAGACAAACGATCGCACTCGCGTTTTGTAAACTCTAAGCGGTTGTCTGCCGATGGTATGCAGGAGGAGCTCAACGCGTTATACCGTACGGACTGGTTAGCGGGTAAGGTCGTTGACATTATACCGGATGACATGACCCGGGAATGGCGCTACTTTAGCGGGGACATTGAACCCGAAACCGTTGGTGCATTGGTAGAAGAGGAAGAGCGCCTTGGTTTGGCCGATGCGTTTAATCAGGCTCATAAATGGGCGCGGCTTTACGGAACCTCGTTTATTGTTATTAATGTTGATGACGGCCAACCTGTAGACCAACCGCTAAACCTTAACCGGGTTAGGAAAGGTGGGTTGAAACATATTAAAGTTATTGACCGCCATCGTATAGACCGAGCCGACCTGCAACCAATTGAAAACCCGTTAGACCCGAATTACGGTATGCCAGTTTATTATCGCTTTGTTAACACTAACGTGAAGATACATCATAGCCGGGTAATAAGGTTTGACGCAGTTAAGTTGCCGTTTGATGAATTCAAGCGTAACAACTATATGTCTGATTCGGTGCTAGATCGCCTATATGAAGCTCTCGTTAACTTCAATACTATTGCATCGGGTTCCGCCAGCATGGTATATGAAACTAACGTAGACGTGATGAAGATTAAAGGGCTTATGAATTATATACAAAGCCCGGAAGGTACAGCGCTGATACAGAAGCGGTTCACGCTGGCGAGTATGCTTAAAAGTTTCAACAATATGCTGATACTGGACTCTGACGAAGAGTATGACAAGAAGAGTAACACTTTTGCTAGTCTACCGGACCTGCTGTATGCCCATGCGTTATTTCTGGCCGGTGGTAGTGATGTCCCCGCTACACGTCTTCTAGGTAGTTCTGCAAGCGGTTTAAACGCTACTGGCGAAGGGGACATGAAAAACTATTATGACGTTATACGTTCTAAGCAGTCAAAGGACTATAAACCTAAGCTGGATTTCTTTGATATTTTAATGGCTAAGAACTTAGGTATAGCTGATGACGCCGACCTGGACTATAAGTTTAATTCATTGTTTCAGATGACACCTAAAGAACAAGCCGACTTGGACTTTATTAATGCTCAGCGTGATCAGATATACTTGGACAAAGGTGTTGTTCCCGAATATACGATAGCCAAAGAACTAAAGCAGAACTCAACTTATACTAACCTAACCGATGACCATATTGATGAGTTAGAGGAATACACTAATGGCTTTGAACCCGATACCAACGAGCTTGAACTTGGAGCTGAACAAGAAGAACAGGCTGGAGAAGAAGAAGAAAGCGAATCCAGTGAGGAACCCCAAGGGACCGGAGGTGAAATATCGTAAGTGGTTACAGGGTATAGCTAAGCGCCTAAGAACAGACATAAACGAACAACTGATACCTGTTCTTAGACGCTTACAACCGGAGTATGTTAATGACGCCTATTCTAAGACCTTAGAGCAGGTGTTTGAGAACATAAAGCGCAACTATGTGGACATTGGTCGCAACGCTGCTATAGTGAGCGCCGGGTTTGCTGAGGGAGTTGATCAGGCTAACAAACAGCGGTTTTACAAGGCAATGGAAAACGCTATTGGAGTCAACCTGAACAACGTACTACAGAACGAAGGTTTGGAGGATATAATGTATGCAACGACTAGAGAGAACGTTGCTCTCATAAAGACAATACCTGAGGATTATTTTAAGCAGATAGAAGGTGTTGTCTT
>Ga0306869_1000680_pt1 | contig 14762 bp, 27 predicted proteins | sample AntRauTorckE6833_FD_190421 | JGI IMG/M metagenome (GOLD analysis project Ga0306869, IMG submission 190421) | Saline lake microbial communities from Rauer Islands, Antarctica - Metagenome Torckler E6 #833 (v2) (version 2) | ecosystem: Environmental > Aquatic > Non-marine Saline and Alkaline >... | reverse complement strand
CGGTAACCGTTATTGAAATTGAACCTTGTGCTATTACCCAGATCAAAACAGAAGAAACAGATGGTTATACAGCTGTTCAGCTTGCTGCTTTTGATCGCAAAGAAAAGAATGTAAGTAAAGCCGTAAAAGGTCACTTTGATAAGGCAGGTGTTTCTGCCAAACATCAGGTAGTGGAATTCAGAGATTTTATCCCTGAAGGTCTTGCTGTTGGTGACGAGCTTAACATTAGCGATGTATTCACTATTGGTGATGTCGTTGATGTGGTAGCTACTTCCAAAGGGACTGGATTTACAGGTGTTGTTAAGCGCCATAATTTTGCTGGAGTTGGCGATGCCACTCACGGACAGCATAACCGATTGAGAGCACCTGGTGCTATCGGTAATGCATCTGACCCTTCAAAAGTATTTAAGGGAATGAGAATGGCCGGGCAGTCAGGAAATGAGCGAGTTAAGATTAAAAACCTGAGCATTGCGAAAATTCTTGAAGACTCGAATGTGCTATTGGTTACAGGTTCAATTCCTGGTCCAAAAGGTGGCTACGTAGAAATTCACAATAAAACGTCTGTTATTAATTAGTCATGAAATTAGATATTTATAAAATAGACGGATCAAAAAGTAGCAAGAAAGCTGAACTCAGCGATGCAATCTTTGCAATAGAGCCTAACGAAGTGGTTCTATATGAAGATGTTCGCCGTCACCTGGGTAATAAACGCCAAGGTACAGCGAAAACAAAAGAGCGTGCTGAAGTAAAAGGAAGTACTAAAAAGATGTATCGCCAAAAAGGAACGGGAAATGCCCGCCGTGGTGATATTAAGTCTCCTCTGCTTAGAAAAGGTGGAACTGTATTTGGTCCTAAGCCACGTGATTATGGCTTTAAAATGAACAAGAAAACCCGCCAACTAGCCCGTAAGTCAGCGCTTTCATTGAAAGCTTCTGCTGAAGGCATAATTGTTGTGCAAGACTTTTCATTTGATGAACCAAAGACTTCTCAGGTAGCTGATATGTTAGCAGCATTTGAAGCTTCCGGTAAAAAAGTAATGATATTGACAACTGAAACAGACATCAATGTGTACAAGTCTGCTCGCAATATTCCTAAAGTTCAAGTTTTGGAAGGCTACAAGCCTAATACATACCAGATCATGAACTCAGATATTATTCTGATTCAGGAAAGTGCAGTAGCAGTTTTGGAGAATAGCATTGAAGGAAAAACTGAAGAGGCTGTAGCATGAGTATTATTGTAAAACCAGTTATTACTGAGAAATTAAGCCGACTTCAAGAAGAGGGTAAATACACATTTGAAGTTGCTAAAAACGCGACTAAGCCTGAGATAAAAAGAGCTGTTGAAGCTGTTTATCCGGGTGTAAAAGTGGCTAAAGTTAACACCGCTATCATGCCTTCAAAACCAAAAGGAAGGCATACACGAAGCGGTTACCAGGCAGGTAGAACTAAGGTCTGGAAAAAAGCCATTGTAACTGTCAAAGAAGGCGAAATTGATTTCTTTGCTGAAATTTAAGGATTAGAGAATAATGCCTACTAAGAAATTAAAACCAATGACACCGGGAACTCGACACAGGATAGCACCTGTGTTCGATGAGATAACAACTGATAAGCCCTTAAAAGCTTTATTGGCTGGAAAGCATTCATCCGGTGGTAGAAACAGACATGGACGCATAACTTCTCGCCACCGTGGCGGAGGGCATAAACGCCGATATCGTATCATCGATTTCAAACGTAACAAATTTGATGTACCGGCAACAGTGCAAACAATAGAGTATGATCCCAACAGATCTGCAAGAATTGCACTTGTAGCTTATGCTGACGGTGAAAGAAGATATATTCTTGCTCCAAACAAATTAAAAGTTGGAGACGAAATAATCTCTGGGGAAAACGCTGCACCTGATTTAGGGAATGCGCTTCCGATGATAAAGATGCCTCCAGGTACATTTATACATAATATTGAATTAAAGCCTGGGCAAGGTGGAACACTTTGTCGCAGTGCCGGTACCGGAGCGCAGTTGCTTGGTAAGCAAGGAAAGTATGTTAGTGTTAAACTTCCTTCTAGTGAAGTTAGAATGATTCTTGGCTCTTGCTATGCAACGGTTGGTCAAACAAGTAATCCTGATCATATGAATACTACCATAGCGAAAGCAGGTAGAAGCAGATGGAAAGGAAGAAGGCCTCAAACTCGTGGAGTAGCCATGAACCCTGTTGATCACCCCATGGGTGGTGGAGAAGGTAAGGCATCTGGAGGGCACCCTCGGTCACCTTGGGGACAGTCTGCTAAAGGTAAGAAGACAAGGAATCGAAATAAGCTGTCTTCCAAGTACATCGTAAGAAGAAGAAAAACCAAGAAAAAATAATTAAGTAACGTATGCCACGCTCACTGAAAAAAGGGCCTTTTGTTTACTACAAGCTTCAGCGTAAAATCGATGAAGCACAAGAAAGTGGAAGCAAGAAAGTGATCAAAACCTGGTCACGAAGTTCTATGATCACTCCCGATTTTATGGGATTGACACTTGCAGTACACAACGGTAAACAATTTATCCCTGTGTTTATAACTGAAAATATGGTAGGCCACAAGTTAGGTGAATTTGCACCTACGAGAACGTTTCGTGGTCATCCATTGAAAAAAGCAGCAAAATAATTAATCGGAAATAAGTGATGGATACTCCAGTATTAGAAGCACGAGCAGTACAAAAGCATTTGAGGAAAGCTCCTCGAAAAGTTCGCCTTGTAGTGGATGCTGTGCGTGGTAAGACAGTTGAGAAAGCGATTAAACAACTTGAATTCACTAAAAAAGCAACTGCAGAAGATGTGATCAAAGTGATCAAGTCTGCTGCTGCAAATTTGCGAGATAAATTTCAGGAAGAGCGCTTCGATAATGAAGACCTTATTGTTAAAGAAATTTATGTTGATGAAGGCGTGACCCTCAAAAGAATTCAGCCGGCACCGATGGGAAGAGCTCATCGTATAAACAAACGCTCATGCCATATTACAGTAAAAGTGGCCAAGCGTGATCAAGAAAGTGTAAACGAATAAACGAACAATACCTTGGGACAAAAAACAAATCCAACTGGTTTTAGATTAGGCATTATTCGAGGATGGGATTCAAACTGGTTTTCAGAAGAAAATCAGCCTTCTCTCATCATTGAAGACGAAAAGCTTCGTGAATATTTGCATACAAGACTCCGTAACGGTGGTCTTTCTAACGTAATTATTGAGCGTACACCAAAGCGAATTTTGCTTACGCTTAGAACAAGTCGACCCGGTGTTATAATTGGGAAAGGCGGTGAGCAGATTGAATTGCTTCGTGAAGAGCTTAAGAAAATCACCAGCAAAGAAGTACAGATCAATGTAAGTGAGATCAAACGACCTGAGCTTGACGCAAGTTTGGTAGCCCAGAATATTGCTCAGCAGTTACAGGCTAGAGTTTCATTCCGAAGAGCTATGAAGACAGCAATTTCTTCGGCAATGAGAATGGGAGCAAAAGGTATTAAGGTACGTTGTGCCGGACGACTTGGTGGCGCAGAAATGGCGAGAACCGAACAGTATAAAGAAGGCCAGGTTCCACTGCATACACTTCGTGCTGATATTGATTATTCAACATCCACTTCAAATACCATTTATGGTTCAATTGGAGTTACAGTTTGGATTTACAAAGGTGAAATTATTGGTGATGTTGATTTAACTCCTGGAACACAATCCGGAAGAGATTCAGACTCTGGACGTGGAAACAGAAGAGGCGGAGATGACAAAGGAAAAAGAAGTCGTCGACGTAGTAGAAACAGAAATCGATCTAATAAATAATAGTTAAACGATGTTAGAACCAAAACGAGTTCAGAGACGCCGTGTCCATCGCGACAAACTTAAAGGTAACGCACAGCGCGGACATGTTATTAACTTTGGTGATTTTGGACTGAAAGCCATGGAGCCTAAGTTCATAACTTCGCGCCAAATTGAAGCTTGCCGTATTGCTATTGCTCGTTCATTACAACGTGACGGACAGACATTTATACGAATTTTCCCGGACAGACCAGTGACAAGTAAACCGGCTGAAACCCGAATGGGTAAAGGTAAAGGTGCTTTGGATCATTGGATTGCTGTAGTAAAACCCGGACGTATTTTGTTCGAAATTTCCGGTGTTAATGAAGAAAGTGCAAAAGAAGCATTGAGACGTGCTGCTCACAAACTTCCTATAAAAACAAAATTTATAGTCCGAAGAGACTATCAGGGAGGATAAGATGAAAGCACACGAATTAAGAGATTTAACACTTACTGAATTAGAGGCACGTTTGAAAGATGAACGTGATGCATTACAAAACCTAAGGTTTACTAAGTCAGTAACCGGCCAGCTTGAAAACCCGGCCAGACTAAGAAACCACAGAAGAGAAGTTGCTAGATTGGTAACTATCATTAAAGAAAAAAGTAGTGCTGAATAAGCAATAAGGATTTAAACACTATGGCACAAACAGAAAGAGCCCGAAGACGAGAAAGAGTTGGACATGTGGTGAGTAACCGCATGGACAAAAGCATAACGGTTGCGGTAGATCGTCAGGTAAAACATTCCATTTATGGAAAGTATATTACCAAGACAACCAAGTACATGGCACACGATGAGAATAACGAAGCAAGCATCGGTGACAAAGTACATATCATGTCTACACGACCACTATCAAAGCGTAAATCATGGCGATTAATTGAAATCGTCGAGAAAGCTAAGTAACGAATAGAGCATTAGGAATTAGCGATGGTTCAAACGAATACAACATTAAATGTAGCAGATAACAGCGGCGCCAGAAAGCTGATGTGTATTAAAGTTTTGGGAGATTCCAAACGACGATATGCACGAGTTGGCGATTTGATATCCGCATCTGTAAAAACTGCAATACCAGGTGGCAACGTCAAAAAAGGCGAAGTTGTAAAAGCCGTTATTGTCAGAACAAGAAAAGAGTTCCGCAGACGAGATGGTAGTTATATCCGTTTTGATGAAAATGCTGCGGTTATTATTAACAAAGATCAAGAACCGGTAGGTACACGTATTTTTGGCCCAGTGGCCAGAGAACTTCGTGAAAAAAGCTTCATGAGAATCGTGTCGCTTGCACCGGAAGTACTTTAAAAAAGGAATTAGAGTATGCCACGCAGGTTCAATAAACAAAAGAAATTACACGTTAAAAAAGGCGATAACGTATTAGTTATAGCCGGTAACGATAAAGGAAAAAGAGGCCGTGTATTGATGGTGTTCCCTAAAAAAGAGCGTGTGCTCGTAGAGGGAATAAACATGAAAACCCATCATGAAAAGCCAACTCAGGATAACCCACAAGGTGGGCGTCTTAAAAAAGAAGGATCTGTTCACATTTCAAATGTGATGGTAATTGATCCTACTACTGACGAGCCTACCCGTATTGGTCGTAAACGAATTGATGAAGACGGCAAAGGCCGTTGGGTTCGTTATGCCAAGACAAGTGGCGAAATGCTGGATAAATAACGCAGAGAAATAGCAATGGCTGAAGCAAGATTATATACACAGTACAAAGATGAAATTCGCGATCAATTACGCGAAGAGTTTGAGTATGAAAACCCAATGGCCATACCCAAACTTCAGAAAATTGTAATTAATGTAGGCGTAGGTGATGCTATAACCGATAAGAAGGTTTTAGACACGGTTGTAGATAACGTAGCCGCAATTACCGGTCAACAGCCGGTTACAACTAAGGCAAAAAAGTCTATATCAAACTTTAAGTTGCGTGAAGGAATGCCAATTGGCTGTAAAGTTACCCTTCGCCAACGCATTATGTTTGAATTTCTGGATCGCCTTGTAAACTTGGCATTGCCAAGAACACGTGACTTCCAGGGAGTACCGGATAAAAGTTTTGATGGCCGTGGTAATTATACCATGGGTATTCAGGAACACACGATATTTCCGGAGATAGATACAGACAAAGTTTCTAAAGTACATGGTATGGACATTACTTTTGTAACATCTGCTGAAACAGATGAAGAAGCTTTTGCCTTGCTTAAGCACTTTGGAATGCCATTTCAAACCAGAAACTAAGGATATTCTATTATGGCTAAGAAAGCTTGGATAGCACGTAACGAAAAAAGAAAAGAAACTGTAAAAAAGTACGCTGAAAAACGTCGTAAGCTCAAAGAAGCTGGCGACTATGAAGGCCTTCAAAAATTACCTCGAGATGCCAGCCCTACCAGGGTTCGCAACCGATGTAATATCACCGGCAGAAGCCGTGGATATGTAGGTAAATATGGAATTTCACGAATTAAATTTCGTGAACTTGCCCTTGCTGGTAAGATTCCAGGCGTACGAAAAGCAAGCTGGTAAATTTAACTAAGGAATCGATGACAGATCCTATTGCAGATTATTTAACACGAATTAGAAATGCCCAACAAGCCGGGCATCGCAGAGTAGATATCCCCGCTTCTAAACTGAAGCGAGCCATGACAAAGATCTTGGCCGACAAAGGGTATATCTCGAAATACATAGATATTGAAGACGGAAAGCAAGGAATTATCCGATTGTTTCTGAAATATGATTCATACGGACATCCTGTAATCCGCAGTATGAAAAGACTATCTAAACCCGGTCTTAGAGTTTATGAAGGCGGAGACAGTGTTCCCCGTTCTCAAAACGGATTGGGTATTGTGATTCTTTCAACATCCAAAGGTGTAATGACCGATAAAGAAGCTCGCAAGCTTAATGTAGGCGGCGAGATATTGTGCACCATTTATTAATAAACATTTTTTGAACTATGTCACGAATTGGAAATCTACCGGTACCTATTTCTGATAAAGTTGATTTCAGCATCAACGCTGATAATATTGCAACTTTTAAAGGAGAAAAAGGCACCAATACGCTCCGTATTCATCCAAATATTTCTATAGAAAAAAATGAGAATGAACTCGTTATTAAGAGGAATAATGATGAGAAATCAAACCGTGCATTGCATGGTCTGTTTCGTGCCCTCATTAATAACGCAGTTGTTGGAGTTTCGGAAGGTTATACAAAAAAATTAGAAATTATTGGTGTTGGTTTTCGTGCATCGCTAAGTGGCGATGTATTAGAACTCAACCTTGGTTATTCACATCCTATTTTCTTTGTACCTCCTGAGGGAATTACATTAGAAGTTGACACTAAAACCAGTAAGAATCCTATTCTTATTATTACAGGTGTTGATAAGGAAATGGTTGGTCAGGTTGCCGCCAAAATAAGATCTTTCAGAAAACCTGAACCGTACAAAGGAAAAGGTATCAGATATCTTGGTGAGCAGGTTCGTCGTAAGGCCGGTAAATCAGCTGCTAAATAAAGGATTTGAAAAATGAATAAGAAACAAAAGAAAAAAACTGAGCGAAGAAATAAGATCAGACGTCGCATTCGTTCTACTGTAAAAGGAACGGCTGAACGTCCAAGATTGAGCATCTTCAAAAGCAATAAATTTACATATCTGCAATTGATCGATGATCTGGCAGGTGCAACAGTAGCAGCTTCAAAAGCTGAAACTGGGGTTGATAATGCTAAAGAAGCAGGTGCCGATCTTGCAAAAATTGCTCAGGACAAAGGAATTAATAAAGTGGTATTTGACCGTAGCGGTTATAAATATCATGGCATCGTGAAGGCTGCAGCTGATGCCGCCCGCGATGGTGGATTAGACTTTTAATAGAATTGGGATAAACAATGCCTAAAATAAGAAGAAAACAATCTATACCTGCTGCAAACCTTAACCTTGAAGAGAAACTGGTACACGTTAACCGTGTTTCCAAAGTGGTAAAGGGTGGACGTCGTTTTAGTTTCAACGCAATTGTAGTAGTTGGTGATGGTAAAGGAGTTTGCGGTCACGGTCTTGGTAAAGCAAATGAAGTTTCAGATGCTATTCAAAAAGGCTTTGATAACGCCAAGAAGAACTTGGTACGTGTGCCCCTTACTAAAACCAAAAGTATTTACCATCCTATAGTTGGTAAAGCAGGAGCTGGTAAAGTATTACTTCGGCCTGCAGCTGAAGGTACCGGTGTAATTGCAGGTGGTGCGGTAAAAGCACTCCTTGATGTTGCAGGAGTACATAATATTCTGTCAAAATCACAAGGTTCCTCCAATCCACACAACATGGTTAAGGCAGCGTTTACTGCTTTGAAAGAATTAACGGATCCTGTTGAAGTAGCACAGAGAAGAGGTGTTTCTCTCAACAAAGTATTTGAAGGATAATATTTAAAAGAATTTAATGATGGACTTAAGCAACTTAAAAGCACCGATCCCAAATAGAAAAAGCACTAAGCGTGTAGGTCGTGGTCAGGGTTCAGGTCGCGGAGAACAATCCGGACGTGGACACAATGGACAAAAATCTAGATCAGGCCATAAGCAACGTGCTTGGTTTGAGGGTGGACAAATGCCATTACAGCGCCGTATTCCTAAATTCGGTTTCACTAACTTTAACCGAACAGAGAATCGCGGAATCAATGTACACACGATAAGTGAATTCATTGAAGCCGGAAAATTAAAGACTTCTATTACCATAGAAGATTTAGTGACCTCAGGATTAGCTAATAAAAATGACAGGGTTAAGCTCCTTGGACGTGGCGATCTTGACAAAAAAATTGAAATCGAAGTGCACGCTGCCAGTGACTCAGCCAAAGAAAAGGTTGAAAAAGCCGGTGGAACATTAACTTTAGTGCAAAACTAATAGTATAGACGGCGCATGAGTCTGATAGAAAACTTCCGCAATATTTTTAAAATTGAAGACCTGAAGAACCGTATTCTTTATACGGTTGGAATTTTAATGGTCTACCGAGTTGGTAGTTACATCACACTTCCGGGTGTTGATGCAAGCCAGCTGATTGGTAGCAGTGGAAATGCAGCAAGTAGTTTGTTGGGTCTTTTTGACTTATTTGTAGGAGGTGCGTTTTCTCGTGCGGGTGTATTTGCGCTGGGAATCATGCCCTATATTACAGCTGCTATTATCATTCAGTTGATGGGTGCAGTAGTTCCTTATTTCCAAAAGCTTCAGCGTGAAGGTGAAGAAGGTAGAAGAAAGATCACCCGACTTACCCGTTATGGTACTGTTGGTATTACTCTTGTTCAGGGAATCGGTTTTGCTATAAACCTTATATCAACAGCTCCTCAGGCAATTGTTGTAAACGAATTCGCCTTTGTGATCACTGCTATGATCGTACTAACAGCAGGTACTGTCTTTGTGATGTGGTTAGGTGAGAGGATCAGTGAAAGAGGAATTGGTAATGGTATTTCACTTATCATTATGATCGGTATCATTGCTGCATTACCGGCAAGTTTTTATAACGAAGTTACAACCAGTGCTAATGCGATTTTGGTTATTATTGAAGTAGCAGCCCTGATTTTAGTAATTGCAGCTGTTGTATTGTTGACTCAGGGGACTCGAAAGATTCCGGTACAATACGCAAAAAGAGTAGTTGGAAGAAAAGTTTATGGTGGAACAACACAGTATCTTCCATTGCGAGTGAATGCTGCAGGTGTTATGCCGATCATTTTTGCTCAATCTATTATGTTCATTCCAAGCACGATCGGTTCATTCTTCCCGGATAATCAAACTGTGCAGTTTTTAACACAGTGGTCTGTAGACTTTACCGGACTCGTGTATTCTGTTGTATTCTTCTTTGTGTGTATGTTCTTTACATTTTTCTATACAGCCATTTCAGTTAATCCAAAAGAAATGGCCGACACTATGAAAAGACAAGGTGGTTTCATTCCGGGTGTTCGCCCAGGTAAACAAACCGTTGAGTTCATTGATAATATTTTGACTAAGATCACCCTTCCGGGGTCAATCTTCTTGTCATTTGTTGCCATCCTTCCTGCAATAGCAGTAAGCGTATTTGGCTTAACTCCAGGCTTTGCCCTCTTTTATGGTGGAACAAGTCTGTTGATTATAGTTGGAGTGGCATTAGATACACTTCAGCAAATAGAAAGCCACTTGATGATGCGTCATTACGATGGTTTCATGAAAACGGGAAGAATTAAAGGCCGGCGACGAGCTTAAGATGATTTATCTGAAGAGTGAATCTGAAATTGAGAAGATGCGTGAAAGTGCGCTAATAGTCTCAAGAACATTGGCTGAAGTTGGAAAACATATTGAGCCGGGTGTTCAGACAGGGAAACTTGACAGGATAGCTGAAGAGTATATTGCAAAAGAAAAGGGAAGGCCAGCTTTTAAAGGTTATGGTCCCAAAGGAAATGAATTCCCAGCAACATTATGTATTTCCGTAAACGAAGAAGTTGTTCACGGAATACCAGGTGACCGAGTTTTAGAAGAAGGTGATATTGTTTCTGTTGATTGCGGAGTTGAAAAAAATGGATACTTCGGAGATCACGCTTATACCTTCGCAGTTGGTGAATGTGATGAAAGGACTTTGACATTATTGAGAACTACCCTCGAATCTTTATATAAAGGAATCGAGCAAGCCATACATGGCAACAGAATTGGTGACTTGGCAAATGCCATTCAAACCCATTGTGAAACTGCCGGATATGGCGTGGTAAGAGAATTAGTTGGGCATGGAATTGGAAAAGATATGCATGAAGACCCATCTGTGCCTAATTTTGGAAGAAAAGGAAAAGGTGAGCGCCTAAGAACAGGAATGACGCTCGCTGTAGAACCTATGATTACCATGGGTTCTTGGAAAACAAAAACATTAAACGATGGCTGGACAATAGTTACAGCCGACGAGAGCCTGGCAGCTCATTACGAACATGATATTGTTGTTCGTGAAGGAAAGGCTGAAATTCTCAGTACTTTTGATTATATTGCTGAGCTCTCGGACAAAAAAGATAACATATTGTATTATGGCTAAACAAGAGCCGATAAAACAAGATGGAGAAATAATAGAAGCATTACCTAATGCGCAGTTCCGTGTGGAACTAGATAATGGGCACGAATTACTTGCTCACGTATCGGGTAAAATGCGTATGTATTACATTAAAATTCTCCCGGGTGATAGAGTGGCAGTAGAAATGTCGCCCTATGATTTATCCAAAGGAAGAATAACATATAGATATAAATAAAGAGGTTGTCATGAAAACGCGATCATCAGTTAAGAAAAGAAGTTCAGACGACAAAATTGTACGACGTAAAGGACGTCTTTACGTGATCAACAAAAAAAACCCACGCCATAAGCAGCGTCAGGGATAATAGAATAACAGATTACTTATATGGCACGTATTGCTGGAATAGATTTACCAAAACAGAAAAGAGGCATAATCAGCCTTACTTATATTTATGGGATTGGTCGCTCTAAGGCCATTGAAATCCTTGACCGTTGTGGTGTAGACCATGATTCGAAAGTCCAGGATTGGACCGATGATGAAGTAAGTGAATTACGTAAAGTAATAGATGAAGAATATAAAGTTGAAGGTGCGCTTAGAAGTGAAGTGAATGGAGACATTCGTCGCTTGATTGAGATAGGAAGTTACCGCGGTGTTCGCCACCGTAGAGGCCTTCCTGTTCGTGGGCAGAACACCCAAAATAATGCGCGTACTCGTAAGGGTAAGAAGCGTACTGTTGCTGGTAAGAAAAAAGCTGTTAAGAAGTAATTGTAATTGAAATAACCCATGGCTAAAAAACAACCAAAAGCATCTGTAGCTGCAAAGCGGAAGAAGAAAAAGCAACTTAGCGATCCTAATGGGATGGCTTTTGTTAAAGCCACATTCAACAATGTGATTGTAACCATAACTGACGCTGATGGAAACGTAGTTTCTTGGTCGTCTGCTGGTAAAGAAGGATTTAAAGGTTCTAGAAAGAACACTCCTTATGCTGCTCAATTAAGCGCTGAAACTGCTGGTAAAACAGCACATGATATGGGCTTGAGAAAAGTGGCTGTATTTGTAAAAGGTCCTGGTTCAGGACGAGAAGCAGCCGTGCGTGGAATGGCAAGTTCAGGTTTGGAAGTTACTTCTATTAAAGACCGTACGCCCCTTCCGCATAATGGATGTAGACCACCAAAAAGAAGAAGAGTTTAATTGTAAGAAGATTGTATAATGGCAAGATATAGAGGACCAAAACAGAAAAAGGCCAGACGATTCAAAGAACCAATCTTTGGACCAAGTAAAGCTTTAGAACGGAAACCATACGGGCCGGGTGAACATGGCCGCTCAAGATTTAACAGAAAATCTGAGTACGCTATCCAGCTTGAAGAAAAACAGAAGGCTAAATACACTTACGGATTGTTAGAAAAACAATTCCGTAATCTATTTAAAGCAGCCTCTGCAAAATCTGGTGTTGCAGGTGAAAATTTGCTTCAAGCACTTGAAAGCAGATTAGACAATACTGTTTTCCGTATGGGATTTGCAAGAACACGTCGCCAAGCAAGGCAACTTGTAGCGCATAAGCATATTGTTGTGAATGGTGGTATAGTTAATATCCCATCTTATGAATTGAGTCCTGGTGATGTTATTACTATCCGGCCTAAATCTCGTAATCTTGAAGTTATTGAAGACTCTTTAGATGGGTCGTCGAGAAATAAATACAAGTGGGTTGAAACAGATCCAAAATCAAGATCAGGTAAGATGTTGTACGTGCCAACCATGGATGAAATACCTGAAAATATAAATGTTCAACTTATTGTTGAGCTTTATTCTAAGTAATTTATAAAAGTTTAAGACCTTATTATGAGCAACTATAGCATTCAAATGCCTGAAACACTTAACGTTGTTGAAGACAAGGACAATTTTGGAACCTTTGTACTTCAGCCACTTGAAAGAGGTTTTGGTGTAACGATTGGAAATTCGTTTCGAAGAGTACTGCTCTCATCACTTCCCGGAATTGCGATTACAGCTATTAAAGTTAATGGTGTAGATCACGAATATTCCAGTATCAAAGGAGTAAAAGAGGATGTATATGAAATCATTCTTAACTTCAAACAGGTGCGTTTCAAGCAAGTTGAGCAAAGCTCGGGCGTAATTCATATTTCTAAAAGTGGAAAAGGTGAATTAACAGCTAAAGATATTGATGACGCAACTGCTGAATACGATGTTCTAAACCCTGATCTTATTATTGGAAACCTTGCTGAGGATGCTGAGCTCGAGATCGAATTAAAGATTGGGCGTGGCAGAGGTTATGTTCCTGCAGAGGAAATGACCGTAGAAGATGATGATGTAAATCTTATTCCTATAGATGCCATTTTTACCCCAATCAAATCAGTAAAGTATAACGTTGAGAATGTTCGTGTTGGTCAGCGTACTGATTATGAAAAATTAGTAATGGACATTGAGACCGACGGATCTGTTAATGCTAAAGAGGCACTTACCATTGCTGGTAAAATTCTCAAAGAGCATATTGAGAAATTCATCACTGAAGAAATTGAAGAGCCATTTACTCAGGAAGAAGAAGAAGTAGATGCTGAAAAACAGCGTGTTGCAAATCTCCTCAGAACAAGTATTGAGGATCTTAATTTGAGTGTTCGCGCTTACAATTGCCTGAAATCTGCCAATATTAATTCTATTGGTGAGTTGGTTTCACGCGATGAGCAAGACCTTCTGAAATTTAGAAACTTCGGTAAAAAATCTCTAACTGAATTAGTAGAGGTTATTGAAGAGAAGAATCTTGAGTTTGGAATGGACGTCTCAAAATATTTGGACTAGTAGACATAAAGGAATTTAATTATGCGACACGGAATAAAAGGTAGAAAATTAAGTAGAACGGCAGCTCACCGTAAAACAACGCTGCAATCTCTTGCAATGGCTTTAATTAGAGAGCATAGAATCGTAACCACAGTTGCTAAAGCAAAAGAGTTACGGGGATTTGTTGAGCCTTTAATTACAAGAGCAAAAGAAGATACTCATCATAACAGAAGACAAGTCTTCTCTTCTCTTCAAAATAATGATGCAGTTACTACGCTCTTTACAGAGGTAGGACCTAAAAGTAAAGATCGGCCGGGTGGCTATACCCGAGTGATCAAAGCTGGTTTCCGAAAAGGAGATGGAGCCGAGCTGGCAGTAATAGAGCTTGTTGATTATAATGATATTAAGCCTGAAGGCTCATCCACAGCTTCTGAAGGGAAAAAGAAAACCCGTAGAGCAGGAAAGACTAATACTCCAACCAGTACTGCAGAGCCAAAAGCAGAAAAGGGTGAAGTAAAAGAATCTTCAACACAAGAGGAAAAGGCTGAAGTTTCAGACGAAACTACTGAAGAAGAAATTAAATCTACTAAAGACGAAGATAACTCTGAAGAAGAAACGAAGTAATTAATTGCTGAGTCTTACTTAAGAGACTAATTTAATTACTATTTACGGTTTCTATATGTTGTGTAATGTTACCAAAGTACATAGCCAGTAAGGATGTCAAAAAAAGTGAAAATATTTAAAGATAAAGTTGACATCTGAATATAATATACCTTATCTTTGGTTTCTGTTTCGCAGACGATTTTACAATTAGCGAGACACTTGTTCTTAGACATAATGAAGTATAGATCAGATTGTTTGTGCGAGCGAGAGCTTGTTCAATTCTTTTTACAGAAATGACAAGAGCGTAGGGTCGAGCTCACAGAGTATATATTAGATATTTACAATGGAGAGTTTGATCCTGGCTCAGGACGAACGCTGGCGGCGGGCTTAACACATGCAAGTCGAAGGAGAAGGTAAGTGCTTGCACTTACTGGAGACTGGCGGACGGGTGAGTAACGCGTAGATAACCTGCCTATATCTGGGGGATAACATTCCGAAAGGGATGCTAATACCGCATAATGCAGCGGGGCCGCATGGCCACAGTTGTTAAAGGTTTCGGCCGGATATAGAGG
>Ga0306869_1000677_pt1 | contig 14853 bp, 11 predicted proteins | sample AntRauTorckE6833_FD_190421 | JGI IMG/M metagenome (GOLD analysis project Ga0306869, IMG submission 190421) | Saline lake microbial communities from Rauer Islands, Antarctica - Metagenome Torckler E6 #833 (v2) (version 2) | ecosystem: Environmental > Aquatic > Non-marine Saline and Alkaline >... | reverse complement strand
CAGGTGGGAGCTGATCAAATTTATCTAATACTGTATTTTTACTCATATCGTCTGTTATTTTTAAATTCCATAATAAAGTTAACAAAGAACCCGAAGAATAAGAAACCTTTTTTTATATGATTACTGGTAGAAATAAGCGGTGGGTATAACATAAGATTATGTGTACAAGCCTAATATATATAATATCCGCGGATACCGTAGAGTAGTGTATAGTCTTTGATTTTGTACAGATAATGTGACGTTCCAATACACATATCATAGATGGATAACATCTTTTATCTGTAGTTAGAAATTCATAAATAATCGTTGTCTTGTTGCTTGACCTAAATTCGTACCGAAATTAGGGTATACTCAAAATCGGTACGACTTTCGGCGTTTAGAATCGGGGTCTGGGGCGTCTATTGCTATTGTTGGTACACCACCCTAATTTTGGTGCACTTAAAACGAGAATTAAGGTATCGATTATGAAAGCAACCTATCGACTGGGCGCGCCGTGCGGCCGATCAATGGTACGTAAAGAATCAGTCGGAGTGGCTCATAAAACTGGTAAAATGGCTGTTTGGGTACCGCGGAACAATCCCCGATTTGAGTGATGAGAATCGAATTGTTTAAGCTGCGGTATTTGGAATAGCGGGCATAAACTAATTTAGCCGGTATTTTTGAGATGTTTTATCGCCTCCAGGAGCGCCTCATACTCCTGCCGGCAGTCTTTGCGGCGTTTTAGGTAATCCCGAACCAGCGGCATGGCCTCAAGTATATTGGACTTTCCTGCATTATTATATCCCACAAGAGGTGTATAGTCTGTAAGTTTCAGATCTAAATCTTTAATAGATTTGTAATTCTGTATTCTAACTTGACTAAGTCTGTGCATAACTCTTTTTATTTTGGTTTTAATATTGCACTAATCCCGATGGAAGGATAGAATTATTGCTCCTATTCTAAGCACTGAGAGGCTAAAGAGCAAAATAGATCTGCAATTACCTATTTGATGTACTAACTCGTGGAGCGGTTAAAAAAAACATAATGTCATCCTGTCCGCCGGCTGGCCCTGTGGAATGCCACAAAGTGGCCTCCGAAGAAGTGCCTTTGGCAGGCGTCCGGGATGACACAGATGGTATTTTGTAGGCTCAACAAAGATAAGCTTAACCACTCCACGCGCTGTACTAATTTTAGGATATATCCCAAACAGGTACGCCTACTGCTATTAAAAATCGGGGTCTGCGTTCGTCATTCTCAGACAGCTTTTCTTCGGTAAAACCCTTTTTATTTTTGAGCGTTGATTAAGGTTGGATTTTTTGGGTGCGTCATCTTAGAGTCCCCCTTCGAAGGGGGAAAGATTTATTCCGATGACTATCGGAATAAATCAGGGGGATGTTAGTAGAAAACTGTGATTCTTAGAAAAAATAAGTAGCCAAGATAAGGGAAGCTATTTTAGATACGCCTCAGCTTGCTTTGCCGCTTCAAATCCATTTAAAATGCAATCGGGGACCGAAACCCCGCCGCGGTAATTGCCCGCCAGAAAAAAGCCGGGATTGCTTTGTTCAACTTCGTCCATGGCTGCAAGGTGCTCATCATAGCCAACACGGTATTGGGGAATTGCTTTGGGCCAGTACGCATGCTGTTGAAAAACCGGACGGCCGTCCACATCCAGGAGTTTACGAAGTTGCGGCATCACTTCAGCCAGTAATTTTTCGGTTGACCGACCAGCTAATTTTGGATGCCTGTCGCCACCTATAAAACAGGTGAGCAGGGCGTGGTTTTCGGGCGCGCGATTGGGAAAAAGAGAAGAAGAAAACAGGCCACCCAGCAGGGTGAATGGTTCCACTTCAGGAATTAACATGCCAAAACCGTCGAGTGGGTGGTTAATTTGTTCACGCTTAAATCCCAGGCCCAGCACGCTCATGGGTGCATAGCTAATTTCGGTCAGCTTATTTATGGGCTGATGCGAATAGTCACTGTGCCAAATTTTTGCCAAGTTAAACGGGGGGATGGTTGAAACTACCGATTTGTGATTCTTTTGTTGCCCGCTATCCAGCCGGATGGTCCATCCCGATTTGGAAGTTGAAATATCTTGCACAGAGGAATTCAACTGTATCGAATGTTCTAACTTTTTATGCAAGGCATTGGGCAGTGATTGCATCCCATTTTTAAACGAAATGAGGGCTTTTTGGGCCGAGCTCTTTTTCTTATCTCGTTTAAAAAACCCTTTGGTGATGGATCCAAATTCTTGTTCCATTTCGAAAAGAGAGCCAAAGGTATGTTTGATGGAAAGGGCATCGGGGTCGCCGGCGTAAATGCCGGAAACAAACGGGTTGGCGGCATAATCCAGCGGTTCGGAACCCAGCCTTCGATGTATAAAATCGGCGATACTTTCATCATCCACCGATGGTGCTTCAATAAAAGGCTCTTTCAATAACCGGAACTTGGCCTGCGTGGAAAACAGATCTGTTTTTAAAAAATCAGTAAGCGACATTGGAGCCGGGCAAAGCTTTTTGTTCCGAATTATATATCGTTTTTTAGCTTCCGGCCCGGGTTTTAAGATTTGATTTGTTAGCCCGAGCTCATCAAGTAAATCCCAAATTTGTTGGTCCCGAACCAGCATGGTGTTAGGCCCTTTTTCAACCAGCCAGTCATTTTGGGGCTGCGTTTGGATCACCCCGCCGGCATGGTTTTCTTTTTCGTAGATGGTAACGTCTATGCCTTTTTTTTGCAACGCATAGGCGGTATTCAAGCCGGTAATACCCGCGCCCAGAATTGCAGTAGAAGTATTTTTAGAATTCATTTTATAGGTTTTACATCGGGCAAAATCATAGCATAATTTTGTGAATATGGAATGAAAGCCAAGAAATGAAAGGCTAAACCGGCAGAACCACAAAATGTACTGCCTTTTATGTTATAAGCTGATGCCCACCGATAAATAAAAATTTCGAGCCTGCGCGGGAATGATGCCCGGCCCGGGATAGCCGGTGGCCCTGCGCGTAAAGTACCGCTCATCGGTAAGGTTATTAATGCCCGCCTCAAAATTATAGCGGCTTATACTGTATTGGGCTGATAGATCCATCACCTGATAGGCCGGAATAATGCCCTCAATGGCTGTGGACGTTCGCCGTGCGTTGGTGGCATCAGAAAATTGCTCGCTAACGTATGAGAATTGATAGGTCGCCTCAAAACTATTCTTGCTGAATGTGAGACCGGTTTTAAAGTTAATCTCGGGTACTTGTTCAACCTCATTGCCTTCAATGCCGGCTTCATCAGATTCGGCATATTGGGAGGTGATCAGTGCCAGGTTGGAAAATAGTGACAGTCGGGTGGACCGGGAATCACCGCCAAAGGCATTGTAGAGATTTACTTCGCCAAAGGTTTCAATACCGTAAATGTTGGCATCGGCTACATTGGTGCGGAATCGAAAAGTGCGATCCACCAGATTATTGAATCGGGGATTGGGTTCGGTTTTTAGCACCGTGCCGATGCGATCTTGGTAGGAGAGATGAAACAGGCTCACATCATAATTAAACAGGTTTGAAGTGCCGCCCCTGATGCCCAGATCAACATTAAATCCCCGCTCATCTTTGATGTCGGGATCAACTTCCAGGCTGCCGATGTTTACCCGGATATCGTTAAAGTTGATGGCCCGGTAGTTTTGAGAATAGTTGGAATAGATTTCAAAATTTGAGGCTTTATAACTGGTACCGATGCCAAAAAAGACGAATGACCGATCGCGTTTGCGCTCTTCTTCAATGCGCTCATCAACGAGAATATTGCCCGCCAGATCCCGTACAATATTGCGGTAATAGCCGTCAGCTTCTGTTTTAATATGCTCAAACCGCACACCCGGGGTGATGCTTATTCTTGGCGTGATATTGAACACATTTTCAACAAATACGGATTGATTGCTGCTGGGCAAGTCAAAATCTGATCCGGTAAGATTGTCCGGGTTCATGTAATTGAAATCCGGGTCATCGTCTGCGGTACCGTTGCCCTGCCGCCGGTGCGTAAAGCCATTGTAGTACCGCGCGCCGATTAGAAAAATGGAGGTATTATCCCAAAGATTGTAGCGATGAATGAGGCGGGTTTCATTGCCCCAGTTTTGGAAATCATCTTTAAGTAAATCGCGTTCGCCGCCCGCGTCGATACGGTCAATCCGCCCCAGATTGCCCACGGCGTCCCGCCCGGCATTCAACCCAAAGAAGCGGGTATTAAGTTGGGTTTGGGGTGAAAACCGGTAATTTGCTTTCAGGGCAAAGAGGTTCCAATTCACCCGAAACCAGTTGCGTTCGCGGTTTGATTGACGCGCATCCTGCTCGAACTGGGCATCGGTTAGCCCGCCCGGCTGTTGTGCAAGATACTGCGAAAAGGTGTATTCAGGGGTGATGGTCAATTTTGAAGAGGGTTTGTAATCAAATGAGGCATAGGCGGTATGCTGGTCAAGCTGCGCATTGGGCCGCCAGCCATTGCTGGTTTTGTATTGGTAAAAGCCGTAATAGTTAATCTTTTCTGTTGAACCGCCAACGCTGTTAAAGGAATTAAACAGACCGAATGAGCCTACGGATTGATTGGTATTGAAGCGAAAAAGATCATCCTGCGGCCCGTCTTTGAAAACAAAATTGAGCAACCCTCCGAACTGTGTACCATACTGCAGGGAGGCGGCCCCGCGAATAATTTCTATGCGCTTAAGGGCGCGGGTGGGTGGCGTGTAGTAACTTTCGGGATACCCCAAGGCATCTGCGGCGATGTCGTAACCGTTTTGGCGGGTGTTAAAGTTGGAACTCCGGTTGGGGCTGAGTCCGCGTCCGCCAATGCCCAGCTGTACGCCGGCACCGTCGCTTTGCCAGATATTGAGGCCGGGCACCTTCGCATACACCTGACGGCTGTTATCAGCCGCAAGGTTAGCCGTAATGTCATCTACCAACAATACTTCGTTCTTTTTTGCATCGTTGATGGTCACGCCCTCAACGGATTGCAGTCGGCGGACACCGAAAAAATCTTCAGTAGCGGCCTGAACGGTGAGTTCTGCAAGTTCACTTTGGAGAATAATGAGCTCAAAATTGCTTTGAGTATCTTGGTCTTTAATGCGAACTTTGTTAGAGGTGACTTTTTTGCCGAAATAAAAAGCGGTTACAGAATAGGTGCCGGGGGAAAGGCCGTTAATGGCATAACCGCCGTTACTACCGGTGGTGTCTTTTTTTGACGAAGAGGTTATGATAATGGTTGTGCTATCGTTTTCAGATTGGTCGGACGCATCAGAGATAAAAATGGTTGCATTTTTGAGGGGGTCACCTTCTTCATCAACAACTTTACCGGATACGGAATAGGTTTGCCCGGCGGCCAAACCGGTAATCGCGAGGGTGAATAAAAGAAAAAAGAAAAAGCTGCTCAGGTATCTCATTGTGATTTATTTCCAAACCAATGTTTTTGTTTTTCGGGTAATGAAGTGATCCAATCTTTATGGGCAAAGCCGCGATTTATTTTGGTGAGGTCCACCTGCGGGTCAACCATAAGGCGGCTGCGCCGGCCATTGAGGGTTACGTATGTTTCTGCGGTGATTTGCACATCGCTAATCCCCTGCTTTTGATATTCGTTTTCGAGATAATGCGCAAACTGCAGAATCATATCGGCTTGGGTGGCCATCATCTTTTCCTGGTAGGGCGTTAAATAATCATAGTTGCTAACTTCCCAGCTTTTGCCGGTTTCCGGGTTCTGAACATGAAAGATGGCATATCCCGCTTTTTCCGTGAGCATCACCCGCCACGAAAACCGGTAGCCCTGCTCCGTCCAGAACAGTTCACCCGGATAGAGTGAAAATCGCAATGGCAGTAAAAGTTGAAGCATAAAATGCATCACCAAGACAACGGTTAGCACGGAAGAAGCCCCCTTGGTTAAATTGTAGGAGCCGTGTGATTTAGTTGATTTCGAGACCTTGAACCCAATGGAATTCCACCACTGTTTTGCTTTTGCAATGAGACGTTCATGAAATTCTGCAGAGAAAAATATGAGCGTACAAAGAATCATGATATACGGAAACATGCCGATGGGAAACAGAACCCATGTAAGGAGGTGAAAAATCACCACAGCAGCGTAGGCGAAGTATCGGGTGGGTTTATAGAGCAGGAAAAAGACGATGGTAAGATCGTAGAAAGCCCCGGCCCAGCTGAAAAGGTATGCGGTAGCCTCATATTCCAGCAGCCAGCCAATGAGCGGCAGGTGCGCGTTGGCCGGCAGCCAAATCTTCATGGGCAGGGCGTGAAACAGCCAGTCGGGATTCAGTTTGGCAAGACCGGCATAGAAATAGACGATGCCCAATTGGAGCATAAAAATATTGATGGTCCATGCCGGCACGTTATCGAGTTTCCATTCCGGTTTTCGAATCACGTCCAGCGAAAAGGCACGGTGGGCCGGTACCAGTGTGAGTAAAAAACTGACGACGCTGACAAAATAATAGTGATTGAGGTAATTGGTTTTATCAATCAGTTCTACATAGGTAAAAGTGAGGAAGAAAAGAACGGCAGCCGCCCGGTAATAATAACCCAGCATCATGAACAGGGCGGCCAAACCCATCACCAAAAATAAAGCATACATGCCGAATGAACCCAGCGGGGCCACCCAGTCGAAGCCATAAAAAGAGAAGTAAAACTCAGGCTGAATGTAGAGTTCGTAAATCCAGCCGTTGGCTGCAAAACGGATAATGCTCACCAGCATGATGAACCCAAATAACGCGCGGAATACGGCGAGGGGCGCAATGGATTTTTGATTGGTGATATACTTTTTCATGAGCAGGCCATTGCTTCAATTAATCTCCGTCGTTGTCTTGGAACGTAATAGAGACCCCAAGTGCCGAGGCCATATCCGCTTTTATCAGCACGAGCACGTCCTGCATTTCCTGGAAGGCGGCCGTAACCGGTTCGTTATTATTTTCAATTTGTGAAGAAAGCGGATCGTCTAATCCCTGTAGGGCCGTTAGTGCTTCATTCTGTTGCGCTGTAATTTCATCAGACAAGCTTGTAGCATCCAGCGCAATCAGGTTTTCTTCCAGGCCTGTGCCGCCGGTACCGTTTAAGCCGGTGCCCAGAAATACGCGTTCAACGGCTTGTAAATTTGCAATGGCCAGCTCATTCGAATAACCGGCATAAAAAGCTTCGGTAGCCGAGGCTCTTGGCACACCCGCGCTTCGAACGCCGGAGGGAATGCCTATTTTGCCATCTCGCAAAAAACGCTCGTAGTGAAGGATGTAGGCATTAACCAGCATCCCCAGTGAACTACCGACATCGGTGCCGCGGTTGCCTTTGCTTAGAAACGTTTCAAGAAAATTATCGGCGTCCGCAACTGCACCCCACTCGTTTAAGATGGCATTGGCATTATCCAGAATGAAATCCACATTATCCTGCAGGTAGGTCATCCGGTTTGAAGCGTTATTGGCCGTGGTAAACTGCGATACAATTTGCTGGTTATTTTCGCCTATACCATGCAGCAAAAATCCCAGGGCGGGAAAGCCCGTTGCGGCTTGATTTTCGGCTGTTTCCAGATTGTAGTCGCCCGATTCAATATTCGCATTTATTTGGTCGGTATCAGCAGGAAAGGTATTAAGCGCCGCCCGTAAGGCCAGCGATTGGGCCGGTCCAAACTGGAATATATTGGCATCCTGCCAGGCCAGTCGCGTGGCTTTAAGTTGGGCTTGCAGTGCAGCAAGGGAAGCCTGGGAGGGCTCGTTTGAAAAATCAGCAGCGGCCGTATTTAAGTTTCCAGCGGCTTGCTGAAGTGCCTGATACGCAGGCAGGATGGTATTATTGCCGTAGTTGGCAAGCATGGCGGGCCGATCGAAATCAGATCCGGTATCACTGGTGCTGTTATCCGTGCATGATTCGAGCAGAATAACAGCGGATGCTAAGAAAAGGAGTATAAAAAGTTGGGTGAATTTATGCATGGTATTGCTGATTGTTGAACCCAAAAAGCTTTGCCGAGCACCTTAGCCGGACAAAGCCTGGGATAAGAAAGTTGATAATTTTAAAGGTCGTTTTGAACAGGTTCAAGCGCAGGATAGATGTTTATAAGCGTGGACTTTGCATCATTCAATCCCTGTGGGGTTACGTTCCAAAAGTTGCCGTTTTCTCCAAAGTTGGTAGTCAATATCTGGTTGATTTCATCAAGCGTGATGTCTCTTCGCGGGCTGTATTTGAGTGCGTTTACAAAAGCCCAACCTTCGGAGAGTGCATGAAACGCTTCGCCTTGGTTGCCATTGCTTAATTCCGTCAATGTGTTATTGATATAGTGCACGGAAGTGGCGGCAGCCAGCAGCTCAAGTTCTTCATAAAGAATATCGACCTGTTCATTAAGTGCGCTTTGATTCTGGTTGACGATAGCCGTGCGTCCGTTAATATAGGCATTCATGAGTGTTTCAATTAATGGTATCTGATCGTCAGATACATCGGCGTAATGCGCCCAGAACCGTGCGTCGTCTTCACGTGCTTCGGGCCATGGGGAGGAGAAATCAACGGGCGCTCCAAAATATCCGAAGGCTTCATCAAAGTGATGCTCTTTGGCGGTATAATTTTTACCGTCTTCGAGTGCCTCGTTTTCTACACCGGGCCCTATTCGGTCATCGGTTAAATAAACATTGAAAATCTGATTGAAAAATACACCGCCCATCAATCCTTTTTCTATAAGTTGTGTGAATTCACGGCCGTCTTCATCAACTAAAATATCGCTGCCTTTGTTTTCGCGTTCAATAAGGCCGGCCGTGCCGCTTGATGCACGAACACCATTGTTTGCATTAACACTGGCTTCGGCCGCATCAGCAAGAATATCCGTAAACAGATTCTCATCCAGATCGGGAGCAAAGGTTTTATTCTCAAGCTCGCGATCTGAGGTAAAAGAAAAGTTTCCGCCGCCGTTGCCATCAGTATTTTCAAACATGTCAATAAGGTCTTGCTCTGAAAGCACGCTGCCGCTGTTTGCTTGCCCAACATAGGCTTTCATTTCTGCGACCATATTGAGCCGATCGGTTTGCCCCGGGTAAGCGACCGAAGAGGCGCCGTTTCGAGAAAATTCGAAGGTTTCGGGAGCATCAATTTTATCATCGCTATTATTGCTTGTGGTATCACAGCCGGCAACCATTATGAGTGAGAATATTGCCAGTCCAAAAAGAATTGAGTTAAGGGTTTTGTTGAGTTTCATAACGCTGTTTTGATTGGATTTTTCAGTTCATTCCAAAGCTAATAATTATTTAGACTAAATATAAATAAAAATTTAAAAAACTATCTGCGCCTTCTAAGGCTCGTTTTGCAGGGGCTTGACTAAAATAGTAAAGGGAAGTAACACCGGAAGATTTCGAAAACGGTAGTAATTTGAAAATAAAATTATTTGGCCTATTTAAACCCATTCTCTTGCTAATAATTGATGCGCTCCTTGTTGCCAAAGCCGAAGGAATAGGGCCGGATTGGGGGGGAGAATAATGCCACTTTTTTCCCGGATATTTTGCTATCCGGACATGTTGCCGCTCACAATTTAGAATGGTTAAGCTTCATTCCTTCTGCTTGAAAGGAGTCTCATGAGCTGATTTAAAATGCCGCTTCCCAAAATAGACAGGCGTTTACTGCCGCCCATGGACAGCACTTTAAGAAGCTCGCGCAGTGAGTTGAGCATAAACGGCGGGTTAGTGACCAGCGTATCATTTTGGATGATGTGATCCCAGTCCAATTTTTTGTGAAACTGAACACCGCTCTCCTTCATTTTTTCGTAATATAAATGAGCCATCAAGCCGTAGCCAATAGTAGTGGGATGGATGCCATCCAGACTAAAAATACCGCCTTTGTAGAGTTTGCCCGAGTCGCGGTTCACCCGGATGTATTCGGTTGAAATCATTGGATTCTTGACGCCTTCCATCAGGTGTTCGGTGGCCGGGTTTCGGCACATGGCCTTGTAAAATCGTTTCGGAAAGGGAATGCGCAAATTTCCTTGCTGGCGCCGCCGGGCTACGCCGCTTACGTATGTATTAACCGGCACCACAATCCAGCCGTTTTCTCCGGCTATTTTGCGAATGATAGTATTGTATTCATCAACGGTTTCATCCAGACGAATGGCTTCTTGCTTGGTGAGGTGCGGATGCTTATCGGGATCGAAATCGCTGTCCCAAATCCAAAAGCGCGTGTAATAGTCAAAATAGCCTTGCTCAGGTCTGGACTTATCCTCATTTACGCCGCGGGAAATGGGAGGAATAGTGACGTACGGAATGGTTGGTACAAAAATACGGTCGGCCGATAGGGTGCTCACCTTTTCGGCCAGCGTTCGATATTCCTGCTCAAAGTGTTCGGGTCTGTAAACGGTATAACTTCGTTCCGAAGGGATCTTTCCCAAATCATTCGATTCAGAATAGGTAAATCGTAAATCGGTTACCGCCCCGATAATATTATTGTGCCCCAGCGTAACAATTAAATTTTCAATACCGTCTTGCTGATCTAATATTTTTACATTATCAAAAAGACTGTTGTCGGTAAACTCGTCCTGCATGGCCGGGTTGAGCACCATACTTGCGGTGGTGTACATGGCGTGATCGGGGAGCACATCAAAAATGGAGTAGCGATCGGGCTGATTTTCGATGAGCTCCCTGCTTTTTTTATCCGTAACCAGCCAGGCATCATTCATAGCAAAACCCCAGACCGATTGATTATGGTAGGGAATCAATTTTTCATCGACTTCATTTTGCTTGTACCGCCCTTCCCAATATTTTTTAATGCGTCGCAATGTTTTGTAGAGGTGCGCAGCGGCCGGGATGTATTCGGTCCATTCAAGGGTGTCGCCGTAATTATCCGACAATCCGCGGGCCAGCACTTCAAGGTTGAGCGGGAGCCCACCCTGGGCCGTAAATTGGGGCTGATTAAATGATATTTCGGGCTCAAAACAGCGTGCCAAAAAGGCCGGGAAGTTGAGATCGGTGCGATACACACCTCCGTTTTGGAATCCCTGGCTAACGCTGTCTCCCAGCACCACTAACTTATGTTTTGAGTCGCTGTTACTCACGCTGTTGGTTTCTCCTTATTTTAGATTAAATGATGGGTTCCCATAGAAACCGGGCTGTAAGAAAACAGCAGGCATCAACTGATTCATCACAAAGTTGTAAGCGATTACTAAATTTTATCACAAATGTTGACGGCAGCAGGTTAGGGTATTGATTAGGCTGTTAACATTCAAGCAAATAACTGGTATCTTAGCAGTCTTTAAATAATATAATATCATTTTGTAATGAGTAAACAAACGAATACCCGCCTGGATGAATTTCGGGAAGAACGGTCTGAAATGAATGAAAAGATTCTCGATCTGGATCATCTGGGCATTAAACGGTTCTTTAATCTCGATGCCAATACATACAAAGATGGCGCATTGCCTACGCAAACAAAAGAATTACTTGGTCTGGTAGCCTCTGCCGCGCTTCGCTGTAATGACTGTATCGATTATCACCTGGAGCAATGTGCCAAAGCCGGATCAACGAAAGACGAAATCATTGAAGCGATGAATGTTGCGCTGATGGTCGGCGGGAGCATTGTTATTCCACATCTGCGGCATGCCGTTGAAACGCTTGAGCTATTGGAAGAGGAAGGAACGCTAAAAAATTAAACAATGTGTAATTGATTCCATCACTCAGAGTGATGGAATCAATAAAAGATTTAAGAATTCAATGTCACAAACCATTTTACTGACGTCCGCGACAGAAGACTCAGAAGAAATTCTGGATCACCTTGATAACCGGGACGTGTTGCATACGCCGCTCGAGGTTTACAGTTTGAAAACTCACCAACCGGAGTTTTCTAATGTGCTCGGCGGTTTGGGTAAGTTTGAGAATATTGTACACAGTAATATCCGTAATGCCCGATTTTTCCTGGAGCAGGTACAACGGCTTGATGAAATGGAAGCCCTCGAAAATACTCTTAACCTGACGTACGATAAATCTACGTTTATTTTTTTGGAAGAGCAGGGCATTGCAGCGGTTCATCCGCAAAACGGCAGCAAGCCCATTGATGTGGTAGAATTAATGCTGCGCTTGCAGCGGCTTGGTAAAACGTTGTATCCTTGCGGCTCGCATAAGCGCGAAGATTTTCCGGGCTTGCTGAAGGAGTTGGACATTCCGGTCACCGAGCTTGATGTCTTTGATCTTGAAGGCCCCTCAAAAGATGACGTTGTAGATTATCAACAAGAAGTAGCAGAGAAACAGCTTGATTCAGTTATCTTTCATTCCCGCCGGTCGGTAAATCGTACGTTTGCCGCCTTTCCGAAATTGGATTTTGAAAATGCGCGACTCATTACTGCGGATAAGGGCATCACGAACCAGCTTGAAGAAAAAGGGTATCCCGCTGACGCGGAGGCCGAAGGCAGCTGGGAATCGGTAGCAGAGTTGGTGTAGGGCTACTTCAATTATGCAGCTCGACATTTATGCCGAGTATGTAATACTTTCAGAACGTTTAAATAAGCGAGATAAATCTCGCTCTACATGTAAATTAGTTTACCAAATGTAGCTCGACATTCATGTCGAGTAGATTAACTTATCGAACGGTAAATACTCTTCCTTGCAGCAGGTTCACTTCCAATCGTCCCAACTTTCCGTGGAGTTGGTGCAGCTCGATATTTATGCCGAGTATGTAATACTTTTAGAACGTTTTATTGAGCGAGATAAATCTCGTTCTACATCTAAATTAGTTTGCCAAATGTAGCTCGACATTCATGTCGAGTAGATTAACTTATCGAACGGTAAATATTGTTCTTTGCAGTAGGTCCACTTCCAATCGTCCCAACTTTCCGTGGAGTTTTTGCAGCTCGACATTTATGCCGCGTATGTAATACTTTCAGAACGTTTTATTAAGCGAGATAAATCTCGCTCTACATGTAAATTAGTTTGCCAAACGTAGCTCGACATTCATGTCGAGTAGATTAACTTATCGAACGGGTAAATATTCTTCTTTGCAGTAGGTCCACCGCCAATCTTTCCAAAAATCTGAGAGTCCGGCCTTTACCGGATTATTCAATATATAGCGAATAATGCGCTCTCTTTCATCATCACTTCTAACTAAATGATCATAGCTTTCATGCTGCCAGAATGATCCGGATCTGCCAAGAATTTTATTAGCTTTGCGGGCTGTTGAACCCTTAATAAGTCTTAGAATATTGGTAACCGGATATGTAGAGCGAGCTTTATCTCGCTTGGACAATTTGAACAAAAGATGTACATGATTGGGCATTATGCAGAAACAAATCAGAACGTACTTGTCATCATCAAAATCATGAATTTTATTGGCAATGATTTTGGCTATTTCATCGTTTTCTAACCACTTTTCACCGCTTTCAGAATGATCGAGCAGGCTATCAAACTTCCCAAAATATCGCTTGTTGAGGTGATTGCGATTTTCTTCTCCTTCGGCCTTTATTGATTCCTTGAATTCTTGTTTCAGTGACTGGATAATTTTTTGAGGGAGGGAGTTTGCCAATCGAAACGTCACAAAAAATTCACCGCCCGCAGGTTGATAATGAGGCAAGTTGCGTTGATAGAAATCTTTCATAATAATATTTCTCTCTTCACAATAAAGATATTATTCTGAAATATAATTAAGCGAGATGAATCTCGCTCTACATGTAAATTAGTTTGCCAAATGTAGCTCGACATTCATGTAGATTGGTTGAGTTTTTTAATAAATAGATGGTCTAATTTCGCTACCCTGCGGGTCGGAATTAGTTAAAAAAAATACGCAAAAACCCTTTGCTTCGGGGTTGTTTATTTTAAGCGAGATGAATCTCGCTCTACATGTAAATTAGTTTGCCAAATGTAGCTCGACAGTCATGTGGGGTAGATGGAATTTATTTTTTGACTAATCGGGATGAATCCCGATCTACATCTTCACTATCGTACAGCCCGCCCCGCCGCGTGCAAGTGAGGCCATTTCATAGCCGTTCACCTCGCTGCGTTCATCCAAATATTCATGGACCAATCTTTTTAAGATGCCTTCGCCCTTGCCGTGAATGATGTCCACTTCCGATCGCCCGGAAGCAATGGCATTATCCATATAGCGTTGCACTTCTTTCATGGCTTCCTCGCCGCGCATACCGCGAATTTCGATGCTGGGTTTAACGTATTTTCGATCATAATTCAGCTTTACCTGCTGTTCTTTTTGCACGATATCCTTAAAATCTTTCACCTTCACCAGATTTTTGTACTTCGTTTTCAGGCGTAGCCCGCCTGCTAACACTACAGCCTTCCCGCCATTTACTTCTTCCAGTTCACCAGTGGTGTTGCCGTCTTTCAGCCTTACTAAGTCTCCTTCTTTAGGCGGCTGTTCGTCATCTTGTTGCTGTTTTCGTTTATTCTGTTTGGTTTGCAGCTGTCCAAGCTCTTTATCCACCTGCTTTTTATACTGCTCCACCTCGCGGCGGACTTCTTTAATGGTCTCTTTATCTTTCTGTCCTTGTGCCACTACCTTCTCCACGGCTTCTTCAATGCGGCGGTTGGCCGTCTTCATAATCTGTTCTGCTTCTTTCAAGGCCTTTTCCCGGATGGACTCCTTCTCTTTTTCAATGCCCGACCGTTTTTCTTCGTAGCGGTTGCGCTCAGCCTCCGTTTTCGATTTTAGCGTATCGTATTTTTGTTTGATCTTATTGGCCTCCTGCGTTTTCGCCTCCAAATCAGTAATGAGTTTTTCCATGCTGTCTTTGGCCTCACCCAGTAAGCCACGCGCTTTTTCCAGCAGCGATTTATCCAGCTCCATTCGCTCCGCAATTTCAAAAGCATAGCTGCTTCCGGGTACGCCTTTTTTGAAGCGATAAGTAGGGGCCAGGGTATCCTGGTTGAATTCCATAGACCCATTTACAGCCGCCGGATGA
>Ga0306869_1000676_pt1 | contig 14864 bp, 17 predicted proteins | sample AntRauTorckE6833_FD_190421 | JGI IMG/M metagenome (GOLD analysis project Ga0306869, IMG submission 190421) | Saline lake microbial communities from Rauer Islands, Antarctica - Metagenome Torckler E6 #833 (v2) (version 2) | ecosystem: Environmental > Aquatic > Non-marine Saline and Alkaline >... | reverse complement strand
CCATCATTCACCACAAAATCAGTAACGGCAGGTGTACTGGTTTCATCAAGCGATTCACCGTATGCCATAACTACGCTACTTGATGCCGCATCTTCAACAACAGCAGATAAAAAGACAGGTGCAATTATATCGCCAACCACATTATTAGTAACTGCCTGATTTGTCAAATCTGCTGCATTATTTCCTGCCTCGTCTTGAATTGGATTAACACCAGCTGTATAACTAACTACAACCGTATCGCCATCATCAATAGCATTTGTCAGCGTCAGGGTTACCGTTGTACCGCTTACAACAACATTTGTAACAGTGTTAGCCGCTCCATCATTCACCACAAAATCAGTAACGGCAGGTGTACTGGTTTCATCAAGCGATTCACCGTATGCCATAACTACGCTACTTGATGCCGCATCTTCAACAACAGCAGATAAAAAGACAGGTGCAATTACGTCAGGTTGGATAACACAGCTTTCTGTTAAAAGCATCTGCCCCTCAAAACGGAAAGCCGCGTAGGGTTGCATCAGATATTGGCTCTTTATCTCATTCAGGTCATACTCTCTGAATACATTATCTGCTTGCTCTTTTATACCTGTGATACTGAGTCTCCCTGACGATAAAAACATCCTTCGGGTTAAAACCCCCAAGATTTCAGATTTAACAGCCTCGGTGTTTCGACTTACCTTGCTATCCGGATACAGTGCTTCAAGATCCACCCAAAAAATAAGAGCAAAATTGGTTTTTAGTATATTACGCCCCTGCGGATAAAAAGTCACTTGTTGCGGGTCCTCCATTACAAAAAAGGAATAACTGCCTAAACGTTTATCGGGACTCACGTCCTGATATTTCCTGCTCCTTATATGTACAGCCGGATAACTGTATCTTTTATCACCCGCCTGGCCCGTTAACTTCTGACTTCTGCCGAATGCATGGTCAAGCCAGCTTAGTTCAGAAGCCAGAGTATCCTGCACCTGCGTTATGATAGTATCAAAGAGCACAGGGGCCTCGGGTTTAGGTATCGTGGGTAAGTTAATCATACCGCTCTAAATTTAGCAATAATATCCGGAACTACATAACTCCTTATAAGATCACTCATGTTTTCACTGGACAGTTTCAGTATCTCTTCGCCGTATTCTCTTTTTAGTTTGGCCTCTTTCCAGTCGCGAGCCCTTACTTCAAACCCATCGCCCTTAAACTGTATGAAGAATGACCGGTGAAAATCTCCTTCGTCCCGCAGGGTGACCCTATTAGTTGGTTGTCCTTTACCGCGTTTCAATTCAATGGTCAAGGGTCTGTAAGGCGCAAAGTCAGCTATAAAAACGCCGTCCCCTCTTTCACCCTCTTCATAAAGTTGGATCTCGCTCACCATTTCAGTGACCAAGTCTTCGTTTTTTCGAACTGTCTGCTCGAAAATCCGGTCTACGTCAACCTTTCTCAGCCCTTCTATGATTTCATCGAGTCTAGTCACACTGTTCTGTATTTTACGCCCCTGGTGTCACAGGGGAAACATACCCGGCTCAAACTTGTAACGTCCAGACTCACCGCTTTCAGGGCTTTATCCAATTCGTACTTTAACCCGCTTTTCTTATATCCTTGACTATCTCCGTCCAACTCATACAGTATCGACTGCATTGATACGTTTTGAGTCTCTCTTCTCACGTTGAAACTCGGATTGTATGCAAACTCTCGCAACATATCCACGGCCACCTGAAGCCCTATGATGTTTTGAAAGGCCAACCTCTGTTCAACTATCAGATCGGTCACATCACACTGTATTGTAAGTTGGAGATTAAGACCGTAATTCGTATTGTAATCGTATAGATTGTCTGCTACATCCCACATCGTTAATGGATCACTCACGCCGGATACTTTGAAAGGATGTATCTCAAGATACTTACTCCATACGCTCCAATTAACCCTCTCACTGCGACTACAGCTGCCGCAAGGACCCCTGCTCCAATCTTTATCCTTGCTTACTGCCTGAGACGTTCCAGGCAACTCATTCTGATTATAGACCAGGTACCAGCTGCCCCCGGCATCACTGTCAGCCCCCATATAGGGTAAGAAAATATCTTCTTGCGGAGTAAACCACTCCATACCTCCTTCACGGGTCCGGGTCAGAGTCACAGTTTGTAACACAGCGTCACGACTTGAATGCATTAAATACAGTGTCATTTCGCCGGCTTGTGTGAACTGCGCTCCTATCCTGTCGATTTTAGTAGTCACTCCTTTAGCTCTTATCGGCGTGATCTCGAACCCTACTAAGTTGGCCCCCGCCGGAACTAAATCTCCTATCCTGCCAGCGCCGTCGAACAGCGGCTTGCTTTGCAGGATATTCTTAGCTGTTTTATCGGCCATCTTAGTATCCCAAAAAGATCGTATTGCTTTCACTATACTCCCTTGCGTCTTCTCTTCAAGCCAAAGAGAGAATGCGTCAAAGCGCTCCCACTCTGTAGGATTAGTTTCCGGGCTTAACCCAAGGCTGTCTGATTTAGCCCTGTAGTCTTTACCGCCGGCGGCCACTCTGTCTCCGGTTCTATACTGGACCCCGGCTGCCCAAGCGTCGTAGACGATCGCCTCAAATTCAGGAGCCACAGCTTTTATATTATGCAAGGTTAGCAAAGGATGTATTTCCTGGTAATACTGTCCTGTTGAACTAACCGCCAGACTTTCAGATATAGTGAAATCCGAAGTATTGTAGTTTTGCCTCCACCCCCAAAGGTTGAGAAGCTCTGTTTTTAAATCATTTGCTCGGTACATATCTTATATCTTTCAAAATAATCGCTATAACATTCTAACTCTTCTTTAGTGAACTGCTGTACTTCTACCCTGCCTTCGGGATGCGTTAGCCTCAGTGTAACTATCTCTGCGGTAAGAGGCGCGTCTCCCAGACTGCCCATGTGCGGCCCCTTTTGCAACTCCGTAAGCACTTGATCCAGCCATTTGACTTTTACGTGTTCACTTAGCTTTTTGGCCGTTCTGTAATCTGCCCTTTTCCACTCTGTCCAATCAGTATACTTAATTTTAGAACTGTGGTAGCAGAATCCTACCCCTGTAATATCGTATAAAGTTACAACTTTTCCGAAACTAAAGCTCGGTTTAATGTCATTATCCTTGAATTTAACCTTCCAGACAAGCAAAGAATCCTTGCTTACATTGGCCGCTATGCGTTCTACGCTGCCCGGTTCCGTGAACTTGTCGTCGTCGTCCAAAAACATTATAAAACCGCTTACAAGCTTTTGTGCCTGGTCAAGATACTTGTTATAGGGAAAAGAGCGGCCATAATACGGACTATTCACTTTCGCAGAAGACTTCTCCAAACGCTCTACCTCCAACACCCGGGCCTTATACCCTCTTGTATTCACTACTGCGGCTTTATTGTCGCATATTAAAACCACGTTTATGTTATTGTACGTCTGGGCCTCTACAGAAGCCATGCAGTTCCGGAGATAGTTTTTCCGGGTAGTTCTTATCAATATGTTAATACACGGCTCCTTGTCAATATACAGGCTCTTTATCTTATCTTTTAAAGCATCATAGCTCGGAACGTGGAGCGTTCTAACGTTGTTTATCTGAGGATACCATCGCCAAAAAGAACCGGTACCTATTTCGCGGGTTTGTACTTGCCCGGGCTTGCTATATATGATGTTAGTCCCCGAGAAAAAAGAAGCCAGTATAGAATACCCGCCGTTCATAGTTATGTAGTGTTCACAGTTAGAAAAAACCTTTAATAGGGTTTCATTCCAACTCTTGCCTTTACATAAATCCGTGAAAATTTTAATTCCGTGCTTCTTGGCCAGTTCTATATCTCCTATAGGCTCCGGATCTACGTTATCTTGGAGCTCCTTGGGTATTGCAATCGGGAAATATACTATTTCGTATCTACTTTTTAGCTTCTTAAACAGCCAGGTTAGTATGTCTTCATCAAAGAAGTTAATCGCCTCAACCAACCACTCTTTATTCTTTCTATTGCAAATACACAACGTAGGTTTATCCCACTTATATTCTTTATTAGCGTAGACTTCTTTGTAAGGCGGGAAATGCTTCGGGAGAAGCTCCGGCTGGTGTATGAAAGTATAAGGAAGCCCCCCTGTTCGCCGGGCTCTTTTTATGTTGTGCCAACCTCTGACTACATTTGTAGACGTATGCCTGGGGGAAAAATAATAAAGCGGATCGGTGTCATAAGCACTTGTGGTTTCTTCGAGCTCACCCTCGAGATACAGTTCATACGCTCTGGGAACCGCACTGAGAAGCTCGTATCCGAACTCTAAGCCACCTGAATCGACCTTGGTCATACTCGAAAGTTTAAAAAAAGGCGAAGCAAACTAAGTCACTTCGCCTTTTCACACCCTGACTGAAGAAATCTAAGAAACCTCCGAAGTTCTCACTGGATCGGAGTTTGTATTGGTTACGTTAAACTTCGCTATTAACGGTCAATTTCATTATAGGATTGGCGATTGTAGTCAGATCACTGTTGTAATCCGTCACGATAGCCACATCTACTGCAAAACCATAGTGCTCCTTACGCGCCCTTGTAAGGTCCGCTGTAGCAGCCCCGGCGATACCGCTGAAATCACCTTTACTTTCGTAGAAGTAAGTTCCAACAGGAGTGTTGATCAGGGGAAGCGTGTCAACGCCCCACTCTGTTCCATCTGCCATCTTGGTCGCAAGCAGGGACTCACGCTCGAATCTCTCAAGCATACCTACCGAACCACCATTCACAGCAATCATGTTAGCAAATTCACCTGCGGCGTTTGCCAAACGAGTGCTGAAGTGCAGAAGTTTATCCGAGTATTCCAAAGTTTTGTTAATCTCGTTGTAGAGGCTTTTCTCGGCCATCTTCCGGATCATACTCTCAAAACCTGCGTTCCCAAGGACGTGAATCTGGTTGAAGTGGTCGTTGGCGGCCATCATAGGATTGATATCGCCCACGATATTTTCCCTCAAGCTCCAAGGAGCTATGATAGCATTACCTACGTTGGTGTAATTCAGGGTATCCCCAAAAACCTGAGTTTTTGCAGCCGCAAGAGCCGCAATACAGGCGGAATCCAGGGTTTCAGCATACTTATACAGGTACTTATTGAACTTGCGCTCAAAGTCGGCCTGCATTGATACCTCGTTGTTCATGAACATCGCCGGAACGATGGTGAACCCCCATGAGTAAGTCGCGAAAGTAATGGTGTGCATCTGAGAAGTGTTCTCATCGTCTGCAATAGTCACCGACCGGGTATTACCGATTGTGACGCCTCCGTCGTAGTCGATAACAGGAGTTTCAAAGGTGTTTCCAATAGAGGATTCAGCCTTCTGTTTTAGTTCAGGGGTCAGAATACCCGCAGGATCATCTGACTGCATTTTGAATAAGTCTAACGCTCCATAACGTGACGGGCGCAGCTCATTTTTATCCAGGCGGCTATTAGCCCTTACATTCTGGATTCTTGTGTTAATTAATGACATTGCTGTTCAATTTTAATGATTAGTAAAAATGATCCGCGTTACCCTTGCGCGTTATTATAATGCTAAATTACTTATTTTTTACCTAAAAAAGAAATTATGCGCTCTATTATCTTCTATCTAAGCGGTAACTTAGACACGGCGTTCTCTTTTCTAAGCTTCGCTTGCTCTTCACTAAAGGCTGCTGATCCACGGGTCAACCCGTTAGACATAAGCTGTTTGACGATAATTTCATCGGCCTCGACCTGGCTTTTAGCGCCTGCGAGGTCAACCAAACTGTCGCCCCCTCCGCTTCCTTCACCTGGTTTCTTCGTACCACCACCAGGGGTCTTTTTACCCGTATCCAGCACATCTTTAAGACGCTCACGTATCAATTCCTCGGCTGTGTAAGGCTCCTGAAGGTTATTTTTGTTCCGGAGCACCTCTCCACTTTCATCCCTGAAAACCATTTTTTGCTTGCCGTCAGACTCCACCCAATCAGGTTTAAACGAAGATAGTATGCCGTCCTGTGCCGCTTTAAGCAGCGTCTCTTGCACACTGTCCGGATAGCCTGCCTTAAATTGCAGCCCGGATGTAGCCTTCTCAAACTGAGACTTGACCTGGATACCGGTTATCTTATCAGAATACTCGCCCTTCTCTGTTTCCCACGCTTGCTTATCAGTGTCATACTGCCCTTGCAAAGCGTCAAGCTTGGATTGCGTGTCTTTCAGTTTCTGTGTCACGGCTTCATTGCCTTTCCCGTCAGCTATCGCTGCTTCAAGATCGGCAACCTTAGTCTTGTACGTTCCAATCTGATCTGTAAGAGCCGAGGACGATTCTACTTTGGTTTTAAACTCTCCTAAGACTCTTTTTACATAGTCGTAGCTCTTCTCGCCTTGCTTTTTCTCGATACCGGCCACCTCTTTGACGTCGCTGTCGTACCGCCCATGGAGCTCTCCTATCTTAGCGTTAATAACTGTGTTCTCATCATTGGCTGACAGAGTAGCTATCGCCGTTACTTGCTCGTCAGGTAGTTCTTGTAAGGCTTCGTTAGCCTTAATTGCTTCTGGTGTTAGTGCCATAATTTGTCCCTTTAATTATGTGTTAGTAAAAAATTATTTCTTATTCTCTGGATTCCACATAATTTCAGTGGTAAACCCGAGCCCCTTTGAGTTCTTCTCGAAATGCTTCCACTCGGGGACGGTGAATTTCTGAATATAGGCTTTGGATAATTTCTTACCCGTGGTCTTGTCGTAGCTCGGCGTATCCAACTTTACGTGGAAAAGCCCTTTCTCTTTTTCTCCCGGCACGTAAGACCCGCTCTGGGCTCCTGGTACTGGCTCGGCTGACTTGTCAGCGGTTGGTTTGCTCGCGGCTGACTTGTCAGCGGCTGACTTGTCAGCGGCTGACTTGCTCGTCTGTGCCGATGCTTTCATAAAATCGTCCTTGGCTGTCTGACTCGCTCCTGTTTTCGTTGTCATAGTCTTTAAATTTATCAGTTATTATTTTTATTTTTTGGTTGAACGGAAGGTTCACTCCGAACTCGGTTATGTTTACATTCTCCCGTTCAAATCTATTTACAAATGTATTGAAATTTATTTTGATTGACAAGAGCTGGTCGGAAACAATGCCCTTTTCTTTCATGGTCATTAGCTCATCAAAGGTATAATGCCTGTAAGGCTCAAGGTGACTCAGAGTGAGCATTCTCTCGAACTTCATAGCATCATTATGGTACTCGGTGTCCAGTATCCTGTCGTTTATAGCGTTCAGCTCGGCCTCACTGGCTCCGTTCTCTTTAGCCTGCTTGTACTGACTGTATAGGGCTTCTACTGTGTAGATATAGAACTCGGTACCCAGACTCTGAGATCCTCCTATGAAATTGTCGCCGTACCTTAATTTGCAGATAGTGTTGTCTACGAACTCCATGGCAGCCTCGAAATTACCCTTCAAGCTATTCAGCACACTGGTCTTGCTCTCGAAGTTGGCCTGCACCTGCATCTCGTTTAAACTCATCTTCTGTTGTGCGTCTCCTCCAACGCCCACTACTTTGGTGAGGATTTCGTTCTTGAGCCTTTCTACTTCCCTGACGTTGTAGGCCAGACTCTCGCTGTCCACCGAAGTTATAGTGACCGGATCACGCAAGTCTACATCGTCCTTGGTCTTTGGCACAGGGATGTCAATGAACGACCCAGCTCCGGCAATACGTTTTTGTACGCACACCGGGCAAGGCTCCACTGCTCCGCCGTGAAGTACCTTATAGTTCTGATCAGACCCACGTAAAAACCCCCCGTCACAATAATCACCTGTTTCGTTGTTCTCGAAGTCACAGTCTGGCTCATAGGCCGAATAGATGGGGTAAGGAGCGTAGAGGTCCAGGTGTTTTTTACTGATTGCGAAAAATAGAAGCCAGTCAAGGTTGCCAAGCTGAGACGAAAGCACGGACTTTTTCAGCTCCGGATCTTTCTGGTTTAGCGGCGATGACCAAAAGAAGTTAGCCGGGCAAAAACCGAGCCCGTGCTCTTTATCCGTGATCACCGAAGATATCTCTCTTTTATCGTTGAGCTGGAACACCCTGTAGCTGACATCGTCAAACACTGCGACTCTCTCTCCCGGCTGATTGAATACCACCCATTGTATTTTACCGTCTGCATAATCAAAATCTATGACTTCGTTTATATCCAGAAAATAAAAGTAGGGCTCCGGCCTCTCGGATGTCTGCTCCCTGGCGGTATCCACCACGATGATGGAGTTAATGGAAGTCTTCATAGCCTCCCACCCTTTCTTACGCCAGACTTCGGGCTCGTTGAGTATATGTTTGCGATAGTACAGCCAATCATCTTTGAATCTCGGATCAGTGAACTGATAATCGCTTGCCGGGTTTTTACCGTCAAAGACCCGCTCAAGTTCATTAAAGATAAGAGAAGTGTCCTGCACAGTTAGTGCCGGAAACTGGAATAAATTCACAAAGATATTAAACTTGTCTTTGGGGATCAAGGTTTTAACCCAGTCCAAAAAAACCGTTAGCGGCTGAGAAATATCAGCCGGCTCCATAAAACTCTCAACATGGAACCGCAAGCGGTTCTCATGTCGAATAGCTTTATTTATTACTCGCTTTTTCTTTGGGCTTTTTAGAGTCTCCCGTATCTCGTTTAATAGTAAGGCCATCTTTTTTATCGAGTCTGTATTTTGAATCCTTCGGGAGTTCCCATCCTCCGTTACTTGGCATTCTCAGAATCCTTTCGGCGTGAGCTATCTCAAACTCACGTTTCTTCTTTCCTGCCTGAAGAAGAACCGATGTTGTTCTAGCGGCGGCCATCTCTTAGGATATTGGCGTTACTAAATCGGTAAGAGCGTTAAAGTCTGTGGGGGTAACCACTACAAACTTATCCGACCAGTTGGGGAAAAACTTCCACATAATAGCGTTCATGTCGGGAGTCTCCAACCCGCCGAGGTTCTTATCACCCACGAAAAGTCCGGATACCGGAATCGGGTAGTAAGTGGTCGGTGTGTCGATGTCGTCTGCCAGACACCCAATACGCCCATGTTCGTCGATCAGGTATACGCCTACGTTCTCACACTGGAGATTCTTCAAAGCGGCGATAGTGTTCTGCGGACTACGCAGGATGCTAGCGTTAAAAGAGGTAGGCTCACGCCCTATAGCGATCTCAATACCTCCCAAGGTAGCATTGCCACCTCCGTAGGTACGAGCTGCTCCGGGCTCAGTAACAGGCTCATTCAGATACGGGGTCTGGACTACCTTAGTGCCATCGGCAGCTGCTAAAAGAGGAGTCCAGTCTGCCTGGGCAGTCGGATCGGCGATAGTGTTCTTTGTACCTCCTGTGGAGAATACGCGCTGTAAAACAGCTTTCTGGACTTGGCCGAGGTCCTCAAGACATTCGCTTAAAGGAATGTCGTTTAAAGCGGCATCCAGCGGACAATTGCAAAGTAAAGTCATAACTTCTCGTTTTTAGTATTTTATGTACATCTTTCACGGTAAAGGTATATATTATTTTTCAATTACGCCTTCTCGGACCCTTTCTTTTTTGTTTCTGCTTGGCTATCTTCGCAGTTGCGAGGTATCTCATGGGGTCGATGCAATGGTTATAAGCATCAATCGGCACGTTAAGGCTCTTACCTGTTTTATCCGTGGCCCATGCGTAAGTCCTGAGCTCTTTTATCAAATTAGTGCTCTCCTGGGTGACTAAAAAATCCCGCTGTTGTAGCAAGTCGATCCCGAAATTGATTGAATCCCTCCCCTTGTCCGCTCCTCTGACCCGGAACCCATGCTGATTAATCTCCTTGATTGATTTGGGCTCGGAGGAATCAGCCACAACAAAATCATTGGACCTCACGCCTTTCTGCTTCATTAACCGGGCAATTGCCGGATTGGTCAGCCCGGTCTGGAAAATGAGCTCATCCCATACAGTGGTGTTATTCCACTTGTACGCCGCTAAAAGAGTGGTAGGGTCGTTGGTAAACCCGAAGTCCATACCATACCCGATCAACCGTGCGTCGGGCGGCAAATCGCCTATCTGCCTCCAATTGTCAAATATGACTCCCTCAAGCTTACCAAGTTGTCCTAGTCCATACACCTTATACCAGTTATCCCAGTAGGCCGAGGTTTTGGCCTTCTCGCGAGCCTTCTCTATCTCAGCTACTATGGCCGGGGATAGCGCCTCGTTGTCCAGGTACGTGAGTGTGAGCCATTGCGTGTCCGGCTCGTCTTTCAATTCATGGTACACCCAAAAATCATTGCTGGGGTTAAAGTCAAGCCATATAACCCCATCGGTTCTTATGGCAAGTTGATGGTAGGTGTTAAAAGAGATGTTATCCACCTCATTAATGTACAGTATATTCCTTCGCGGACCTTTCACTTTCCCCATCTGGTCTGCTGAGAAGAACTCAATGTAGCTCTTATTGGCGAAAGTATAGGTTAGCAGAGATTTATTATAGTGCGTATCAGTCCACCGCCTTGTGTCCTTCATTATCTTAATGAAATCCTTTAACGCTCCCCGTCGAAGGTGGGGTACGCTTTCAGACACAATGGATATTTCCAGATCGGGTGTGCGGGTGGCCTGATCAATCAGAATGGGGATGATCCCGTAAGTTTTGCCCGCGGATGTGCCCCCAGGCACTACCCTTACACGGCTGGTCAGCCTGCGGAGCTTGGCTATGGCGGTTGTGTATTTGAACATGTCAGCAAATATACAAAAAATAATTGACTGGGGTCATGGGCTACTTTTGTGGGCTACTTTTGTGGGCTACTTTTGTGGGCTACTTTTGTGGGCTACTTTGAGCGGGGGTCGGACTTCGATTGAAAATTGAGCGAATCTATTTTGTGCGAGCAAGGGGCGGCCTGTAATAAATACAGGGGGGTACCCGCTCCAATACTTCTCCGCTCCAATACTTCGCATAAAAAAGCCCGCCACACTATTCAAAGTATGGCGGGCACAAAGTATAAAACTATTTTAGAGTATAGAAGTTTTGGAAAACATAACGGGGTAAGAATATGAATTTATATTATAATCCTGCCAATTTCCGCCGTTAGCATCAATCTTTTTACCTGCTGACCATATAATCGCATCGGGTTCACGCTTTAATATCTCATCGAATATATGGCCGTGAGAATGCCATGAAGCCTTGGCTATGTTACGGCCTGAAGCGCTGAAGCGAGCGCCCGGGATACCGGACTTCGTTTTCAGTGTGAAATTAGTATATACTTTGCGCGTGCCCGACGTATCGAGCCGGTTAAACTCTAGTTTATATCCGAAGCGGGCATTAACTTCATTCAATGCTTCTCTGACTGTTGTTGTTGTTGCTGTTGTTTTCATGATGTTTAATTTATTTGTTGGTTATACTTATCGGTACCGTGGAATAGCTCTGTTATACGTGCGCAATTAAGCGCGTATTGGGCGCTGTCCTGCAATCCCTGGTTCTCCAGGTTTATGTTCTCCTGCATTAATATTCTTATTTGTTCCATGGCGTTCTATTTATTATTTTAAACTCATCCTGATCCATTTTTGTTTTCATATTGCTTTTTTTTAGTTTGTTTGTTTGTTTGTTATACAAATATAAGCATAAAAAGCATAACTAAAAAATAATTTGCATAAATAATGAAAAATAATTATATGTTTTATAACATAAAAAAGCAAAGTATATTATCGTAGCTTGCCGGAATACTTTGCCCGCACGCGACTGATAGCCACGTGGTTAAACGCGCGTATGCGGGAAAATTTTACCCCCATGCGGGAAAATTTTACCCCCATGCGGGAAAATTTTACCCCCATGCGGGAAAATTTTACCCCCATGCGGGAAAATTTTACCCCCATGCGGGAAAATTTTACCCCCATGCGGGAAAATTTCAATTACCTGGATGCGGGAAAATTTCAATCGACTATCTCAGCATCAGACACATCCGTACCGGAAGCGGGAAGCTCTTTATTATCTGACTCAGGCAATTCCCGGAACAATGGCTGTTCTTCAATCACCTTTAATTCCTGTTTATTTGTCAGGCCCAACTCCATTGCGATAATGCGCGGATCGAACGCGCCGACCGCGGCACCACTGAATTTTTGGTCAAAAAGTATCTTGTCTATCGCGCGTAGGACTTTCGAATACGCATCGTAATTGCCCTTAGTATTCATGCGGTAATCGGTAAGGTTAACTACTATATCGCGCTCAAACAACATGTTTTCCAGACCGTTCCACGTATACGGCCGGATATTCTCAGTGGAGAAGACTGTACCGGCCAACCAACCCCCCTTGACTATCTCCTGTTTTCTAAAGGGATTATCATCCACCGATTGAAAGTATTCACATGCCAATTCCCACAATACTTGAGGGGACTCTAGTTTTTTCGGCTTCCCTCGTTTCTTTCTGGATTCCCAATATCCAGGTTCATATTGCTTTATTTTTTCCATACACAAATATACGTAAACAATGCCTAAAATCATTGTTTACGCATCAACCCGCTCAGCCTCAACATCTTAACTGTAAAAACGTAAACAATGGTAAACAATGGTAAACAATCATTGTTTACGCGCAACCTTCTAAAGCTCAATCGCTTACAGCGAAAGTAGCCCAAATAAACAATAAAAGTCGCAAACACTTATACAGCATATTGTATATATGCTATATATATATACCCTATATTATAATATATATATATATATAAAAAGATTATTAATATTATTGTTTACATTGTTTACACACCCTCTAACCTACTTAGTCTTAACAACTTAACACGTAAACAATCATTGTTTACCATTGTTTACCATTGTTTACCGCCTATAACTCTCTCGCTGTCAATACCTTGACAAATACACGAAAATTATTTTATAAAATAAATGCTAAAACATTTGCATTATTGGTTAAAGTAGCCTACTTTTACCCCAGCTCAAGGCTTAATTTAAGGAAGGGTGCTAAAAATAAATTCAAGCGCCCGAATCAGTAGCCCGAAGCCGAAAACATAAACTTTTTTTCACTAAAACTAAAAAACATGGAAACAAGAGACGAAAAACTAGAAAAATTCTTGTCTGATTTGGACACAGAAATTGAGATTCTAAACCACGTAAATGTCGATGAAATTACAGATTTCTATTCGCTCCGCGGACAAATCGAAGAGTCAGGAGGTTTCGATATCGACGTTATTTATACTGCCGCTGCAATGGAGTATCTGACAAATAACGATACTTCGCTGTGTGAATCTATGGCCCTGGCCGCTGATTTGGGGTTTACCCCGGAAAATATTAACAGTGAACTGCTGGCCTCCCTTCTGGCCTCTCAGAACGCTCGCCAGGGGTTCGAAGAACTGGAATCTGAAGTATCTGAGTTCCTGGACAACCTGGACCAATACGCCGCATTGCTGGAAGACCTGGAAGCGGACGAGGAAAATCTCGTATCTTTACAGGAGGACCCCGCCACCCCGGCAAAAGACATAGCGGAGCTACAGCGCGCTATAGATGAAACTATAACCGAACTTAATAATATTTAAACATGAGGACAATCGAAACTACGGTTTACAAATTCGAGGAATTGAGTGAACCAACCAGGGACAAAATAATTCAGGACTTTTATGACATCAACGTTGACTACGGTTGGTGGCTATACATATACTATGACGCTGAGAATGCCGGCCTGAGAATTACCGGCTTTGATATTGACCGCGGCGCGCATTGCGCCATGGAGTTTATCGACTCAGCGGAAGCCGCGGCCGAGCTGATAATTAAAAACCACGGCCACCAATGCGATACGCATAGAATCGCGCTGCGCTACACAACTGCGCATGCCGCTCTGAGTCCGGACCAGCAGGAGGACCTTAGCGAAGACATGAGCAAAGAGTTTAGCGAAGAGCTGGCCGGCGCGTATCTTAGTCTATTAAGACAGGCGTATAAATATCTAACTTCTGAGGAAGCTATCGCAGATACAATACGGGCGAACGATTGCGAATTTACAGCAGAAGGGAGGCTAATATGAGACCGATACCAACCGACATAGAGCTATCTGATTTTAGATTCACCCCGGCAGGGTACGGACACTACAGGGTAGTATACCGCGACCCGGACACGGGCAAAACCAGCACTGTCATAACAGACAACATGCCGCTGATCGACGCGACAAAAAATGCGGATGATTTCCCGACGCGGGAAGATCTGATAAATCTTAAAAACCTATTCCAGAATGAAGACTATAGCGACCTATAAAAAAGAATATGCAAGCGCCAAATCGAACTCTGATAGAATAACCACGTTTAACCGCGCGATGCATAAGTTGAGTTTTAGCGACGCGAAAAAATTTTACAAATGGCAATTTAAACAAACAAACAAACAGCATGAAAAATAACATTTATGAGCAGGAAATTTGCAGCAACTGCCTCCAGGCACTTGTTAACGACCAAGGCATGCACACTGCCGACGAACTGTGCGCCCTCAGTGAAACTCTTGAGCAGTGGAGCGGGGAGAATTACCGACCATCAGGACCCACAGACGATATGGAACCATTTTTTAGCCCCCGTAATTGCGACCTTTGTGGCGCACTTCCCGGGGATCGCTATTATTACTACTTTGCAGACCATAACCAGGACAAAGTTGTTTTTTTAGTTCATCCGGATGCACCTGGTGAGGTTTTCGCATACTTCCCTGACTATGCCGCCGATAGGCAAGGGAATTACATGAGCTACGCGCACATAGGTCAGCATTCGGCCTGTTCACCCGCCTACGCACAGGAGAGCAGACCCGCCACTGAGAGGGAATATAAGGAGCTATATGATGAACTGAAGACCATGTACAATATTATTGTTTAGTTTGTTTGTTTGAGAACCCCGCTACATTCACGTAGCGGGGTTTTTTATACGTGCATATCCAGGTGACTGCATCCAGGGGCAGCAGGTGACTGCATCCAGGGGCAGCAGGTGACTGCATCCAGGGGCAGCAGGTGACTGC